>WNFE01002856.1_pt1 | contig 19464 bp, 30 predicted proteins | sample 5400451 | NCBI WGS metagenome assembly WNFE01 (sample SAMN13153344, study PRJNA577476) | soil metagenome | isolation source: 200 cm saprolite under Douglas fir tree site 2 hole 2 | place: USA:California | collected 2015-04-18
AGAATCGAGTCGAAGAGATTTGCCGTCGTATCTCCGCGGAAGGGAAGCTTCCCGGTAGCCATCTCGTAAAGCACCGTACCAAATGAAAACAGGTCCGTGCGGGCGTCGAGTCCCTTGCCCCGCGCCTGCTCGGGCGACATGTATGCCACCGTGCCCACAGTGGTCCCCGGATTTGTGAAGTGCTGTTCCTCCCCTCCTGACTGGGTCACATCATGGGCTGCCATAATGCCCGAAATCGCCACCTTGGCCAGTCCGAAATCAAGGATCTTGGCGTGCCCGCGCTGGGTAACAAAAATATTCGCCGGCTTGATGTCGCGATGAATGATGCCCGCGGCATGCGCTGCGTCAAGCGCGTCCGCAATCTCTACACCCAGCGCGAGCAGCTTCTCCGTGTCCAGCGGACGTTCTCCAATGTGGTGCTTCAACGTCTCGCCATCTAGAAACTCCATGACGATGAAAGCCTGTCCCCCTTGCTCATCAATCTCATGGATGGTGCAGATGTTGGGATGATTGAGGGCGGAGGACGCTTGGGCCTCACGCTGAAAGCGGCCCAAGGCCTGGGGATCTTTGGCCACCTTTTCCGGCAGGAATTTTAGGGCCACGAAGCGATTAAGACGAGTGTCTTCGGCTTTGTAGACCACACCCATCCCGCCACCACCGAGCTTCTCGATGATGCGGTAGTGCGAGATGGTTTGGCCGATCATCGCTGACGCAGATTGACGCATGTTAGGGCCCTAAGCCCAGGAAGTCAAAAGGTCGCTCCTGCGGGCCGTATCATGGGCACTCTTAGAGTGGCGGCACTCGGTTCGAGCCAACACGCGACTCCCGAATTCTCGCCTCACTCTGGGGCCAAGCGTAGGGTGATCGTCGATCTCGGATGCGTAACCGCACGGGTAGTCGCCCCCGGGACCTACGCATAGAGAACCAGAGTCATCTCCGCTTCAATGTCCGTTCGTTTCCCCGGTACCTTGTACCATCCGAAGGATCAGAAGCCCTAGAGTCAGAACGGTACAGCGTACCAGTGGCAGCACTTCGCTTTGACGCCCGTTGGCCAGGCCTAGAGCCTCCATCGCGTTCTGAAACAAAGAGGCTAACCGTCAACTTATTTAAGAGAAGGTCTCAAGAGACTAGAGGCAACGATCGCAGATCTGAGTACGCCCGAAACGCCGGGCCCATTGGGCACGCCGCCGGTACATATCTACGTGGTAAACAATGGATGAGTGATACCGCAAACTGATACCGGTCACCGCGTTCAAGTCGTTTGCTATCAATGGGTAGCTTAGAGGGCGTGATTCTCCAGAAGGCGGTCAAGCCTCCAATTTAGGGCAGCACTGAAATCAAAAGGTGCCCCAAAAATGGGGTCTTAAAGACCGTCTGTTTGAGCCATACGCCGGGGCGCCCACCCGGGTCTTTGCCCGCAAACGATGATTGGCCAACCCGAGTTTGCGGAGCTGGGGTCCTGGCGCTGTATCTCGTTAAACATAAAGCGGCTAACTCTTCTGCGGGGCGTGGAGGGGGTGCGGGAGTCTTCCCTAGATGGTCAATTTCGGACCGCTCGGCCGAGCCACGCTCTATCCTATAACCGGTTGCGATTCATTGGGTTAGGCAAGGTCTGGGTGTTACAAATGGACATGGACGCCATTCGGGTGGGTGCAGAGGGTCCCTATGCGGGGATTTTAGGGGACGGACGGGCAATCAGACTTGTAGACCAGGAGGATATTGCGATCGCGTACCTTAAGACGCACGAGGCTGAGCTGAGAGCATTAGCACAGTTTCCAGGCGTAGACACGTTCATTCTGGGATTGGTCTTGATTTGCAAGCCGGAGCGTACCGGGTTCTGCGTGGGACCGTCTCCTCAACTGATGCGGCAGGCTCTCGATATTGGGATTCTGCCGCTATATTACGGCACGATCGATGGACGAGAAACCTATGGTCGTCAGGAATGATTGGCGCAAAAATCGCCATAGCACAAGTAGCTCGGTTCTGAGCGCTATGGCTTCCTTAGAGCATTATGATCGTCTTATCATGGAGCGTAAATGGCTTTCCCCATCAAAATCTGCACCGTCTGCACGGAAGAGTTCGAGCTGAAGCCGGATAAACCCGGTTTCGCCGACCGCTGCCCGGAGTGCCAGTACCCCCCGAATCAACTGGCCCCATGACTCAGCGCCGCATGGACGCGGATGAGCGCAAGACTGCGAGCGAAGTGAACGAAGCTCGGAGGCAAGCAATGCGCGAACTCCTGTACCGCAAGGATAGCTAATCGCTGTGCCGGCTACAGGCCGATAGGCTGGAAGCGGTAGGCGCCACTGCATTCTGGAAATGGCGTTCGAGGTGCCCAAAACGCCCCAAGGAACCGATCACTTCCAAGTCCAAACTGAAGGAGCCGAGATGAACATCGCTTTCCTGGCGTTCTATCGGTGGTCGGGATCATCTTGCTGATTATCTTCCTGGTGGGCGTGTCCTCCCCACACCTCACCTCAAGGTATAACTCCTGAAGCGAAGACGCCGCCAGCCGGTGATAGCCTGCTGCATGGCGAATCTCCTGATTTCTGTTGGTTTGGAAAAAGTGTGTTTTGCCCAATGCGGCGTCAGGGACTGGATTTATTGCAAAGGACCGGAGGCGAACATGAATCCCGAGGAATTCAGAGCGTCGATTACAGAAGAGAAGCCGCCCATAGGGGTGTCAGCCCCGCTTGCAGCACTGTGGTGGGATGCAAAAGGAGACTGGACCCGCTCTCACGCGATGGTGGATGAGCTGGAGACCACGGATGGCATGGCCGTCCACGCCTACCTGCACCGCAAAGAGGGTCAAGCCTCGAATGCTGACTACTGGTACCAGCGTGCTGGGCACAGATTCTACCGGCCTGCACTCGAGGCCGAGTGGCAAGCGCTGGTCGAAGCGTTGCTATCCGGCGCTGGCGAAGCATAACCGGCGTCTGATCGGCAGAGCGGTTTAGTCTGGGGCCATCCCGACATCAACCACGAAGACTACGAACGGACGAGAGACGAGGGATACAATTCCAACTATGGCGAAACTGAACTCAACTGCCACATCGAGAGCGGCACCTAAGCACAATCAATCCCACGGGCTAAAACTGCATCGCCCAATCGCGGTAATCGACTTGGAAACTACAGGCACTTCAGTCGACGCCGACCAGATTGTAGAGATCGGGATTTTGAAGGTCATGCCGGACGGCGGGATTCACCGATTCAGGAAAAGGGTCCGGCCCGGAATCAGAATTCCCAGGGAAGCCACGCAGGTCCACGGCATTACAAACGCGGATGTCGCCAGCAAACCTCGTTTCAAGACGATAGCGCGTGATGTATCGAAGTTCATCCGCCACTGCGACTTGGCCGGATTTAATCTCAAGAGCTTCGACCTGCTGATGTTGCAAACCGAGTTTGAGCGCGCCGGGTTGGATTTCTCGTGTGATGATCGTCACGTAATCGATGTTAAGGAGATTTATCACCTTCATGAAAAGCGAACACTTTGCGACGCTGTCACTTTCTACTGCAAATCCACGCATGACGAAGCCCATTCTGCGCTGGAAGATGCCATCGCCACTTGGCGCGTGCTGGAGGCCCAGATACCGAAATACGGGCTTCCACGGTCAGTGCGAAGACTCGCGGAGTTCTTAGAGCAAGCACGTCCCAGTAGATTTCTCGATTCTGGCCGCTGGTTCACAACGCGGGACGGGAAAGACGTTTTCGCCAAGGGTAAGTACAACGGAGTGTCGCTGTCCAGAATCGCGCGAGAAGATCCGGACTACCTTCAGTGGATCCTCGGCTTACCCGATGTCCCGGAGGATTGCAGCACCAGTGGCAGCAATACGCTTTGGACTTCGCCCAAGATTACTCACAGCAACGGTGTAACGGTTAACAGTAATAGCACAACATTCGCCCCGGGAACTCAGATTCATTAGAAGTAAACTTGTCATCAGGAGGAACGATTGAGGATCAAGTTTTGTCTATATGCACTCTTGCTTTGCACATTGCCAAGTCCCAGTCAAACTGCCGCAGATTCTAGTACCGGCTCCGTTCAAGGCATGGTTCTTGATGATAACGGTAAGCCTCTTGCAGGGGCAGTGGTATATGGACTTCCCAGCGAAAATATGCAGGAACAAATTCGGACGACCGCTGACGCTTCGGGAAGGTTCATGTTGGAAAGACTCCCAGTAGGAGATGTCCATCTTCATGCATATAAGGAGGACGACGGCTACCCCGACAGCACGTTCGCATTTTATAGAACAAGTGAACACGAATGGATGAGGGTTAGTGTCAGGTCAGGCAAAACAATCAGAGACATCACCATACAATTGGGAGTCAGGGCTGCCCATCTCAACATCGCCTTAACAAATGAAGATGGGTCTTCTCTGAATGACGGTGCACAGCTGGTATTCACGCGGTCTGATATGCCCGGCCCTTACAGGCGAGGTGTTAGCGCTAAAGAGTCTCTGATGGTTCCTGCCGTGCCGTTCCGCCTCACAGTTGAAGCGGACGGATATGAGCCTTGGCATTACGGAGGAAAGGAATGGCAGAGTATTGCAGGTCTCATCACTCTGAAGTCGGGGGAAACTCTAGACCTCTCGGTTCAGCTTCAACAATCGCGGGCCTCGGATCATTGACTCTCAACGACTATTCATAGAGGATATCTGTTCTGTGGAACTGTACCGTGAGTCTTCATCAATACCAGCAGTAGCCCCCGATCAAGGTTGGTCTGTGAGATCGAGTCAATCGAAAAACTAAGCGAAAGCAGCTCTGGCGTGACTCCGGAGGACGGCAGTGCGCGCCTCGCGAGTAGCCTGGCAGCGGTCGATGAGGAAAACTTTTGTGTCGGCAAGAGCTGGGCGGCCGCGAAAGTGGTGGGCGATACATACGACATTCCCGAAACGAGCGCACCCTTTTCAGGAAGGGTGATTCGAACGAAGTCTGCGCCGAACAGGGGTGGGAGTCAACAGAAATATAAAAAGCCCCGATCTGGCGTCGGGGCTTTTGATCTTTCGGGAAGTCTTCATTGGCGCTTGGCTTCAACAGAGACGGTCTTACGATCTCCACCTTAACCACTGATAGCTTGGCCACCTTCGCGACTGACCCTCCCGCTAGGCTTCCGGGCATAGGCGATCTTCTGCAGATCAGCCAGGCTTGTTAACGCATTGCGGAGTGCGACGCGTTCCGAGATGCTGCCCGCATTTTCGACTGTGAGCAATTCTTCCATTCTCCTGTGGATCGCATCCGTCGCGTGTTCCATGCGACGCTGCAGGTTTACTCTGTCCGCCTCAAACAATGCAACATCAAAAAGTTCGCTCCAGCCTTTGGCGTCATTCGCAGCCATGATGTGACTCCGATGCTAACGAGCTACCGCGATACATCCGGGCTTATCCTTGCCCTGAACAGCAACTTACCACGAGAAACGGGAGACGAGGCCTCACACGCCAGTTCATTCGGTGCGTATTGATGGCCACTCTCCCGCATGGTTACCGAGCGCGCCTCTCTCGGCGGGCGGGCTTCGAGCCGCATTGAGAAAACGATGAACTCTAAAAGAGGCCGGATGAAAAATTGGAAGCAGTTCGCTCACTGCTGAATGAATGGTCGGGCGGATTGTGCACCCAGAATAGTGCAAGAGTCAAGGGGGAATAAAAACGCACCGATCGGCGGACCGGGGCATTCCTCATTTGTTTCGTGCTGTGGTGTGTGCGTGAGTCAGGCGGTAGCGGTTCGAAATTTCTCCTCCCTGATTTCTTCTTTCGCGCGGAGCCAGTCGTCTAGCTCGCGACCGTCCTTCCTGCCGCGTGCCTCATACAGTTCGTACGCGCGTAGGCGGATCTGGTGTTCGAGCTCTTGTGGCTCGCTCGTCCCTGTCGACGGCGGTTTCTTCGTAAAGTCCGTGCTCATGGTGTGCCCCCTTTTAGCGCAAACTACGCCCGAACGCTTTCTTCGGTCAATTCCCTAAGATTGGTGCAGTGAAGATCGCGGGGAATTGTCGAGGATCGGCCGGAGGTGATTGAGTATTACTTGGCAGGTTGGGGCCCGCTCTTCGCGCCTGAGATTTCTCCGCTTCGCTCGCATGAAAAAGGCTCCGGAGGGCCGGAGCCATTATCGCTTTGCGCGCCCGGATCATCAGGCGGCGATGGGGAGGGCGTTCTTCTTCGTGACTTCTTCTTCGGCGCGGAGCCAGTCGTCTAGTTCGTGACCGTCCTCGCGGCCGCGGGCCTCGTAGAGTTCGTGCGCGCGGAGGCGGATCTGGTGTTCGAGATCGACCTCTTGCGGTTCGCTTGTCACGGTCGCTGGCGGTTTCTTCGGGGGATTTGCATCCATGGGGGAACTCCTTCGGGGCAACGTACGCCTCAACACTTCTTCGGTCAATTACCCAAGATTGGTGCATTAAAGAGTTTGGAGTTTGCGGCCCAGCCGAACGCTTCGGATAAACTCTTCTCCATAATCTCGCGCGTCCGGCGCAACGAAGTGTTCAAGGTATTAGGTCTTGACTTGAGCCTATGTCGGCTTCCGTGAAGTCCTGGCACTTGTTGATAAGCTTGAAATGGTGCTCAATGCGGCGCAGCACGGGACTGACGAACCCGGAAGCTCCCTAGGAAGCGCTGCCCAGCATCTCAAAGAGTCCCTCCACGGTGCCGAACCAAGTACTCCTATGCCCCCACGTTATGTGACAGCATATGCGTACCGTCTTCTGTGCAATGGTTGCGCACTCCAAGCCGTTTGTCGTAGCGCGCAACGAACACGTCGCGCCTAAACAACGGCGTATCGAGCGCGTATCGCCCGGGTATGCGGTCCGAGAGTTCCAGAACGATGCTCGAGGCAGCTACTGGTATGTGGTCACCGCTCTTGAAGTGAGTGCGGGGAGGCGGGGGCATACGCGTTTCAAGAAGGGCTGAAGATTAAAAGGGCCGTGACATTGGCACTTTCTGGTACTCGGCGCGGTGATACTGCTCCGCATCCTCTTTGGTGTTCCAAAAGCCCAGTGCCAGCACGCGATTATCCTCTTTGTCTGAGACGAAAACTGTCTCATCCACGAAGCCTTTCTGTTTCTTCAGGATTGGGAGAACCTTATCATTGATGGTGTCGGCGAGTTGTCTACTTTTGCCTGGCTTAGTAGTTAGTTCGACTACTCGGGTGAACATATGTTGCGCTCCTTGCGTTGATAGGGGTGAAAGGAATCCGCCGCGGGCGGATTACGGCGGACACACTTTTTTAGGTGTTTGCGGAATTACGCTACGCCCGCTTAGCTTCAGGGTCAATCACCCAAGAATGGCGCAACGACTCCGGCGTGGCAGATTCTCTAATTCTGGATCCATGGGTACATTCTGTGTCGGATCGCCGACTTTCGTCGGGCTCGGGATCGGATTCCAGACTCAGCCAGCTCGGCGTGAACCTACTGCAGCCTGAGGGAATCGCCACGGCGTACCTTTCCGCCCTGCAACACCGAGGCATAAACTCCAACGTTAGCTCGGTTGTGCTGGGCTGCTGTGCGCAGGATGCCATTGTCCTTCGGGAGATCGCCTTGAGACAGCGTCGTCATCACGCAGCGGGGGCAAGGCCCGGTGATGCTCAACCGCACATCCCCGATCGCGAGCGTTTGCCCGATCCAGGCATTCTCCACGAAATCCTTGTCGTCATTCGCGGTCTCTACCACGATGTTTGGGCGAAACCGCCGAACCTCGAAACGCCCATCTGGATACAGCGCGCGCAGGCGATCGAGCGTGGCTGTGGTCAGCAGATGCACCACAGCACAATCGAAAAACGTACCCTCGGGCAAACCGAAGTCAGTGACGGTATCCCGGTGATCGAGGCCTTCGATATCTGGCCAGTACTCCTCGGCTGTGGCGGTTCGCTGCTCGGCCAATGCGGATTCAAGTTTCACCTGACGCTTGAGAACGTTGGACAGGATCCGGTCAATATCGGGCTGGTCGTTGCTGACGATGGTGCCATCCGGCAAGGTGATGCGGACCGACGGCACCTTCACAACGGTCCTTGGAGCATCAGCAAGCGCGGCTCGGAAGTCGAACAACTGTGGCCATTTTCGCGGGTTCTTGGCGCTTGCAACCTTCGCGTCGGAGCTGTCCACGAGCGCATATGCGCGATCTCCGAGTAGCCCGATCTTGGCGACCTCGGTGGCATTCAGCTCTTCTCCCATCATGGACTTGACAGGATACCGCCAGAGAGAAACGATCGAACCAACAACCCTTTGCGTCGTCATCGTTGGCCACCTCTATTCCACTGACCCGCCACGCCGATACCGCTAACAGGTTACGTGAAGAATCGCGTTCGTGTCTTTGGGGTTTTGATTTAGCATCTCGATTGCTTCGATGGTGGGCAGAATAAGCAATTTGATTTTGTGACGCTCGGCCTCGCGTCGCACTTCTTGCATCACCGGTAATCTGCCGTACGCACCACTGCCGATAACGAGTTGGTGGCATTTCCAGGGTATGTTTTCTTCAACGGAAAGTGGCGTGTGCCCAAACTCCTCGCGGAATTGTTTGGATGCTTTTTTCTTGCGTTTGGAGATCTCCCCGCGGTCGATCACGACATCATGTTCATACGTGCTGTCATCGATCTGGATGGAGCCGAAGGAGAAATTGTCAAACTGCATAGGTGCCTCCTTGGGAAATGTTGTCAGGCGCTCTTCTTCGAAGTGATGGCGGAGAACGCGGACCAGCGCTGCTCGACGTTCTTGCTGCCGCAGTGCGGGCACTGCACCTCGCCTTCGTATTCCACGAGGGACAGAATCTTGTCGAAGAATTTCTTGTAGTCACGGCAGAAAAATTCGTAGTGGGGCATACAGACCTCCACGGTGCTGAAGGGTGACGGCAGCATTCTAGACCCCTGGGTCGGCAGGTTCAACGTGGGGTGAGGTCACGAATCCTGCCGTGTCTGGGTCGCGGATCTTTCAGGAGATGTGGGTCTCGGATTTTGCGTGGAGTTTGAAGGGAAAAGGCGCGCCGTAGCGCGCCTTTTCTATTTCCAGCTGCGATTTTTCAGGCTGCTTTGCCGGCGGCGATCCTGTGGCTGGTCGAACTGTGGACGTTGAATGTGCGAATCACGGGCTCAGACTCAAGCAGGTGCTGAATCGTTTCATGCACTTTCTGGTACTCGGCGCGGTGATACTGCTCCGCATCCTCTTTGGTGTTCCAAAAGCCCTGTGCCAGAACACGATTGTCCTCTTCGTCTGAGACGAAAACCGTCTCATCCACGAAGCCTTTCTGTTTCTTCAGGATCGGGAGGACTTTTTCATCGATGGTGTCGGCGAGTTGTTTATTTTTGCCTGGCTTGGTAGTTAGTTCGACTATGCGGGTGAACATACATTTTGCTCCTTTCGTTGGTTGAGGGGTGAAAGGAACCCGTCGTCGCGCCGACGACGGACAGTTTTTTTAGGTGTTTCAGAGTTAGGGTACGCCCGGTCAGCTTTAGGGTCAACTAGCCAAAAATGATGCAGCTTGCGATGGTCCGCGGACTGAAGAATGCGGCAAAGGTGGCAGGGGAAGAGACGTGGCCTGGCGTGACCACCGTTCGCCTTCGGCCGGGCCTAAGACAGAGGAAACGGTGAAAACCCTTGTGCCGTCCCCACCCTGCCGCGACTACAGAGCATAGTCCCGGCGCTCAAGCGGCGCAATGCGGTGCGTTGCTTTTCTCCAAAACGTAATGTCGTCGTCCCGACGACTGTTTGCCCGCACCCTCGCAACCGAGAATCAGCGTAGTGGGACCTATTACCACCATAAGCGCTATTCGGTGTTTTGGAGTCGGATTTCCGACGGTCCCATCAAACGCTCTAGCTTGTCCGAGGCGGCACTCGTCAGCGAAGGCGGGAAGGCTGCCAAGTTATGAACTCTGCTCCGTGCGGCGGTGCCCGCTCCATTTAGAGTCGCGCTGACTCTCGACGGCTTCCTCACTCCGGCGACTGTTGCAGTTTCTTTTCTGAAATGGTTCGGTGGTCCGAAGGGAAGCAATTGGCAGACCCACAACACCCAAAATCCAGGGTGTTCGGTTTCGCGAATACTCTCAACGTAGTGCAACGTTATTCATTTAAACAAGGTACTGTGGCTCAGTTGTTTACACAGCTCCATTCCGGAAACCGGACAGATACCAAAATGACGAGTCACCAAAGCGAGAGGCATATACGTTTCGTGGCCATGAGACTTTATGTCGAGTCAAGATGCACGCAGTGTGGACAGCCTGTTCCCGATGGCCGGACCCGATTTTGCTCCGACCAATGCCTGGCTCGTAACAAACGTGAACAGGAGCGTCTGCACTATGGTCACCGCCACGAATATCAGTGTATGAAATGCGGGCATCAGCTGCGGTTAGGACGACATAGGAAGTGAACCACGGCCAGAGTGTTGATCCCTCTCCCGCACATCTCACGCGAGACGCAGACGCAAACGATTACTGGTAAGGAGCGGCGTCGAGCCAGCAAACGCTTGATACTTGACATTCAGTGAGCTTGATTGTATTTTTGCCGCGCACTGCGTACCGAGCGAAGTGTGAGGGGGCTCGGCAACCTTGCTGGCGGTTGGATCGGGTTCCGTCTGGGGCTCTGCCTCTGGTTCTGCCTGAACAGCGGGACCGAGATAGCTTGGTGCTTCCCCTTCCTGACACGAGTGTCGTTTGCTTGTGTCCCCATCCCAACTGTCGTGAACTGAATCTTTACACAGTTAGCCCGTTCGCCTTGGTGGATGTTGCGCGCCTTGGTGGTACACACTCGCCTGAGTTTCAGGGGAACCGTTATGCGGCCGGTGGCGGCGTACGATTCAGCTTGGTGAAGTTCAATGTAGACGTTGGGTACGGTTTCAATGTCAACAGGCAGCGAGGGGAAGAGGGGAAGGAGTGGGTGCACTCTACTTCTCCATGAATATTTCTGATCTCTTTCGATGAATGAAGGGGTAAGTTGGTTGACCGGAGATTGTCAGAACTCATCGTTCTTGGGGTACAAAGTCGAAGCGCGGAAGCATGACATTGTCTCCGTCGGTCAGTCTTGAAAGACGCAAGATGTGTAGCAGGGTGTTAACAGCCGATGACAAGCAACCGCCCGAGCGGCAAAGCTGGCTTTAACACGCCCTGTTGGATGCGAGCAACTCCGTGAGCGTCAGCTGACGGGCCTTGGGGCGTAAGCAGGTTGCTCTTTATGATTGGGCAAGTTCCGTTTCGCGCCTGGAAGGAGTCGACATGCTCACCTTTGAGACTAGTGTGGCAATTCAAACGTATTGCATCCAGCACCCCAAGACCGGCAAATCCGCACGAGATGGCCTGTCGGCATTGCTGGAGTTCATCGTCGAGGACCCCGATCTCGACGACAGCCGATGGGCAGCCTACATGTTGGCAACGGTACGCCTCGAGTGTGCGGGCCGATGGCTGCCGGTTGAAGAATTTGGGAAAGGCAAAGGCCGGCCCTACGGAGTACCGGTGCCAGTAGTGGATAGCGATGGCACAACCTTCGTGAACGCCTACTACGGGCGTGGCTATGTGCAACTTACGTGGAAAGCGAATTACCAGACCATGGGCCAGGCGCTGGGCCTCGGCAACCTGCTCGTACTCCATCCGGAACACGCCCTCGAGCAACAGACGGCATACAAGATCATGTCGCTTGGCATGCGGCAAGGGCGTTTTACGGGAAAGAAGCTGGGCGACTATATCAATGACACGACGTGCGACTACTTTAACGCGCGCCGGATTATCAACGGCGTCGATCAGGCAGCGAACATCCAAGGCTACGCACAGGAGTTCGAGTCTTTACTCGACAATGGCGTAGCAGCCCAAGCTGCCAGTGGGCATTGAACGGGCAGGGTACTCTTCAGCCGAGACACACCAGCCGTCCTTCTTTGTATTGATCTGACTGCTGTTCCCCGGGGTAGGGTCATGGATGACCGCCGAGGGTGCTCGGACAAGTTCAGCACGATAAAACGATCCAAGGCGAAACCAGAATCCGGTCGCCAAGGACGACAGTTCCGCCGGAGGGTGCAACCATGTTCGTCCAGGAATCGTCAGACGAAGAGAAGGGGCTCACCTTCGCAGAAGTGTTACCCAAAGAAATCGAAGTTCTGCGCAAAGCACGTCGGAAGCGGGAAGTGCCTGAACGTCCTGTGCCGCTAGAACAGGATATTGTGGGTCTGGCTTTTTCTGGTGGAGGCATTCGCAGCGCTACCTTCAATCTTGGAGTCATTCAAGCTCTGGCGAGCAAGAACCTGCTGAAATTTGTGGACTACCTTTCGACGGTGTCAGGCGGTGGTTACATTGGATCCTGGCTCAGTTCGTGGGCCTACTCCGTCAGCCGTCAACCTGCCGCAAGCGATAACCATATTGCCGAAATTGAAAAACAGCTAAATGGCGGACCGCAACATATCGGCGATATTGTCGAACTACCTCAAATCCACTTTCTGCGCAAGTACAGCAACTACTTAACTCCCAAGTTGGGGGCGCTGAGTGGAGACACCCTGGCCTTCGTTGCAACGTACCTTCGCAATTTGCTGCTAAATCAGTCGATTGTGATTTCCGCATTGCTGGCACTGCTCTTGGTTCCGCACATGCTCGGGTTGATTGGGTTGCAATTCCAAGGTCTGAAGAGTGCATGGGTCTCACTCATTCTCGCGGGAATATTCCTATCGATAGTTGCCGTGGGGGTGGTTCTAAACTCTTCCTCGACGCTTTACAGCCCGGCTAGTGTCGTCCGTTTTGTGGCGATTCCACACTTTTTGTTTTGTGTTTTTGCTACCTATGCGCTTTGGCAGTTTGCTGCGGCGACATGTCCGGGGCTGCTGGAATGCTTTTGAAGAGTCGTTCATCGGCGGAGAAGCCTTCCGGTTGGTACCTGTTGTGGGCGCCCGCCTTGTGGGCGGTCCCTACCGGAGTGGCAGGCGGAGCGTTCGTTCTATTCGTAGGTCAGAGACTGGCAAATTTGACAGCATTAAATCAGCTCAGCATTTGGCACATACTCACCTTCTACATTCCCGTCGTCACACTTTTGGTATTGCTTGTGGGGGTTGTTCATCTCGGCCTGATAGGGCGGGCCTACGAAGATGGCCTGAGGGAATGGTGGGCTCGTCTAGGTGGCGCAGTCCTGGTGATTACATTTTTCTGGTTCGCGATCTGTCTGCTAACACTGTTTTGTCCCCACGGGATAGAGGACCTGTGGAATTTTGTGAGGAACGGCGGCAAGGAGAATTGGTTTACCCGTGTACTAAGTAGTTTGGGGATCACCGGAGTTGTTGGCGGTTGGGTGACGACAACGGTGAAAGGGTTGTTCGCCGCCAAAGGCACCTCAACCGGGCCGCGACCTTCGTCCGATGCGCCGTCCGCAAAAGGCAGAAACGACTTACTGGCGCGGCTGGCTCCGCCACTTTTTGTTCTCGGCCTACTCGTAATTCTTTCACTGGGCCTTGACTGGTTGGTGCCTGTGGCGGATCAAGCCAACGGCACGAGCCTGTGGGGCGTACTTGTCTTGTGCCTTGGTTTGTACGGGCTGTCCAGAGTCATGGGTTACCGCGTCGATGTAAACGAATTTTCCCTGCACAACGCCTATCGCAACCGACTCATCCGCTGCTATCTGGGAGCCACGCACCGCCCCCGCGATCCGCAGCCATTCACGGGCTTTGACGAATCTGACAACATCTTTTTGCACGATCTGCAGGATCTGGGCGCCCCATTTCACATCGTGAACGCCACCTTGAACGTTGTGAAAGGAAAAGAACTCGCACTGCAGTCCCGCAAGGCTCGATCATTTATCTTTACTCCCCTCTACTCCGGATTCGACTACACCGAAGAAAAGAGCTTGGCGCGCATGCCCGGCAGCATTCAACCGGAAGGGTCAAGAACCGAGACCAGAGATCCTGAGGTCTACAAGTCCGGCTCCTACCGGCTCACGAAAAACTGTTCGTGGAAATCGCGCTATCGCGGAGCGCGGCTCGGAACGGCTATGGCGATTTCCGGCGCAGCGGCCAGCCCGAACATGGGGTACTACACAACTGGCGCGGTAGCGTTTCTGCTGACGATTTTTAGCGTCCGCCTCGGCTGGTGGTTGGGAAATCCGAGGATGAAGAAAAGCTGGGAGAGCGGGCGGCCGAGATCATCCTGGACCGCTTTGATGAACGAGCTCACCGGAAATACAAATGACGATCAGAGTGAAGTCTACCTTTCAGACGGCGGTCACTTCGAAAATCTGGCCATTTATGAGCTAGTGCGGCGGCGGTGCCGAGTCATCATTGCTTGTGACGCGGGAGCTGACCCGTCGTGTGCCTGCAACGATCTCGCCAGTGCAATCGAAAAATGCAGGGTAGATTTTAAGGTCACCATTAAGGTTGATCTCAACGAAATCCGCCCTTCGCTAGCCTTGTTGCCCGGAGACCAGAAATTGCGAGCGAGCAAGACGCCGTTCACGATTGGAACCATCCACTATCCGGATGAAAGCGAAGGTACTTTGATCTATATCAAACCATCTCTGAAGGCTGATCTGCCACAGGATGTGTTGGCATATGCGCGCCTGGCGGAAGCCTTTCCCCACCAATCAACGGTGGATCAGTTCTTCGATGAAGCGCAGTTTGAGAGCTACCGGGCACTGGGCTTCGCATGCGCCTCCGCTGCAATCGAAAATATTACCGAAGCCGTGTTGACAGAAGAGACTGCGTAAGCTGACTCGCCGGCTTTGCGTTGTTGAAAAACTCGCTGGCGGCTTTGTGAAATGACTTGGTTTCGTGGTTACGAAATCGGAACAGAACGTGCCAGAGGCTTCACAAACGTCTTTGAGAGGCTGGTGGCAAGTGGCACGGCACCGATGCCAACCCGCACGTCGAGGCCGCTGCGCGTTCCCGGTCCGAGTGTCAGGATGCCGTGATCAGGAAGATCATGATCCGGGATTGGTCCGACCAGGTCGCGGTATGGGCCACTCCACGAGTCCGGTTGAACTTGCCACTTCAGCAATTTTCGTCGCAACGCCGGCGCGCCTCCGACCACAGCCTTAGTGCGAACGAACAACGCGAGCGCGAGAGAGTCGGTCTCGCCTTGGCAGGCAATACTGGTTCATGCCAACAGTCGAGTCAAGCTATACGAAGCTGAAGCCGCGTGCTCAGGAGCCGCGTGCGGCCTCGGTAAAGGGAGCCAAGCGAGCATCGACGAAATCGGCCTTCGAGAGCGTTCTCCAGCCCAAGCGTGGAGAGGAGGTCTTGGAGGTTGCCGACAAAAATCTCTGGCGTGACCGGCTGACTGAATACAAGAAACGCAAGGCTGAGGCGGCAGCGCGCCCTCTTGCTAGGCTCGCCACGCGAATAGCACCCACGGCCCCCGCGGTGCCGGGCGCAACCAATTGGTCTCCGCTGGGCCCGTCCGTAGTTATGAATGGACAAGCCAAGGGCGAGCCGCCGATTGCAGGGCGGATTTCCGGCGTAGCGGTCGCCCCCGGCGGCCTAATTGTGTACGCCGCGTCGGCCAATGGTGGCGTGTTCCGGTCGGATGATGGCGGTGTCTCGTGGAAGGCACTGATGGACGGGTTCGATCTTGCACCCACTGAATTCGCCAGCACCAGCCTAGCCTGCGGAGCAATCGCGATCGACGAAAAGGACCCCAATCGAGTGTACGTGGGTACCGGCGAGGGCGACACTTATTCAATGTTCACGAAGCGCCTCGTGAATGCGTTGCCTGCATATCGCGGGGTTGGGCCGATCCGGAGTGACGATGGAGGGACCACTTGGAAATCCGAGGCGACAGCCGCTGGCTCGCCGGAGTTGGCAGGCCAGGCATTCTTTGCGCTCGCCGTCGATCCGAGCGACCGGGAAAACGTAGTCGGCGCAACTTCAGAAGGGTCCTGGGCACCGTACGTCTTGATGGTCACGTTGCCGAGCTCGGATAACCCCGCAAAGAACTTCGCGAGCTTCTCCAGGTACTTGGCGTTGACTGAGACGACCGATATCGGATTTGCCGTCGGGAAGAGCTGCTGGTACTCGGGAAACGTTCCCTCGATTTCCTTTGCGATCGTAGGCCGTATATGAACGGGGTCGCCAGCGACGAAGCCGGCAAAACCGTCGTCGGTCGCGAGGACCGCCGCCCGTTGCACTACGCCAGAACCACTGTCGGTCTTCTTGGGAATCGTTTTAAGCACCTGACGCGCAGCTTCCTTCGGGAAAATGAACTGATCGTTCCGCGCCTTTACCGCGTGACCGGGAATCACTGGAAAGTTCTTCTCCGCATTATCCGGAGAAGGACTGGAAACCTCCAGCAAAACGTAGTTGTCCGTTGCCGCCGTCCCGTCGGGCTTAACGAGGATCCCGGCACGCTCCGGCCGTATCCCTCGGGTATCGCAGAAATCCGCAACCTCGAAGTTGTGCGCGTGTAGAGCATAAGAGTCCCACCCCGCGACGCTTAATGGGTCGCGAGCTGGTCCGGGGTCTTCCGCTTTCGCCGATCCCCGCCTGTCGAGAACTCACCTCACGACCTGAACGATGAGGGGCTTCTGGCGCTTTCTCGAACCTTTCACGAGCCACCGGCTGAGCCTCCGTTCGTACCTGACGAGCATTGCAATGCACGTCAGGACGGCAAGGACGCTGCCGAGCTGTGCGAATTGATCGAGCATAGGGTGCCTTCGGCACATCCGCTTAAGGGAGGAAGTGCCGACAGACAGGGACCGAACGAAACTCTGTGAAATATGTTTGCCTCCAGGAGAGGAGAATGGCTAGGTTCCGAGAAGTCGTGGTTACAGACAGCATTTAGTCGTCGCCGAACTTATTCACGGCTAAGTCTTCAACCATGTCGATTGCCTCGTGCTGCTTCTGTGCTTCCTCCCGCAACTCGGGATCGCAACGGTCAGCGTCGAGCGCGTTTTGACGAGCGAGATCGATCACGACCTGGAACGCATCCGCAATATCCAACGGTTTGATTGCAGATTTTGCCATAGTCTGCGACTGCCCCGTCCCTGCCCATTCGCCTCTCCTTGTATAGACGTCTTGAGATACAACCGTCCGACCAGAAACTTTCGCGGCACATGCCGGACGTACGTCCGGCAGCCTCATCCTTGCTGGATCTTGAAGCCGTGTCTTGCTGCCAGTCGCTGAGCTTCGGCGAGATCGGTCTCCTTGGCTTTCGCCGAGGCTTGCTCCATAAGAGCGGGTATGTACCGGGAGGCTTCCTCGATCATGGCTATTCGCAGATCCTCATATTCTCCATCAAACCACGATCCCCCGTACTCGACCGAGCGGCACTCGCCGCGCTTGTCGAACTGCGATAGAAACCGCGTGGTGTCTTCGCCGTTCTCGAAGTACGTGGCGTAGTATCCCGCCCGGCTGTAGTGGGCGATAAAGCCGCAATGGTTTATGAGGTGCTTGTAGAGCCTGTCGGAGAAGTCTTCCCGACGTAACCCGTTCTTAAGGAACCGGACCCAGGCTTTCTGCACCAGGGCCTTCTCGCGAGCGCTCATGAACTCGCTGTCGCTAAACGCGTACTGCTTCATAGAATCCGGAACGGAGCTGCTTAGAGGAGCAACGTTCCGGCACGTGCCACGAAACTTTGGTTACATCGACTTGAGACAAATAGAGATCGTACTGCCTTGCGAAGAGGCGGATAGCAAAGTTTGAAGTGGCCCTAGATATAGCCCTTAGATTTGGCGTACTGTTGTGCTCCAACTGACAACTTCTTGATGTAGTCGGCGCCGGCTTCTTCAAGCTCATCGAGATCCACGATCTCAACCTCCACGTCCTCGGGAACCGTTGTTGTATCCACGTCGGCAACGCCGCCGAGGACCCTCACAAAAATGGTCTTCTTGTGGGACATAGACAAAGTGCCACTCTTGTCCTTGCACCCGCCTCTTCGCAAGGCAATTTCTTTACTTCATATCTGCGTTCTGGAGAGGCCAATGGCGAGGTTCCACACCTAATCAAATTGCGCCGTCCCTTTCCCCGAGAGGGTATAGGACGCGCCTACGACATTATGGACCACGAGGTACCACCGCACCGTGCCTAGATCCAGATCCTCGTGTTCGTCCTTGGTGTGCCGGAGCACGCCGCGGGCGTAGACCTGACCTTTGCGTTCGCCTGCCTTGTACAAGACGGCTTCTTCCAACTCATGATGCCCGTCTTTGCCAAGTACATGTCGTTTGCGGTAGGCCGCAATGCCGCGTTCCACGTCGCGCAGCAACTCCGATGTGGGGACTCGCGCGGGAATTGCGAACCATTCACCTTGGCGCAGGACGTTTTGTCCGTGGCCTTCGGCTTCCCGGACCGTCTTAGGTTTGAGCGTGTTGTAGGCTTCCTCAAGCGTTGGCGGCGCCTGTTTGGTTGCAAGTTCGGCGAAGAAGTACATGCCGGCTCCCATGCCGGTCTCATCCACTCCGGAGAGATAGAAGCGATCCTTTACGCGAAGGACGCTATCTCCCAGTGTGTGAATCTGCCGCTCCGTTATTCGGCCGTACTTGTCTTTGACCTTTACTTGCTTCCATTCTTCACCGCCGCTTGGGATTACTACGCTCACTTCCTTCTGGAGATCCGAAATACCGAAAGGCGCATCCGACCAATCGTCGATTTCGCCATCCGTCCAAGCTGCAGTAATCGAGTGGAAAGGCACAACGCTAAAGCGCTGGTGCGACTCTTCGAGCGCACTGATGAGGTTCCGCTGATGCTGATCGATCGGTGAATCAAATACCGCACCATTGGTGAGAATGCTGCCATCCTTTAACCTCACGGCGAGTTCGGCAGTCTGACCTTTAGCCCCACCCCTCCATGTTTCGTGCCCAAAAGGCCGATACTCTAGTGGGATCTTGGAATAAAGGACGTCATCCGTTGCCTTCACGTACGTTCCTCTGCCGCCTTTGCCTTCCCGAATAAAATTCTCGATGACTGACGAGTGTGTTTGCATAGTTTGAAATCAGGAGTGTCCCTGCCATTTGCCTCACCATAACGCAGACCTATATTTCGCCGGTCCCCGTGCTGTCGAAGCTCATCTCTGCACCGCATGGTGCCAGGTCGGCTTCCTAAGTTTCCCGCGACGCCGCGGATGCCTGAGGGACCAGCGGCGAATCCTGCGTTCATACTTCACGATTATGAGTAGCATCGCGAGCATAGCGAAGCAGAAGCCGAGGAACTCAAGCTCGGAAAGCATGGCGGTCTCCATAAAAACCGGCAGCTCCTTGCATTAATGGCTCAAGGAAGCGCCGACAGACGGGGATCGACGTGGCCGCACACCCGCCGGGTGATGCGACTAAAGGCTAGGACGCTCGGAAGCTACCCTTTTTCACGAGAAATTATTCCAATCAATTGAAATCTGACAAAACTGCTGCGCAATTCTGCTGTTTGTCGGATTTCTGGCCCGGGCAGCGGGCACGGCGCTAGGCCGTCGCCCTCAACTGCGGCCGGTCGTTCTTCCATAACGCGTACGGGCCCCACCATTCGGCGAGCTCGATCTCATCGTCCTCGAACACGTCCGCATCCACCAGCTGCACATAATCGAGCCCAGGATCGTCGCCGTACCCGCGCGCCATGATCA
>WNFE01003586.1_pt1 | contig 19441 bp, 16 predicted proteins | sample 5400451 | NCBI WGS metagenome assembly WNFE01 (sample SAMN13153344, study PRJNA577476) | soil metagenome | isolation source: 200 cm saprolite under Douglas fir tree site 2 hole 2 | place: USA:California | collected 2015-04-18
TGGGTCTAGCGGTTGCGGTTTTCGAGAAGAAGTTCAAGAATCCAATCAAACCCACTAGAGATGGACTCCTTGTGGCTTCGGCGATTGCCGCGATTCTCATGTTCGCCGCTACGTGGTACATCTTCGGACCTTCTGGGCTCACCCCGAGCGGAAGCGCGCTAGCTGCCTACGCCCTCTATGGGTGTATGGTCTCGGGACTCGTAGCGGGTTTGCTAATCGTCATTTACACCGAGTTCTACACAGGGTCTAACGCTAAGCCTGTGATTACGATAGCCGAGCGATCCAAATCAGGGCCTGCACTGACGATTATGTCTGGGAACGCGGTTGGCATGATATCCAGCGGATTGCCTGTCATAACGGTGGCCATTGCGCTTCTGATCTCGTTTGGGCTGGGGGAGCAATTTGCCGGATTGATACCTGCGCTTGCTGGAAACGCGTTCCTCGGAGGAGTCTACGGGACGACTATGGCAACTATGGGAATGCTTTCGACAGCAGGAATAGTCCTGACGATGGACGGATTGGGCCCAATTGTGGACAATGCTGGTGGCATTGCTGAGATGTCCGGCGCTCCTGAAATAATTCGGGAACGAATTGAGCCTTTAGACGCTCTAGGCAATACTACCAAGGCTCTCACAAAGGGCTACGCGATGGGCTCTGCGGCTCTCGCGTCCTTGTTACTCTTTCAAGCGTTTGTCTTGGAGGTCGCGAGATACAAGGCTGGCATAATCAACCTAACATCTTTGGCTTCGAATCCAAGTCTTGCTGTCACTTTGGGGACTCAACTATCAGGCCTTGGAACTTTTCTCGCTCTCAACCGTCCGGACGTAATCATCGGTGCCTTAATCGGGGGCATGCTTCCCTTTGTCTTTTCGGGGACAGCGATAAACGCGGTCAGTGTCGGTGCATACCGTATGGTCGAGGAGGTTAGAAGGCAGTTGAGAGAGATTCCAGGGCTCAGAGAGGGAACTGCTAAGCCAAACTATGCAGCTGCAGTGGATATTTCCACCAAGACAGCACTGCGGTTGATGGTTGTCCCGGGCGCTATTCCCGTGGTTGCACCGATAGTCGTTGGTTTATTCTTGGGTTGGGCCGCAGTCGGTGCCTTGGTGGTTGGCGCTACAATCTCGGCCATACCCCTCGCCATTATGATGATGTGGGGTGGGGCTGCGATGGACAACGCGAAAAAATACGTGGAAATGGGGCATTTTGGAGGAAAGAATACTGAAACACACGCGGCCACAGTCGTAGGAGACACGGTTGGGGATCCTTGGAAAGATACCGCTGGTCCTAGCCTTCACATACTCATCAAACTTTTGAACACGATCTCCCTAGTGTTCATCCCACTCTTCCTCTCGGCAATCATTATTTTCCATTAGGGCTCTCCCGGACGTGAATCCGGAGCTCAAAACCGCGGGGACAAAATTACGAGACGGAGTAATGGACCTTGAGTAATCAGGCGGGTGGGCAGGCCTGGGTCAGCCTGATCTTGAAGCGAAGGTAACGCCGAAAATCGCAGAAGCCTTCCAAGCCGCCGTCGACAAAGTTGGGCGCATGGAATTTTTGGCTTTGGCTGAGATCGATGATCAGCTCCTTCAATCAATTCTGGAAGGCGGTGATGAGTACGTCGCTGTTGGACTCGTGACTCTTGCCTGTCAAGTCAACAGGAGCCACAATGATACGAATCCTAACCATTCGAGTGTAACTGAGTGTCTGAAAGGATCGACAATCCGGATCCCGTCAACTGGCCGGCCAGCTCCAGCGAGGATGATTGCAAAATCGATCAGTAGAAGCCAGTTTCGAAGGTTGAAAGACGACGCGAGATCTCCAGGTCCGCTTTACGAGAAGACGACATTCCGGCTGGTTGGGTTCAGCGCAAACACTGTCGCGTTTCTCATCCTCGGCTATTTTCTAGGAGGCATAGCACTTTCGCCACTTCTTGGACAACCATCGTGCACGGGAGTATCCATCTCTCCACCTGCGCTCATACCTTGCAGTGGTTCGATAATCGGTCTAGTGATCAGCGCGATCGGAGGCATCGGATACACGTACTACTATTTCGTCAAGAAACTGTGAGACATGTCTCTTCATCACCAGCCTGGGCTATGTTTGGATCTTTCCAGGCACATTTGGTGCGAAGACAATTTATTAGGTCCAACTGGATGTCCCCTCGCTCTAATTGGTCTGGTAGCACTCTCTTTTTCGTTTCATCGGGTTTGAGAGAAGGGAGCACTAGGAATTGACGGACAAGGTTTCAGAGGATGAGAAGGAGACCGTTATGGGAATCCTTGTTGTAGCGTTTGGAGTTGCTATCGTGAGCGTAGTCTTCGGAGGCGCTCTGGGATTTCTCCTCGGATTCCTTGGAGGGGTGGTCAGCGCGACAGGTCTGGTGATAATCCTTCGAGGAGAACGCTAACACCTATTGCGTTAGGATGAAACCTCCAGCAGTATTGTGATTAAGATCTGAGCGTTGTGGACCTAATCTTGAAGGGCTAACAATGAACGAAGCTCGTCTGTCGGCAATCCAGCAGCTACTCCCGCAAGGACCGCGGCGAGATTTCTAGCCTCGTTCTCTTTGAGGATGAGAAAGGCGAACACTATTCCAACAGAGTAGGGGAAGCCGAGGAAGACGCGTCGGCTTAGATCCAACTGGTATCGTCTGAGGGCGACTTCTATGAAGGATAGGGACTTTGACTCTTCGTACTTCTGGCGAGCGCCACTTAGTATGCGACTGTAGTATTCGTGACTAGCTGCAACGTCCAGAGCCTGTGCCACATCCGTAGCTGCTAGAAGTTGGTCGATAGCCCTCTGATTGAGCTTCCAGTGGGATGAAATCAAGTGATCCTTGACCCCTGATGCTCCAATAATCTTGCTCCTAACGATGATAGTGAGATTCACAATGTCGATGGCGGACCCTGCGATGGGGAGGCAGTTCTCCCGGTCTGGACCCGACAATTTCTCGTTGATGTACTTGTAGAACCTCTCTTCTCCCCAACCATTTATGACGTCCCGGACGAACGAGGCCCTCTCACCTTCAATGTCGGTCATTGCGAATCCTTTCATCCTCTCGACGAGATGTCTATCACCTGCTTCGCGTACGATGGTTGAGAGGTCGTCAAGAGAGTAGAGCCGATGCAGTTCTTGTTCGTTCATCAATGCAAGAGGCTGTCGAGTAGCCAGGTACTCCTCCCAGGTCTTGCCTTGAGCCTTGAATACGACCAGGCCCGCGACCGCGTAAGCGTCGGATCTTCGTCGGTACTGGATTAGGAACTCGTGAGTATCTCCCCCCGATGCTCTGATTAGGCTCATCACTGAGTCGGCGTATCCGAGCCGGACCGCCCTCTCTGTCTCTATGGTTGAAGATTCGCTTCCTAACTTTGACAGTTCAGGTCCATAGGGACCCTCTGCGAGCAGTCCGATGATTTCTGTCTGAGACTTGGACTCTGAGAGGGCAACTAGTTGCTGGCGTCCTAACAGATGACTACGTTTGCCACGTAGTCGTGCGATAAGATAGTTGTCCCGTAACAGATGGGAGAGAGTATCTGAGGGCACGCTGGGTTCGCTTAACCGGTGAATAGCAAGAGCAGCCCGGTAACGAGCGCGTAGATGGCGAGAGCTTCAGCTAAGATTAGTGAGATGACGGCTCTGGAGAAGATTTCCGGCTTCTCGGCGGTCGCGGAGGCCATGGCGCTTCCGGCGGCCCCGATACCGAATCCCGAACCCAGGGCTGCTGCGCCCATGGTGAGGCCGGCGGCGAATATTCTAACGCCCTTCTCAATGGTTAGAGTCGGAGTGATCGCAAAGACGGACAATAGTCCTACGACGAGACCGTAGATGGCGAGTGCCTCTGCGAGGATGGTTGCGATGAATGTCTTCAGCATGACCTCGGGCCTTTCAACTCCTGCGCCTGCGATTGCGGGTCCGGAGATTCCGATGCCGAGGCCTGCGCCGATAGCTGACAGAAGAACGCTGAGTCCAGCGCCCAAGCCTGCCCAGAAGGTGGGGCAGAGTGTTACTGAGGAGAGTGTTGAACAGTCAACTGCCATTAGTTTGGTACAATCCAGCTCATTGGCTCTTGATAAGGCGCGAATTGGTGGCCGGTCCCTTCATAAAACTTACCAAACCACTCAACCCAGTGAAGCCTCAGGGTCTGAACGAAAACGATCAGGCCCTCTAGAATCATGACAAGGATGTTTCCGAATACTGCTCCGACAATGCCGAAGGATGTGAAGAACGCAAATTTTACGGCGAAGTCTGCTAGATTCAATGCCCAGATTCGAAGGTAGGACAGTGTATTGCTTCCGGCGCCGATGAAAGCTTCCATGACGTGGAGCCCTCCTTCGCCATATCCCATGAGCGCCATTGGGATGAAGACTGATGCTATCACGAGTGGATTCTTGAGCAGCACTGAGAATTTGAAGTTGGCCTGAACGACGATCACGGCTGCGGTTATGAACGCGGCATAGAACCACGCCCATGAAATTGGACCAAGCAGGGCGTGTCTGTATTCCTTGTTGCGAATCTTGTTGTATGCGCTTATCGCGAGACCTGAAAGATAGTGAGCTACACCAAAAAACAGAATGAATACCATGTAGATTATGAGGTTCGCGGTGCTTGGCAGGACACTCGGATTGGTAGGAAAGGCGCCTGCGGTGGGACTAAAGATCGGGTTGATACCTAGAACTTGGCGAGCCTCGAACCCGAAGATGTCTCCAAAGACGAATCCGAAGATTGTCGCCCCGATCCCAAGCATGATCACTAGCTCAGCGCCATTGACGAATATCTGGCCTATCTCGAAGACCTTGACTTTCTTCCGCTTGAGGTACAGCAGGAAGAATCCGAAGGCGAGGAAGAGAAGTCCCTCGCCGATATCGCCGAACATAAGGCCGTAGATCAATGGGAAGGTGAGGATCATGAAGGGCGTCGGATTCGTCTCTGAATATGATGGGATACCGAAGTTGTCCACAATCGATTGTAGAGGTTGGGTCCATCCTGGAGCCTTGACTAACGTGGGGGGCTCGGAATCCCTGGCGTGGGCCGACTCTTCAGTAGAATGGTTCTGGTTCTTCTTTTCCACGAACATATTGGCAAGTCCACCGCTTGCTTTCGAGACTTCTTGCGCAATTTCGCGTGATCTTCCCTCCGGGATCCATGCCTGAAGAAGAACAGTCGCTTCGGTGGTAGATGCTCCAGAAAGGGCCTTTGTCCTGGCGTCAAGGATCTCGGACAGCGTGCTCAAGGCTTTGATTCTCGGACCGTACTGCTTAGCGATTCTTGTTCTCGTCTCTTCGAGGTTCTTCGATTCTTTCTCTAGGTTTGCCAGTTGGAGGTCAATTGCCTCTTTTGCCTTCTTGGGGTCTGAGGGTAGGCCGGTCCATGGTGGGCCGAGTTTGGCGCCCAAGGCAGTAGTCACTTGTTTGGCATGCTCTAGAAAGCCGGCTGGAAAGATTGCGAGGAAGGTCTGGGTCTTTTCAGATGTGTTCGTGATGGCGAAGATGAGGTTGTCCTGCGTTATCTCGTCGAGATCCTTCTGGAGGAGGGGAATTGTTTCGGTGCCGGCTTCTCCGACGAGGCTTGTAAGGAATCCGCGGCCCGCTATTGCGTCTAGCGAGACTCCGACGTTTTCTAGGCCTGAGAGGAATCTTGAGAGTTCTGAGGCCTGTTCTTTCTCTGTCTGAAGCTTCCCTTCGGTGCCCTCGAGTTCTCGGACCGAATGTTCAAGCTTCTCTGTCTCCTCGTCCAGAAATCTTGTGAGTGCCTCGATACTATTGACTGGCGCATCGAGATTCTCGAATGTCGACTCGGAGACCTTGAGGGCTGTGGTGAGAGTTGTTAGTCGGCTCTTTATCGTGGAGGACTGGGCTTGGAGTTCAAGTGCTTCGTAGCGTTTCGCTCCCTCGGGAATACTATCATCCTCAATCTCTGTCAGATGGAAGAGTCTCTTCGAGCCAGCATATCCCAGAAGGTTGGGTAGCTGATCCTTCGCTACTATGATGCTGACTTGCTGCATGCGTTCAGGCTTTAGCATCTGAGAAGCTACTTGCCAAAAACTGTAGAGGATATCAGTGTCAGGAGCTGGTTGTCGAGCCTCTCGAGGCGAGACTTGAAGGTGTTGTTGAAGACGACTCTGCCTTCCGGATCTGTTGCGACGACTCCTCCAAGGCCGTCAATTGGTTTCTCGTCGATAACAAGTTTTCCTCCCTTCGGGAGGGCTCTTGATACTCCGTCTAGATTCTTCTTCGTCGCATCTTTGAAGCCGACCCTAACGACCGGCTGGTCGGAGTCCACGGCCTTGACCGCCTCTGTGACAAACCGTTGGGCAGTGTCTTCAAACCCCTCTGACTTCGCAATCTTCGAGAGCTGATCCTCAACCGTATGGATTATGTCCTGGACGATCCGGTTCTTCTCGTCCAGAATTCTAAGCCTGTTCACCCGGACCTTTGAACTCAAAATGCTTCTTCGAATCGCCTCCGCCTCCACTTTGGCCTTAGATATGATGTCCTCAGACTCCTTCTGCGCTCTCTGTCTTGCCTCTTCGAGAATTTGTTCGGCCTTGCCTTGAGCTTCCTTGATAGTTGCCTCGGCTTTCAGCTTCGCATCGGCGAGGATTCGATTTTGCAGCTTCTCTAGAGATTCTGACATCGTGTTCACGCGTTCAGAATCAATTCCACGGCCTTCCTTACCGCGGCTGCCTTTCTCTCCTCCGAGACTTTCCGGTAGGTATCTAGGATCTGTTCTGTCTCTTGGTCGGATTGGCGAGCTTCTGCCTCGGCTTTTTCTTTTGCCTCGCGGAGTATCTCCTCTCTATGTTGTTGAGCGCGGGCGATAGCTTCCTGCCTGATTCGTTCCACTTGTTCGCGGGTCTCGGAGATTATCTGTTGGGCTTTTGCTGATGCTTCGTCGACGATTCGACGTGCTTGTGCTTCGGTTTCGACTATCTTTTTGACGGCGTCTATTCCGGACAAGCTCCGTGGGTTCTCCGAGAAATCCTATTCTTCGTTTCGGAGAAACCGGGAATGGGCCTATAAAACTGTGGGGTCAAACTCTCCGATCAATACGGTCGATCATGAAAGATGCGAGTTGATATCGAGATTGGATGGTTACTGTTGGGGAAGCCAGCTTCATCAAGCTTATACGAACGACGGTCGGCTCCCTGTTTTTGCCGGGGGCCGAACCAGGCCGGGGTTGGCTTGTCCACCGAAGGCCGATCGGATAAGGCGACGGGCTGCAGACGCGGCTCGTAGCAACCCGTAGTAAACATCCAACGAGGGATGGCTAAGGTGGGTTCAACTCCCACCCCCGGCTCCACGAACCTCTCAATAGGAGCTGCGAGATCTTGCTAGGTATTCGAATAGGTTGGGTTACTCCTCGGTCTGTAATTCCTGTTTGGTCCGGTTCGCTTTCTCAGTCAGGATATCAATCGCGGTTTCTAGGCGCTTACACTTCTCCTTCTCAGAGAAAAGTGCAGCCAATAATTCGTTTATCTTGCTGAGAGCGTAGTCCATGCTCCTATTGATCTGTCCAAGAGGCACATAGTCGAGACGCCTAGGCATTGTAGAGAATAGCTGGCGCTGAGCGGCGTTGATCTCACTCATCTTGGCGGAGTCCGTCGCGCCCAACCAGGTCACGTCACGCGCAGCCTTCAAGCTGTCGTACAACTGGTTCTGCAGATCAATGTACGCGTCCCAGTAGACGAGCCACGACTCGTTGAACTCGACGAAAGTCTGCTGGATCCTCTTACTCTTATCCGCGTCCGAAACAACTGACAATAGTGATTGAAGGGCGTTGCTGGATGGTAAAATGGGTTACGGGCCGAAGTGCTTGCCAAAGGCCTTGTCGATGCCGACGACTGTTTATGAGTAGCGATGCAGACTCACATCCTTGGTAGTTTTGGCAGAATTCGTCTGCGATAGGTGCGGCGGGCAGTTCGACTACAGCGAGCTCAATACGCAAGACAAACTGGTTCTCGACGCTTCTGGGAAGTGGAAGAACGAGCGCAGCTATAGATGCTTTGACTGCGAAAAAGCTGATCTGGATTCCAGAATCCGCACTACCATATGTTGGCCCGAGTCATTTTCCTTAACGAATGCCGAACGGTAACAGCAAGCTCAAGCTGAGCACTCTCCTAAGATACCTCTAGCCTCCCGGGGCTGAGTGTTATGGCTATTCAGACAACAGAACTGATTGCTCTTGATACAGGGAGCCTCATGGCCGAGCTGGTCTTCGGTTCTATCGACGGAATCTTCTCAGTCTTGGGAATAATTGCTGCTGGTGGGGCAGCCGCACTCACGAACTTGCAAATATTCACTACTGGGATGGGGGGCGCTGCCGCCGGGGCGCTCTCTGTGTTTGCAGCGACCTATCTCTCTGAGACAACGGAGAAGAAGACTCGTCTCCTCAACGCTTGGGAAAACTCGAAGAACCTTAGAGCTCGAAAATCAAGCAACGGCAATAGTCAGAAAAGGGTCCCGACGAAAAAGGAGCATGCAATGTTTCACAGTCTGCTATCAAAGGTGCACCGCCGGGCGCTTTTATCAGGATTGGTAACATCTGGGACCTCTTCGATCGCATCTCTAGCCCTGCTTCTTCCGCTGGTCTTGATCGCGCAATCCTACTCAGTCTCTGTCTCCATTCTCTTGGGCATTACGCTACTTTCGTTTCTGGGTGCATTCCGGGGAGCGTCTCTGAAACAGTCAGCTGCCAAATCCGCGATTAAGATGGTAATCCTAGGCGTAGTCATAATCGTCGCCAGTAGGATTCTTGGCAATTACGTAGAGACGGTCTTCCTGAACCATCCATAGAGCAACTGCCGCCCAGACTTAAGACATAGAGAAGATACTGCCTCTCGATCTATTTGGTTGAATTCCGCGTCGTGCTCGTAGAACCTAGTTTTGAAGAGTCGATCGGATTTGTTGCCCGAGCGATGAAGAACTTTGGACTCTCGAACCTTCACCTCGTCAATCCAAAAACAGTTCTTGGTCCAAGCGGAAGAATGCGGGGCGGCCATGCACAGGATGTTCTCGATTCCATAGTTGAGCATCGCTCGCTCAAAGAAGCGCTGGAAGGTCTACATCTCTCAATCGGAACCACAGCCCAGAGATCATACGCCGCCTCCAATCTTGTTAGAAAACCCGTGACGCCTCGAGAACTCGGCCATGTTCTGAAAAATCGAGCAGGAACGGTCGGTATAGTGTTTGGTAGAGAAGGCACCGGACTCACCAACGTAGAACTCGGTCAGTGTGACGCGACCCTAACCATTCCAGCAGTCTCAGAATATCAGACGATGAACTTGTCCCATGCGGCAGCGATAGTCTTCTACGAACTGCACATTGAAGCGGGCGAATCGTCAATGGACGGTCTTGCTTCAGAAGGATTGAAGAAAACAATTCTCAGCTTCTTGTCCGACTCGGCTCTCCGGTCTGGGATAGAGGAGCATGATAGAGCTCTGCTCACGAGAGCTTTTCGCAATGTTCTAGGAAGATCAGCGATCCGGCATCGCGAAGGGAGCCTGTTGGTTGAGGTGCTGCGCAGGATCTCGGAGGCTCTGACCAGGACAAAGGATTCCAGAGACTTATCAGCTGTTACGGAGACTGAGACAGGAGCTATAGGTTGGGCTGAAGTTACGTCGGGTCTGCCTCAAAGGCACGATTCTTAGGTTCAGACGGCAGGACTAACCGTCATCGGTTGGCGTGCATTCAGGCCCCCAGTCTTACTGGCCTCCTTAGGCGAAGCGGGCGGAGTTCGGTCCATTGCATCCGACAGGGCAGGGTGGGCGATCCCGCCGTTGTAGCTTACCAGGGCTTTGATAAGCGCCCGGGCAAGCTCTAGGTTTGTCACGACTGGGATTCCAAATTCCGCAGCCTTTCTTCTTATGATATACTCATCACGTAAGATCAATCGCGACTCAGCTTCTTTCTCGTGGCTCGGTATGTTGATGACGAGTTTAATCTCTTTGCTGGTTAAGTAGTCGAGAATGTTCGGCTTCCTACGCTCTCTAACTTTGTAGAGCGTTGTCGATTCTATTCCTTTGCTCGCGAGTTCCTCGGCTGTATGTCGGGTCGCATAAATTCGGTACCCATTCTCCGCGAGCAACCGGGCGTATGGGATTATTCCCTTACGAGTCTCGCCCATGCTGATGAGGACTGCATCGCCCTTCCTTGGAACATAGAAGTTGCTGGCGATAAGCGCGTTGATGAAAGCATCTTGGAACGTTGCTCCGAAGCACGCTACCTCGCCGGTTGATACCATCTCTACTCCGGTTATCGGGTCCGCATTGTCGAGTCGAGTGAATGAGAACTGTGGAGCCTTCACCCCGAAGCCGGTCGATTTTCCTTCGCCCGGCTTGATTGTCCCGCCCATAATTGCGATCGCGGCGAGGTCCATCAGATTTGTTCCGATCATCTTTGAAACGAATGGCATGCTCCTAGATGCTCTCAGGTTGCACTCTATCACTTGAACGTCGCCATTTTTGACGAGGAATTGGATATTGAAGGGGCCTTTGATCAGAAGGGCCTGCGCGATCATCTCGGAATATCTGACGATACGTTGTCTCGTTGCCTCCCCGATGGTCAAGGTCGGAATACTCATAGTAGCATCACCAGAGTGTACTCCCGCGTTCTCCACATGCTCGACAATGGCTCCAATGAAGACATTCTTCCCATCGCAGACGCCATCTACCTCTACCTCTCGGGCTCCGCTCAGGAATTTTGATATCACTACCGGGTAATCTCTGGAAATTTTTGCCGCTTGTTCAATGTATTCTGTTAGTTGCCTCTCATCGAACGCGACGTTCATTGCTGCACCGGATAGAACGTATGATGGTCGGATTAGCACGGGGTAGCCAATTCTTTGAGCGAAATTCTTAGCGTCTCCAAGATTCTCGACTCTACTCCATTCAGGCTGTTGCACTCCGAGTTTGTCAAGAAGCAGACTGAACTTTGATCGGTCCTCAGCAGTATCGATACTCGTTGGCGATGTTCCAAGTATTCTCGCATGCTTAGCTAGTCCTATAGTGAGGTTGTTGGCGGTCTGTCCTCCTACGCTGACCACCACTCCCGCGGGTCTTTCCTTGTCTATAATATCGAGGACTCTCTCGAGGGTGAGTTCCTCGAAGTAAAGCTTGTCCAGAACGTCAAAGTCGGTCGATACCGTTTCTGGATTGCAATTTACCATAATCACCTCCCTAGTCGAACCTTTCAGCGCGAGTGCCATGTTGACGCAGCACCAGTCAAATTCTACGCTTGATCCGATTCTGTAGCAGCCTGAACCTAAGATCATTATACGATCTTTCTCGGAATGGACGATGTCGTCTTCGCTCCCCCCGTAAGTTAGGTAGAGATAGTTTGTACTGGTCGGCCATTCAGCGGCGAGTGTGTCGATCTGCTTAGTGAAAGGGACGATGCGATTGGCTTTTCGAAATTGGCGAATATTGTCAGCGGTCTTTCCTACGAGGCGCCCGATTCTCGCGTCGGAGAATCCAAGAATCTTAGCGTCTTTGATCGTCTCAACTCTCAGGCGTTCGTTTGAGATTCGGCGTTCCATGTCTATTATGTTTCGAATCTTGTCGAGGAACCAGTGATCGATTCCGCTGAGTTTCGAGACTTCTTCGATGGTCATCCCGGACTTGAGAGCCTTAACCACGTAGAAGATTCTCTGGTCCGTTGGCTCACTCAGTTCCTTTCTGATCCTTCTGGGACTTCGACCGAGATCGCTTACCTCAGTGAGTTCTCTCCCCAAGTCTAGCATTCGTATTGCTTTCTGGAGAGCTTCTTCGAAGCATCTTCCAATCGCCATAACCTCACCCACGGACTTCATCTGGGTGCCAATTCCTTTACTCGCTTTCCTGAACTTTCGAAAGTCCCAGCGAGGAGCCTTTACGACAATGTAGTCCAGAGAGGGCTCGAAGCAAGCACTCGTGACTCCTGTAATCTTGTTGGTAAGTTCGGGAAGGGTGTAGCCAATCGATAGTTTGGCTGCGATGTAGGCAATGGGGTAGCCAGTTGCTTTCGAGGCGAGTGCCGAGCTGCGAGACAATCGGGAGTTGACTTCTATGACTCGAAAGTCTTCACTCTGCGGGTCTAACGCGAATTGGATGTTACACTCTCCGATGATTCCAAGAGCCCGAATGACTCTCTGGGCTGTGGATCTGAGAGCGTTGAACTCTCTGTTGGTGAGTGTCTGGGATGGGGCGACAACGATGCTGTCGCCAGTGTGGACACCCATGGGGTCGAGATTTTCCATGTTGCAGACGATGGTGCAGTTGTCCTCCTGGTCGCGCATGACTTCGTACTCGACCTCCTTCCACTTGTCCAGGTATTCTTCGACCAGAATCTGTCGTATTCTACTGTAGGCTAATCCTCTCTGTGCTATCTCTCTGAGTTTTGCCTCGTCGAAGGCGACTCCGCTTCCCTGCCCACCCAGGGTATAGGCGACCCTCACGATGACTGGAAATCCGATCTCTCGTGCGGCTGCTATCGCGCTTTCAAGATCAGATGCTTTCCTGCTCTTCGGAACGGGAATCCCGTTTTCCTGCATTGTAGTCTTGAACAGCTCTCTATTGTCAGCGAGTTCGATGCTTCTGATGCTCGTTCCGAGGACTCGGAGCCCGTGCCTTTCCAGAATGCCTCGCTCGGCCAACTCGACTCCACAGTTCAGCGCGGTCTGCCCGCCGAAGCCCAGCAGTATTCCGTCAGGCTTCTCCTCGATAATGAGTCGCTCGATGACCTCGGTTCTGATTGGGACCGAGTAGACTTTGTCAGCGAATTTCCTGTCAGTGTGGATTGTAGCGATATTCGGATTCACGACGACAGTTTGAATCCCCTCTTCCCGAAGAGCCTTTATGGCTTGAGATGTCGAATAGTCGAATTCACCTGCTTCGCCGATTTTTATCGCTCCACTGCCTACGATCAGAACTTTCTTGAGTTCACGGATTTTCAAAATGCAGGAGCTCCTTCCATGAATTTATCGAAGAGGAATCTCGTGTCGTAGGGTCCTGGGGAACTTTCTGGGTGCCACTGGACACCGATGATCACCTTCTCTTCGTGGGAGATTCCTTCGATCGTCTTGTCGTTGATGTTTACGAATCTCGTTGCGAACTTGGTCCGCGTCAGTGACTCAGAACTCACTGTGTAACCATGGTTCTGGGTTGTAATGTAGCACCTGCCTGTTTTCAGATCAACACAAGGATGGTTGACCGCGCGGTGTCCGAACTTTAGTTTGTAAGTGTCTGCGCCCGCTGCCAAGGCAAGGATTTGCATTCCGAGGCAGATTCCTAAGATAGGAATGTCTGTCTCAAGTAGCTCTCTCACAGTGTTGATAGTCTGTGTGCATTTTTTCGGATCTCCGGGTCCATTACTGATTACGATTCTCCTGGGTTCGAATTCTAGAATTTCATTTACGGAATAATCGTAAGGGACTCTAACGACGCTTGCCCCGGAGGCCAGTAGGCTTCTGATTATTCCGTATTTTATGCCGCAATCCACGACGACCACGGTCGCGTCAGAGTTGTTGACATAGTGAATCGGCTCCGAGGGGGTAACGTTTCTCACGAGGTCCTCTTCATTCGGGTCGGTGAGCATGCTGAGCTCTTCTTTGACCTGCTCTATGTCCAATTCTTTGTCGAATGTCTTCAAGAGTCCAAGCATCGTCCCGGTGGTTCTGATTTTGCGAGTCACAGCGCGGGTATCTATTCCTTGGATTCCGGGCACTTTCTCCTGGTCCAACCACTCCTCGAGCTTCTTATCGCTGGACCAGTGACTAGGTTTTGAGAGCGAGTGGATCGCATAGCCTTTGACTTTGATGGAGTCGGATTCGTAGTGGAGGGGTAGCCCATGTTCGTCGCATAGTGAGTAGGAGGGAACACCGTAAGATCCAAGAATTGGATAGGTCATCACCACGATCTGTTCGTGGTATGAGGGATCAGTAAGGAGTTCAGGATAACCAATCATTGAAGTGTTGAAGACGACTTCTCCCGAGACGTCGATCAGAGCGCCGAAGTTTTTCCCCCGGAAAATTGTTCCGTCCTCAAGAGCAAGTACAGCGGCTCTGCCATCGTCCACTATCGTCGTCTCAAAGGTTGCTCATCTTACCAAGGACCCTTTTCAAGCTTTCATTCATTTCCATCCCGGTCGGTTCGAGACTTCACCGGGAGGGAAGTCATGACTCTGCGAGAAGCGTCAGGGGACGGAGATCACGGCGTCACCACTCCAAAGGAAATTGTGCAGATATTATGGCTGCTTCTTCGACAGGCTTGCAAGTCCAGTGTCGACTGAAAGGGTTCTTCGAGTTATCTTCATCTCCGGTAGACCGAGACGATGTAGAACTCATTCGCATGTTGAAGTTAGACGATTAGAGGACTCGTACGGCGCTTCCGCATCCGGGGCAGTATTGATACAATGCGGCGAGGTCTTTGTGCTCCCCTGCTCCTTCTCCTTTCGCGGTCATTACAAGCACGTGTATTATGGGCTTGGAACATGTAGTGTGTTGGGACTCTTCGGACGTCGAGACTTCGATCTCGGAATCCTTTATGCGAGCTTTCTTCAGTATGTTGAGGAGAGCTTCCAGACTGGATACGGTAAACTCCTGAAACGGCAGGTGGGGCACGCCACTGAGGGTTAGTCTCTTTACTCTTGGTGGATGTGCCATTTGCAGTTACCTGGTCGCCAGTCCGAGCCGGTTTTACGCATGTCTGACTTGTCTAGTGGACGGGCTTAAGCGCGGAGTATCCATTTGAGCCTTCGTAAAGTGTCAGGAAGCTTAAGTTGTCCAAGTGAAATCGTGCTCCATTCTTAGCGGAGAGACCGATGCGACCTTATCCGCAGGCTAGATGCCGTCCTTTCTATCGTGACGGTCTTCCCGCATCGGGCTATTCGAATTATCGTCGAAAGCTTATCCGGTATCGATGGCTGGCCGGGATTTGAATGCCGAGGAGGGGCTAGAAAATACCCAACTGTGAGAGGAAGGTGAGAAAAGAACGATATTTGTGAGTTTAGCAAAGTGGAGAAAGAAGCCGACTAAGGAAACGATTGCTGAGATGGACAAGAACTGGGAGCATCTGAAACGCGAGGGCGGCAACTTGCTGCAGGCCTATTGGACATTTGGACGATACGATGCAGTAGTTATCCTTGAGGCCCCAAACGAGAAGACAGCCCTCAAAGCATTGATGCGGGGCGGCGATCACCTAAGCATTGAAACCTTGCTTGCTATTCCCCGAGCCGAAGCCGTCAAGCTTCTCGATTGATTCAGGTCAACGACTCTACGACTACTCGCCTCCTTTTTTTTGGAAACACGGAAAATGAACTCCGAGATTATTTTGAGACGAAAAAGTGGGTTGTCGAGGGCGCTGGCTATCTTCCTCGCGCCTTTGCTCCTCGACTGAGAGATTTGCGCTAGTATTGCTGTGATGGGGACTGCCAGTCTTGACCGGGCTGTCTCACGGAGGATGAAGTGGAGGACGATCCGCCCTCTTTCTCCTTCCACGCCTTGACAGCGTCTACCATGCTCATACCGGCCGACATTTTGTCCTTCAGGAAGAGGTTGTATTCGCTGGGTTTGCGCTTCTCTTTCTTCGCTGGTTTCTTGCCCAACTGGGCGATTGTGCTCTCTTGTCGTTTCAGGGCTTCTGAGATGTTCTTGAGTTCCTTGTTGACGGTTGCGTGCGCCTTCTCGAGACTTGCTAGTCTCGACTTTAGGCTGCCAATGTCGGAGAGGATAGCCTTCGGTCTCTCTAAGCCTGAGAGTCGTGTCTTTACTGATTTGATGTCCGCGAGGAGGGACTTTGGTATTCCGTTCTTCTTCGGCATGCCCAAGGGTGTTTGTGATGAGAAGAAAAGCATTCCGCATGACTCCAAGTTATCGGATTCTTGACGTGATTGTGGACGATAACACTCCGTTAGCCGCACGTGAAGACTCCTCCGCGGTCGGGTTCGAGATTGTCATTCCAGTCAGGATGGCGTGGGGATTGTTAGGACTGAAACCGCCAGAATTTGGTAGACTTTAGGCGCTCGCCCCAAGATCTGACTTTGCAGGCTATTCTTGCACTAGCAAGGGGTGCCGGAGAATGTTATGAGCTCTGAGTCTGATGCTGTGGTCGTCGAACTGTAAAGTCCCGCGCCTACCAGGGCCGTGATTCCTAGAATCATGTTGGATTTGAGAGGTTGAGAATGCGGATCGAGGGTTGCGTTGCTGAATGTCAGCGAGTATGAGACGCTTTGACCGGGGCCGAACTTTGAGTCTTGAGCGCCAACGCTTCCGACTAGGACTCCGTCGGCCGACATCGTGAAGTGCACATGGGACAGAGATGTTACGAGTGATGCACTGCTGTAGACTACTACTTGGCTGAAGTTGAATGCGAGGACGGCGGTCGTGGAGGTGGTGCAGTATCTGGAAACATTGTAGAATTTCACGGTTAGTCCGTGAATTGAGGTGTCGCTCATGACAGCGTACGTCGCAGACCCGGCGATGGCGATGACTAATACTAGAGTGATGAAGTATTGAATGGTCTTTGTTCCGAGCCTAGTGGTCTTCTCCGGCGTCATGGGTTTCGGTGTCAAGATGTGGAGGCTTAATGAAACTTAAGCTCAGAAACCAAATTCAGAGTTCTGGTCTGAGCTCCGTGGGACTTTCTTCTATTGCTGACCTGTTTTTAATCCTTGGAGGAATCTTGAACAAAAGCTTTCAGCTGAGAGATCATGCTGGTCCACTCCATTGGGATCACATATTTTGTCGACGGGAGCGCTCCGAGAGCCTTGAGCATTTCTAGGTATTGGAGAGCCATTGTTTTCGCGTCTATGTTCTTGGCGGCCGAGAATATGAGCCCCAATGCTTGAGCCAAACCATCAGCTTCAAGGATTTGGCGCTGCTTCGTGCCTTCAGCCACGAGGATCGCGGACTGCTTTTGTCCTTCGGCTTGGAGGATAGCGGCGTTCTTCGCTCCTTCGGCTTTGAGAACTGAGGACTCTCGAATGCCGTCGGATTCTGTGACCAGTGCCCGTCTGCTCCTCTCGGCGGTCATTTGCTTGACCATTGCGTCTTGAACGTCTTTTGGAGGTCTGATTTCTCGGATCTCGACGTTGGTGACTTTGATTCCCCATCGCTCGGTTACTTCGTCCAGCCTTGTCCTCAGAATAGAGTTGATCTGTTCCCTCTTCGACAACAGCTCGTCGAGAGGAATGTCACCAACAACTGCTCTCAGCGTGGTGGTGGCGAGTCCTACCGAGGCGCCGGTGAAGTTCTGCACTTGAACAATGCTCGCTGAGGCGTCGACGACCTTGTAGTAGATGAGGAAGTCAATGTCTACGGGTGCGTTGTCTTTGGTAATTGCAGTCTGGTGAGGCACCTCAAGATATCTTTCTCTTAGGTCGACCTTTACCAATCTGTTGATGACGGGTAAGATGAGGACTATTCCGGGTCCTTTTGAGCCTGTCAGCCGACCCAGCCGGAACTGGACGACACGCTCGTATTCTCGTACGACTTTGATGGAAGATGCAAAGAGCGCCAAGAAAATGATTAGGAGAATGATTATGAAGAATATCTCGACGTAAAGCGTGATGTCGCTGGCTTGGAGGATGACTGAGCTTAGAAACATTTCTAGTTCTCCGTCTTCTCGATTATCAATCTGAGCCCTTGGATATCCTTGACCCTGACTAAGGTGCCGTTGGGCAAGTCTGATGAGCCGGTCACGGTGAAGTCCTCGGCGCCGATGTTCGCTGTAGCGACTTCGCCGGCTTTCAAGTCACTCGTCAGGCGACCCGTCTTACCTATTATAGCCTTGGGATTTTGCGCTGGCGGTCTGTGCATAAGCGTCTCGCGGACTCGGTACAGGTAGATGCTTCCTAGGACTCCCCCGCCTCCGACGATTCCGAGAATTGTGTATGTGAGAACGCTGATCTGGATGAATGTGCCTGATCCTGACGGAGCTGATGCTGGCGCTGGGGTTGATGAGGGTAGGCTGAAGATGAGGAGGAAGCCGACGATGAAGATTATGACGCCGGCGATCGCGCTGACGCCATGATGAGTTTTTAGTTCTAGGAAGATGAAGATGGCTCCTATCATCATGAGAATGATCGAGACTATCGGTGCTCCGAATACTCCTAGTCCTAAGAGGGCAAGTGCGATCGCGGCTGCGCCAACGACTGTGAAGATGATAGTTGGATGATAGAGGTCAGCAAGTATGGCGAAGACCCCCGCCAGAAAGAGTATGCTGTCAAGGTTGGGATCGCTGATGATGGAAAGGAATACTGACCTTGTCCCGGCATAGTGGATTGTAGCGTCCCCTGCGCCCATGATGGTGAGTGCTTGTTGGGTGCTGTTTGCGGGCAGGATCTGATTGATTACCCCTTTTTGCAGCGCAGAGCAAGAGCTTACGGTTTGACAGTCGTAGGAGACGCCGTGTGTCACCATTAGCGCAGTGCTCGTCGCATTGCGGCCGTGGCTGCCGGTCAGCGCGGTCATATATTGAGTAAAAGCGTTGATGTCTTTCGTGAGGGTAGTGTTCTCTTCGCCCGTTGGTATGCCGCTGACGATTGGTGTAGCAGATCCGATGACTGTGCCTGGCACCATGAAGATTGAGCTGGATGATTCAGCTATGTACGCGCCGGCGCTGAATGCATGCGCGCTGCTTGGAGCAACGAGAGTTGTCAAATTGTTGTTGCCGTTGCTCTCGTAGTTGGAGATTGCGGTGATGATGTTTTCCATGTTTGCTCCACTTCCACCGTTGGTGTTGAGAATGAGTATGAAGTTGTGAATTCCCGCTGAGGTAGCATCGTTGATTGATGAGACCACGAAATCTTCAGCTCCGGGATCAATATTCTGGTCCAGCGAGGCTACGTATACGTTAGATTGAGCGTGAGCCTTCTGTGGGAGCGAGGCCTGAATTGTAAGGAACACGAATGCGAGGAGAAGGAATAGTGTGATTCTATGTCTAGTGACCTTCACCATTCAGTGAGTCCACTACTCTAAGCTCTGAAACGGTTCTGCTTAAGCCTAACCCTGGATTGACGACTCTTTATCTTCCCCCTATTGGGGCATTTTGAAGCAGATTGAGTACGGTGGGGCAGTTCGAGGCCTTTGACCTGGACCCTCGGCTGTTGCAAGGTATCAAGGACATGGGCTTCGACGAACTCTTCCCAATACAAGCGGAGGCTATTGCGCCGATTCTCAAAGGCCGCGACTTGATAGGTCAGGCGCACACGGGGAGCGGCAAGACCCTTGCTTACGCTGTTCCCATGCTACAGAACATCAGACCTGAGGCTAATGGGATACAGGGACTCGTTCTGGCGCCTACTCGTGAGCTGGCTGAGCAAGTTGCAGGGGAGTTCGCGAAACTAGCTCGGCATCTTAGGATTAGAGCCGTACCAATATACGGAGGGCAGAGCATCAACCTTCAGATGGACCGATTGCAGGATCCGAGAGCAAAGATCGTCGTGGCCACGCCCGGTAGATTGAC
>WNFE01001111.1_pt1 | contig 19431 bp, 15 predicted proteins | sample 5400451 | NCBI WGS metagenome assembly WNFE01 (sample SAMN13153344, study PRJNA577476) | soil metagenome | isolation source: 200 cm saprolite under Douglas fir tree site 2 hole 2 | place: USA:California | collected 2015-04-18
GTTCCAGTGCCGGCAAAAATGGCGCGGGCCGCGGGTGCGCAGATTGCGAAGGCGACTGGAGGAAAAGTCATCGAAGCTCCGGCCTCAGTCGTCGTGCGCGAAGCGAAGGCTCTCGCAGCGTTGCCGTCAGATGCTCCTCCGCCGGTGGCTTCCGGACGCAGGAAGGTCGACACGCGGTAGTCAGGTCAAACTGCACATATCCTTGAGGGCGGCCCGTTGAAACGGCACGACCCACAATATTTGAACATCTTCCGTGACCTGGCAGGTTGGCCAGGATGCGTTTGGGTTCTTACGTCCGCGCTTGATTTTGTTTCGCCGATGCAGGGAGCTACTTGGCAAGCGTGCGGTTGATGAGCCCATACGGCGTTTCCCCTTTGAGGCAAGCGAGCACTTGCGCGATCGCGCGGGCTTGGAGGGTCGCGCGTGCTTCCTCACTGAGCCAAGCCGTGTGGGGCGTTACGATCACTCTAGGATGATTCACCAGGGCACTGCCCGTTGGTGTGAACGCCGTTTCCGATTCCATCACATCGAGACCCGCACCGAAAATCTTTCCGGAATCGAGCGCCGCGAGAAGCGCAGCTTCGTCGATCAATCCGCCGCGCGCCGTGTTGATGATGGAGGCGGTGCTCCTCATCTTTGCGAACGATGCTTCTCCGAAGAGATGGTGCGTCTCCTCGTTAAGCGGCATGTGAAGCGAGATGAAGTCCGAACGCGCGAGCAAAGCATCAAGCGAGACTAGCTCCGCACCCATCTCGCGGCAACGGCTCTCGCTCAAATAGGGATCGCGGATGAGTATTCGCATGCCAAGCGCCGCTGCCTTGCCTGCGAGAAGCGATCCGATTTTCCCGCAGCCGGCCAGGCCGCACGTCTGCCCCCGCAACCGGTGCAAGGGCGGCATTTTAGTGATGGTCCAACGTTCTTCCTGGGCAAGGGAAATAGCGGGAATCATCTGGCGGCTGAGCATCAGCAGAAGGGCCAGCGCGTGGTCGGAAACTTCGTCGATGCAATAATCCGGAACGTTTGCCACCATGATGCCGCGCTCGGTCGCAGCCGGGATGTCGATCGTGTCAACCCCGATTCCGTAGCGCACGATGATGCGGCAGCGCTCCATCGCCGCGATCACGCGCTTTGTGATGTGCGCCCGTACTGTAAGCACGCCGTCGGCGTCTTTGCAAAGCTCGGCGAGTTGGTATTCGTCCTCCGTCTGGGCGACGACGAGCTTTCCGCCCGATGCCTCCACAGCACGCCGCTCCTGCTCGACATCCGGAAATCGGTGATCGGTGATAACGACCCTCACGTTCCCTCCCTGCTGGACGGTTTGATGAAATCGCATGCGCGCAAATTCTTGCGGCCCGTTGCAAGCTGGCCGTGGGTCAGTTTGCTGGGTAGGACAGACACTCTTGTCTGTCCAGCACAACATCGCTACAGCACACGCGGGCAGGCAGGAGTGCCTGTCCTACTAAAACCTGGCATCGGGCAAGCCGACCCACTACCCCCAAGCCCACGAAGCCCATGAATTTGACACGCTCCAGCAAATAATGCTAATGGAGAACGCTTTCTTTTTCTGGGAGGAAAACTGTGTCTGACATTGGACTCATACCGGTGGATTGGGAAGTGCGCTTTGATCCGCAGCGTATGCTGCGGGAGCGGTTGCAGCGAGCGAAGGACGCGCTAAAGAATTCCGATCTGGATGCGCTGTTCGTGTTTCGCACCGAGGACGCCCGCTATCTGATGGGCTACCGGCACCATCTCGGCCCCGCATTCATTATGGGGAACGCTGTCACGGTATTGGCCCGGGATCGCGAACCGATCCTCTGGTCGATGGATTATGTGCACTGCCGCAGCCGTATGCCATGGCTCAACCCGGAGCAATTACTGCCCCGTGCGAATTTCCGCGAAAAGATCGGGATGAAACGATGGGCCGAGCAAGTGGAAGGCCTGGTCGGTTCGCTCGCCGGGAAGCGAGTCGGCATCGACATCTGGGATCTGAATATGGAGGCCGCGATCCGCGAAGTATTTCCGAAGACCGAATTCGCGGATGGGTATCAAAGCGTGCTCATGCGCGCGAAGGAAATCAAGACGCAGGACGAGATTCTGTGCCTGAAGATTGCCAACGCGATCACCGAGGCAGCGCTCGATCGAGCTCTCCAGTTTCTGCGCCCCGGAGTAAAGGAATGTGAAGTCCTGGCCGTCGCCTGGGAAACCATGACAGCGATGGGCAGCGAGTGGACGCAGTGCTCCAACATCGTCTGCTCGGGTCCCTATACCGCTCCTTATCGGCGTTTCACCTCCGACCGCATAATCCGCAACGGCGACCTCGTCATTCTCGACATCGGCGCCGGCTACAACGGCTACTGGGGCGATCTGACGCGCACGTGGGTTTGCGGAAACGTGAAACCGACGGCGGAGATGCGCGATCTTCATCAGAAGTGCTACAACGCACTCTTCAACGCCGGAAGCAAGGTACGCCCTGGTGCGACCAATGCCGAAGTTTTCGCGGCGGCCGATCCTTATGTGCTCGATAGCCTCGGGCACGGCTCAGGCGTCAACCCCTGGGAGGCTCCTTACTTCAGTCCTGCGTCAAAGGATGCGCCGGTCGTGCTGAAGGAGGGAATGGCGTTCAATCTCGAGCCCTACGCGGGCAAGCCCGGAATCGGCGGCATCCGACTCGAGAACGACCACATCGTCACCGCAGACGGCGTCGATATCTATACGACGTATCCGTTCGACGAGCGATTGGTAAACGATCTCCATCCGCTTGACACGACAACAGGGCGGACGAGGTAGCTCACTTTATGGCAAGCCAACCCGAAAGCGACGAGCTACCCTCCTTCCGTCTCGACGGCCGCATGGCGGTCGTCACTGGCGCAAGCCAAGGGATTGGGCGCGCCTTCGCTCTGGCCTACTCCCGCGCGGGAGCCGAAGTTGTTTTGGTGAGTCGAGGCCGCGAAAAACTTTTGGAGGCCCAGCGCGCGGTGGAAACCGCAGGCGGGCGAGCGCACGCCATATGTGCGGACGTCAGCAAGATCGATGACATACGTCTGCTGGAACACGGAGTTTTGAAATTTGTCGAGGGGAGGGATCTCCGCTTGGTTCTGGTGAACTGCGCGGGCTTTGGCTTTACGAAACCGGCGCTGGAAGTGACTGAAGAGGACTGGGACAGGGTTCTTGACGTTCATGCGAAGGGAACATTTTTTTGCTGCCAGGTCTTTGGCCGGCGAATGATCGATCGCGGCTACGGCAAGATCATCAATCTCAGTTCGACTTGGTCAGCGAGCACCGATCTGGGCAAGAGCGTGTATGGACTTGCCAAGGCAGGCGTGTCCTATCTCACTGCGGCCCTCTCTACCGAATGGGCCCCCTTGGGCGTGCGCGTAAATGCCATCGCGCCTACCGCTACGCTAACAGAAAGCACGAGCCTTGCTTTCCGGGAAAATGAAGGACGCGCGGAACGATTGCGCAGCCGGATCAAGCTCGGGCGATTCGCGGAGCCTTCCGATTTGGCCGGCACCGCTATTTTCCTGGCAAGCCCCGCCTCGGATTTCATCAGCGGCCATACACTGTTTGTCGACGGCGGTTGGCACGCTGCCGGTTAAGTAAGGCCGCGTCGCCGTTGGGGCGCCTACCAGTTATTTTACTACCTTGAATTTCTGCACTCGCCGGCCGATATCGGTTTCCGCGATATAGAGATTACCCTTGGAGTCGACGTCCAGCGTATGGCAATGCGTGAATTCGCCGATTTGATGGCCGGGGCGGCCGAATTTCGTGATTTCCGTCCCGCTCTCACGATCGAGAATATGGACGAGTTCGTTGCGGCCATCGGCGACGTACATGAATTTCTGCGCTGGATCGCGAGAAAAGCGCAGCCACCACGCAGTGCCCCACGAGTCGGGCGTTTCTTCGTGCCCCGATTTGATCCAGATGTTCTTCTTAAAACCTCCCATCTTGTCAAACACTTGAATCCGATTGCCCTGGCGATCGCAAACGTAGACTAGACCGCTGTTGTCCATCACCACGCAATGCACCACTCCCATGAACGCGCCGCCGTCACCAGCCGCGGATTCATCCTTGGTTCCCTGGCGTCCCCACTGGCGCAGAAAATTCCCGCTTTTGTCAAACACGACGATGCGATGATCTCCGTACCCATCGGCAATGTAAACGTCCCCGTTTCCCGGATCGATCGCGATATCCGCGGGCTTGTTCAAGAGAGTGTGGCTCTGATTCATCGCGATGCCCGTGATCAGGCCGGTAGAGCTGTCGAAGAGGCCCTTCGTCCCGATCTGGAGCAACTGTTTGCTCCCGTCGTGCGTATATTTCTGCACGACGGCGTCATCGTTGCCCGCAACAAACACATTGTTCTGTTTGTCCACAATGCAACCGTGAATGGAATTCGGAGCGGTCTTAAAATCTCCGAACGAATTAACCAGATTGCCGTCGGAGTCATACTCAAGAACCGGAGGCGCAGGCGTCGCGACCAATTTTTCCTTGTCCTGCAGGTCGCCGCGGTTGACTTCGAACACGTGGTCCTGGGCATCCACGCAAATCCCGCCCGCCCGTCCGGTCACCATGTTTCCCGGCAAGGGCTTTGGCCACGTGGGATCCACCTCGTACTTGGGTACGCCAACTTGCGCTCGCATGGGAGAGAAAGTCCCAAGAGCCATTGCGAGACCCATGCACAGCGCAGCCCTGCCTAGAAGACCTGCCACGTTCTTCATACCCGCCTCCTTGAAATTTACAATTTAATGTGGGATCTGCCGCAAGCAACTACCCACTCGGTTGAGCGCCTTCAGCTTTGTCCGGCGGAAGCGCGTTCCGTCACGTCCAGCCTTTCATACGCGGGCAGCGTGAGGAAGTCAACAAAACGCGGCGACCGAATTAGATCGCGCAAAATTCCTGCCGCTTCATTATATCGACCGGCTCGGAACTGTGCTTCTCCCACCGACTGCTGAAATTTCGCCAGCTCTTCATCAATCGTCTTGAGGACTAACTCGAGGGTGACTGCGCGGCCATCGCTTAACTGGGCTTTGTGGTGGATCCATTGCCACAGTTGGGCGCGGCTGATCTCCGCGGTGGCAGCATCCTCCATGAGGTTGAATAGCGGAACGCATCCGATCCCACGGAGCCAGGATTCCAAATACCCGATGCCTACCGCAATATTCTGTCGCAGTCCGGCCTCGGTGATCTCCGCTTTGGGCACTGTGAGTAAATCCGCCGCGGTGGCGTGGAAATCCTCGAGCTTGCGGCTGATCTGATTCGCCTGAGGCATGTATTTGTCGAAGACCTCTTTGGCGAGCGCAACGAGACCCGGATGCGCCACCCAGGTGCCGTCATGTCCGTTGGAAGCCTCACGTTCCTTGTCGGCGCGGACCTGGTCCATGGCCATCTGATTTGCCGCTACATCTCTCTTGTTCGGAATATAGGCGGACATGCCGCCCATCGCGTGCACTTCGCGGCGATGGCAAGTCTTGATCAACAGCTTGCTATAGGAACTCAAGAAATGCGTAGCCATGGTTACGCGGCCGCGGTCCGGCAGAACCGCGGCGGGGTCGTTGGCGAACTTCTTGATGAAGCTGAAAATATAATCCCAGCGTCCGGCGTTCAAGCCCGATGAATGCTCGCGCAATTCATATAGGATTTCGTCCATTTCAAACGTGGCCAGGATGGTCTCGATGAGGACGGTCGCTTTGATGGTTCCACGCTTCAGTCCCAGCGACTCCTGGACGTGAAGGAAAACATCATTCCAGAGGCGCGCTTCGAGGTGGCTCTCGAGTTTGGGCAGATAGAAATATGGGCCTGTCCCGCTCGCGAGCAGTTCCTTCGCGTTGTGCCAGAAGAAAAGCCCGAAATCAAACAACGCTCCCGTCATCGGCTTCCCATCGACGACGACATGCTTCTCCGGCAAATGCCACCCGCGAGGGCGTACGAGCAACACAGCTGTCGTGGGGTTCAATTTGTAGGCTTTACTTGTCGCCGGATCCGTGTAAGTGATTGCGCGCCGGACAGCGTCGCGCAAGTTCACATGGCCCTCAATGAGATTGCTCCATGTGGGGGTGTTGGCATCTTCAAAGTCCGCCATGTAAACACTGGCGCCCGAATTCAAGGCGTTAATGACCATTTTCCGATCGACGGGACCCGTGATCTCGACCCGGCGATCCAACAGGTCCGCCGGAAGTGGAGCCACCGTCCAGTTCGCCTTGCGAATTTCGGCGGTCTGCGGCAGAAGATCCGGACGTTCACCCGCATCGAATTTCGCTTGGCGCTCCACGCGAGCGGCCAGCAACTCCCGGCGCTTCGGGCCAAACCGCCGCTCCAGATCAACAATAAACTTTAGAGCATCCGGGGTCAGTATTTCGTCGGACTGTTTATCGCGGGCGCCTAGAATCTGGACGCCGGGCAATTGTTGAGAAATAGTATTCACGTTGTCCCCCTTATCCTTTGCAATCCAATAAAGACACAATTCATTTCGAATATGGAATGCATACCCGGAAATAAGATCCGGTTTCTGCTTTGAACTTTAACTCTGGCCAAAATCATCCGCCAACCGCATTGAGAACGCAAGCGCCTGCCGAGAGAATCATGCGGCGTGCCGCAGGCCAGTCCAACCGGGGCGGATTCATCCAGCTATTCTGACTTTTCCTGGCGATGCAGTCCGAGTTGCAGTGCTTCGGCCAAGTGGATGGCTTGCCGTCCGGTAGCCTGGAGGATTTGCTCCCGGCAACTGAACCCATCGGAGACAATCAGTGCATCCGCGGGCGTGTTGCGCACCGCGGGCAGCAGCACACGTTCGCCGACCGCTTGCGACACCGCGTACTTATCTCTCTCGAAGCCAAAGGGCCCCGCCATTCCGCAGCACCCGGAGTCGATGGATTGCAGATCGGCGCCCATCTTTCGAAGCAGCGATTCTTCATCGCTCAGTTTCATGATCGCTTTGTGATGGCAGTGTCCGTGCAAGAGCACCTTCCGGCCAAGCTGCGGCGCCTCATAGCCTGGAACCTGGTGCTCGAGAAACTCGCTGAGGAGAAACGTCTGACTTCGCAGCAGGGTGGCGCGCGGATCCGTTGGGAACAGATTGCGCAACTCATCGCGAAAGACCGAAGCACAGCTCGGCTCCAGCACGACGATCGGGATGCCCGCATCAATCTGGACGCTCAGGGCACTCATGATTCGCTGCAGGTATTCCTTGGCTCTGTCGAGCATGCCGAAATCGTACAGAGGTCTCCCGCAGCAAAGATGAATTTGCGGAACAGTGACCTTGAAACCCACGCCCTGAAGTACTTCCAGCGCCGCACGGCTCGTGTCCGGATGAAAGTAATTGTTAAACGTGTCCGCCCACAAAATAACCTCGCCCTTGTGCGGCGCCGCTCCTGATGCAGGCGTGCAGTTTTCTCCGAGGCTGGGAACACGATTTTTTCCGGCCCATTGTTGGAAAGTGGAACGCGCGAACCGGGGAACGCGCCGCTGCGGGGCCAGGTGTAACGCGCTTTGCAGGATGTGGCGGAAGCCGGGCGCTTGGCTGAAAAAATTGGCGACGAGCGGCGCGACCGACCCCAGTTGCGCCCAGCGGTCGATCATTCCAAAGGCATACGCGTGGAGAGGGCGATTCATGCCTTCGTAGTAGTGAGACAAAAACTCGGCTTTGTACGTAGCGACATCCACATTGGTCGGGCACTCCGACTTGCAGGCCTTGCAGGAAAGGCACAAATCGAGCGCCTTCTTGACGTGCTCGTCCTTCCAAGCGTCACGCACCACCTCACCCTGCAGGACTTCGAAGAGCATGTGCGCACGGCCGCGGGTGCTGTGTTCTTCCTCAAGCGTCACCATGTAGCTGGGACACATCGTGCCGGAATCGTGCTTGCGGCATTCTCCCAGCCCGATACACCTTACCGCTGCCTTGGCGAAGGAACCGCCGTCGTCTGGAAACTGAAAATGGGTCTTGAGTTCGAGCGGCTTATAGTCCGCGCCTAGACGCAGATTCTCGGTGGGCAGGTAGGCGTTGACCACCTTGTTCGGATTCATCTTGTTGTCAGGGTCCCAGGCGGACTTAAATTCAACGAAGGCCTTGATCAGCTCGGGGCCGAACATCTTGGGAAGCAAAGCGCCGCGGGATTGCCCGTCGCCGTGCTCGCCGGAAAGCGACCCGCCATAACTGACCACCAGATCGGCAGCGCGCTCGACGAACTCCCCATATTTCCGGATTCCATTCTCGCTCTCCAAATCAAAACTCACGCGCATGTGGATACAGCCGTGTCCGAAATGTCCGTAGAATGCAGCGTGGTAGTTGTACTCGTCGAGCAGCTTGCGGATATCGCGGAGGTATCCGCCCAATTTTTCCGGCGCGACAGCCGCGTCGTCCCATCCCTCCCACTCCGGCAGGGAGCCAGGCGCTGCGGCAGCCGCACGCGGCCCAGATTCGCGCAGCTTCCACACGTGTCGAGATTCGCTCTTCGTGTACAGGCGCACATCGGGAGGATGAGCCGTTTGTTTTACCTGCTCGATAAGTTTTCGAGCGAGATCATCCGCTTCTCCCGGGTTATCCGATCCAAATTCCACCAGCAAGATCCCGCGACCCTCGGGAATGAGCTCCAGGTGCGGAGCTTTCTTCTTTTTTAGCCCGTCGACAATACTTCCTTCGAAACCCTCGAGACCGATTGGCCCGAAAGGCAGAATCTCCGGAACATGATCCGCCGCCACAAAAGTATTTTCATAACCAAGTCCGACGAGCGTCCGATGCTGCGGACTCTTTATCAGCCTAACTTTCGCTTCAAGCACGATTACGCAGGTGCCTTCCGTACCGACCAGCGATCGCGCCACGTGAAATCCATTTTCGGGCAGCAGTTGATCGAGGTTATAGCCGGAGACCCGCCTGGGAATTTTCGGATAACGCGCTCGGATCAAGGCGGCGTACTGGTCTCTGAGTGTCCGCAGCTTGGAATAGATCGCACCGCCACGCTTCCCCTGGGCAATGGAATCGAGCTGGCTCTCGTCAGCCGCGGCTCCGACCGTCATCTGCGTGCCGTCATACAGCAGAACGCGCAGCGTTTCGACGTTGTCGACAGTCTTGCCCGCAAGCAAAGAGTGCGTGCCGCAGGAATTATTTCCGATCATCCCTCCGAGTGTGCACCGGCTATGCGTGGAGGGATCGGGACCGAAGGTGAGGTGGTGTTCCTCGGCTTTATTTCGCAATGTGTCCAGGACGACGCCAGGCTGGACCCGGGCGAATCTCCCCTCCGGATTGATCTCAAGGATCTTGTTCATGTACTTGGTGAAGTCCAGCACCACCGCGACATTGCAGCACTGTCCGGCAAGACTCGTGCCGGCCCCGCGGGGCAGGACCGGGGCGCCGTACTTCCTGCACGCAGCCACAGTCGCGATCACATCCTCGTCATCGCGTGGAACGACCAGACCGATGGGAATCTGCCGGTAATTCGAACCGTCCGCCGCATACAGGGCGCGGCTGCCGCGATCGAACCGCACTTCGCCTTTCACCACCCGCTTCAATTCGCTCTCCAGTTCGGCTGCCCGTGAGAATGAGTCGACGGGTTTTCCGTGCGAACTGAGCGGCAACGGAGTCAGGATCTGCGCAATGTTCTCTAATTTCATAAAGTAAAAACGAGCCCTCTGAAAACAGAGTGAATCACCCGCGCAACTGAATCAATCGGATTCAAATTGCACGGAACGATTTTCCAGCTACGGATACTATACACTCAGCCCGGTGTTTCATAGAATGCCCCGGGAACTCTTGCTGGTGACGGTAGCACGGTGTATACCTGACGCGCGGAAATGCCGGAGGAATGATTATGGACAATTCGAACGGGTCCAGGGGAAGTCATGTGCGCTGGGTGGTGCTGCTACTTCTCTGCCTGATGTATCTCATCACTTACCTGGACCGCGTGAGTCTGGGCATCGCCGCACAACGCATCAGGCAAGAGTACGGTTTCAGCGCAGACACGATGGGGTTTATTTTCAGTGCCTTCATCTGGTCTTACGCCCTATTCCAGGTGCCCGGCGGCTGGCTGGGGGACCGGTTCGGCCCGCGCCGAGTCCTGTCGGCCATCATGGCTTACCGGACGGTGATCGCCGTACTTACAACCAGAGCCCTAGGCTTCGGTTCGTTCTGGGGTATCCGCTTCTCGCTCGGTGTGGGTGAAGCGGGAGCGTTTCCAACTGCGACACGCGCTATGCAGATGTGGTTCCCGCGGGACGAACGTGGCTTCGTGCAAGGAGTCAGCCATGCTGCCAGCCGCCTTGGAGCGGCGATTGGCCCTCCGCTTGCCGTGGCGATGATGATTCATTACGGCTGGCGATCTGTGTTCTATGTCATCGGATTACTTAGTTTGTTGTGGTCCCTTCTTTATCTCATCGCGTACCGCAACATGCCGGAAGAGCATAGAGGAGTGAGCCGCCCTGAGCTTGGCCGAATCCGAGGGGTTAACGAAAATGGCGAGATCAAGCAGGCCAACATCAAGAAGCGGCCAAAAGTGCCGTGGAGCATTCTGCTCAAGCATGGAAACATGTGGGCCGTGATGTGCGCCTACGCCGCCTACATATACTCTCTGTGGTTTTTTCTCACGTGGCTCCCGACGTACCTGGTTGAATACCGCAAATTCACTCTGATCAAAATGGGTATCTTTGCTTCGATACCGCTCCTGGCCGGGGTGGTAGGAGATACCTTCGGCGGCTGGCTAACCGACAAACTGCTGGTAAAGACAAATAACCTCAAGTTTGCCCGCCGGTCGGTCGCGATCGTGGCCATGCTCGGATGCGGGGCGTCTACCTTGGTGGCCGCGTTAGCACCGAATCCCAATACGGCAGTCTATTGCCTGACGAGCGCGATGTTCTTCCTCGAAATGACGATCGGGCCAGCGTGGGCGGTTCCCATGGATATAGGAGGGGAATTTTCGGGCACAGTTTCCGGAATGATGAACATGGGCGGTCAGATCGTCGGAGCCATCTCCCCCATCGTGTTCGGAAAACTCGTGTCTAAGGGGAATTGGGTGGCTCCATTCGTTGTATCCGCAGGACTGCTCTTCGTCGGTGCGGCCATTTGGGCGTTCTGGATAGATCCAGAGCAATCCGTGATCGACAAGGGCGAGGGAACGACGGGTCCCGCGATTGCGGTGCTCCCTACGCCAGCAGTCTCAGGAAATCGATAGGGCGGATTCATCGCCCGCGCGCTCTTGCGAATTCCGCGAGGACAAGGTTGACGGAGTATCCCAGAAATAGGATAATTCAAAACGCGAGCAAGAGATAACTACAAGGCGCCGCATGGCAATTGGAAAGACTGGAAAACAACTGGTGACGGAGAGTTCGAGGAATGTGTTTGCGGATCTCCGCCTGCCCAATGCGGAAGAAAAACAGACCAAGGTGCGACTGGCCGTGGCGATAAACCAGATCGTCGAAGATCAGCACCTGTCTCAGGGAGCTGCCGCGCGCCGGCTGAAAATCAACCAACCGAAAATCTCGGCTTTGTCAAACTACCGGCTGGAGGGATTTTCGGTCGAACGGCTGATGAATTTTCTCACTGCGCTCGATCGAGACGTGGACATCGTCATCCGCCACAAGCCAAAGTCCGGAAGAACAGGCCGCATTTTGGTAACAGCTGCGTAGCGCGATAGCAGCAATATGAATCAACCACGAGGGAATTCGTGGTAAGCGTTTCTTAGGGACAACCTATGGCTATCTCGACGATCTCCTCCAAAAAGCGGAAGCGAAAAGCCGTGGAGCACGTGATTACCAGCTCCTATAGCGGCCTCTCTGAACAGGCCCTCAACGAAGACAAGGAGTGGGCGGAGTTTTCTCTGACTCAATTCTCAAAGGATACAGACTAAATGGCTGCCTTTAGGGGGTGGCCGATCACGATGAGATAAACTCCCTTTGCGGCTCGGTATATGTTTAGAGGGAAATCAACGGCCCATCGGCGCGGATTCGACTTTCCTGCCTGCCGGAGCGAGGGAATTGAGGGCCGCCAGGACACCGCCTTCTCTGTGTGGCACACCTGCGAGTCGAAGGCCCATTTCAACTCCGCACAGAGTTCCGGCCAGCATCAAATCGTTGAAGCTGCCGAGGTGTCCGATCCGAAATACCTTGCCCGCGAGTTTGGAGAGGCCGGCTCCCAGGGACATATCAAAATTCTCGAGGATGACTGCCCGCAGTTTGTCCGCGTCGTAACCTTCGGGCATGAAGACCGCCGTCAGTGAACTGGAGTATTCGCGAGGCTCCTCGCAAACGATTTCCAAGCCCCAAGCGCGCACCGCGGCCCGCGTTGCTTCCGCGTGACGATCGTGGCGGCGAAAAACATTGGGCAGCCCTTCCTCCTGCAACATCCGCAGAGCTTCTCGCAACCCGTAGAGCAGATTGGTCGGCGGCGTGTACGGGAAAAAGCCGCTGCGATTCGGCTTCAACATCTCCTGCCAATCCCAATAGGCCCGCGGCAACCGGGCGTTCCCATTTGCGGCCAGCGCCTTTTCCGAAATTGCGTTGAAGCTCATGCCCGGAGGAAGCATCAGCCCTTTCTGCGAACCGGCGATGGTGACGTCCACTCCCCATTCGTCGTGACGATAATCGATGGAACCGAGCGAAGAAATCGTGTCCACCATGAACAGCGCGGGATGATGCGCCTGATTCATGGCCCGGCGAAGTTCGGGGATGCGGCTCGTCACTCCGGTGGAGGTCTCGTTGTGAACGACAAGCACAGCTTTAATGCTGCGATCGCGGTCCGCAGCCAACCGCGCCTCTAGTTCCGCTGCGGAAGCGCCCTTGCGCCAGTTACCTGGCACATAATCGACCTTGATGCCGAATTTTTCCGCAACCTGTCGCCAGAGCTGCGAAAAATGGCCTGTCTCAAACAGCAGCACGCCATCGCCTGGAGAGAGAGTGTTGACAATCGCCGCTTCCCAGGCTCCAGTGCCAGAAGCTGGATACATCACAACTGGACTAGCCGTCTGGAAGATCTTGCGCACACCTTCGAGTACTTCCGCGCCCAGGCTTGCGAACTCGGCGCTGCGATGGTCAATGACCGGATGATCCATGGCCCGGAGCACCCGATCGGGAACATTCGTTGGACCGGGAATTTGGAGAAAGTGGCGGCCTGTATGAATCATTTTGGCTCCGATGGGCTCCGGAGCCGGATTGTACACGCTGGCTGGACCGGCAAGCAACAGGAGGCGGGGATTCCGCTCAATAATCTTCCCTAGTTTCCTGACAATGCTTTGAAGTTGTGAAACCACGCTGGCACGCGGACAATGCTATCAAGTTGACACGCCAGGAGGTCTTATTGTACGAATTGTTGGAGTAACAGATGGCCTGATGATGCGCTTTCAACGCACGGGCGCAAATGTCCAGGGTGGAACGAGGTGGGTTATGAAGAGTGTGAAAGCCATGTTGGCAGGCGGATTCTTGATTGTGACGGGGTTTTTGCTGTGGGCTTCCCGCGGCTCGGCACAATCTGCCAGCGCGACGGCAGGCACGATTTCCGGAACGGTCACTGCCAACAGGGATTACGCGTTGAGCGAGGCGTCGGGGAAGCATATCCCCGCACTGTACGCCGTTCGGGTCAGAGCCAGGGACGCGGAGCGGCACATCACCTACACAGTCTTCACAAATAAGGGGCGCTATCAAATTTACAATCTACCGCCGGGCACCTATCAGATGTCCGCGCTACAGGACGGATTTGATTCGACCACGCCGAGTGTCGAGCTAAAACCGGGAGATACAAAAACCGCCGACATGGCGCTGAAAGTCAGGCCAGATAAGTTGCGGGCGGAACTGGTCGGCTTCGATACGCTGTATCCTCCCGGCCCAACTCGAGACTACCTCATGGAGAACTGTATGGGTTGCCACGGTTTCGAGCACATTCCCTGGCATCGAATTGGCGGCCGGGATGAGGATGCCTGGAGAACGGCTGTGGGCCGCATGTTTGATATGAATGGAACCAGCAGATACACCGGCGTTCCTCAAGTGAATCCCGCGGCTATCCCTGAAGAAAAACGCGAAGACATCATCAAGTATTTCTCGGAAACTTTTTCGCTGGACGGAAAGCCGCGCGACCTGAAGCTGGACGATCTTCCGCTGGACGAGGCGGCCCTTTCCCGCACCATCAATATCGAGTATGACTTGCCTCCAGCTCTGCCTGGAAAGAAAGACGATGAAATTTCCAGTCACGATGTCTGGCCTAGCAAGTTTACCCCGACGGTCTATGTGGCCGAAATGGGCATGGATTCAATTCAGGGCATGGACACCCACAGGCTGGATTATCCTGGGCGCTTTAAGACATACGTGCTTCCCAATCCTGATCTTCGCCGGACCCTCGGCCCGCATGGAATCACTCAGGCCAAGGACGGGCATGTGTACACGGCCGAAATCGACGAAAGCAGCATCGGCGAATTGGACCCGGAAACCGGGAAGGTCACTCATTACGAAACACCGACCAGGAGCACACCGCACACGATTCGTTCGGACTCCAAGGGCAATCTGTGGTTTACCGAGATGCAGGGCAAAAGCAAAATCGGCAAGCTGGACGCGGTAACCAAGAAGATCACGGAATATGATCCCTCGCCGAGTGACGCGAATGCGCATTACTACGGGCTGACTGTCGATCAGAAAGATCGCGTTTGGGCTGTCGGGATGACTTCTCACAAAATCGTGGGCTACGATCCCAAGACCGACAAATGGTCGGTCTATGCAACGCCGACCCAGCCTTCCGGCCCCCGCCGCCTTACGGTGGATTCCAAAGGCAAGGTGTGGTTCTCCGAGCACATCGGACAAGCCTTAGGAATGCTCGACCCAGACACGGGAAAGATCACGGAGTACAAGGATCCGTACCCGTACTTTGGCGGATATGAATGCTACGCCGATTCGCAAGACAACATCTGGGTGACCCTCAGAAGCTACGGCGTCCTGGCCAAGTTCGACCAGAAGACGAAGAAATATACCTACTACCCGGAACCGTTCCCGGACATCATGGGGCGGGAACATCCCGGCCCGCACGGCACCCGAATGGGCGGGCTCTACCCTCCGAAGATCGAGCAGGATGCGCAGGGGACGCTCTGGTATGCGGGCATTGCCATGCACACCCTGACCGCCTTTAAGCCGGACGGGAATGTTCCCATTCCGCAAAGGTCGGGTAACTAGCCAATTCTTCGAATCCCGGGTTGGCATTCGGATGAGGTAGAAATTTCCGAATGCGGGCTCGTGTCGTTTGCCACGTTCATGCGTTCGTGAAGAAGGAGATTGTGTGCGCAACAAACCGTGCCTTACCGCTGCTGACGCGCAGAAGATTGTAGCCGCCTGCAAGGTGGAAGCAGAGAAAAACAAATGGAATGTCAGCATCGCCGTCGTCGATGAAGGGGGATACCTGCTTCACCTCGAACGTTTGGACGGCGCACAGGGCCAGAGTGCCGCCATCGCGACTCTCAAGGCGCAAACTTCCGCGGCAACACGAAACACCACCAAGGCGCTGGAAGATCTGGTGAAAGAGCGGCCGGCGACCGCAGGCTTCCCAGGCAGGCTTGCAGTGCAGGGAGGACTCCCCGTCATGCACAATGGTGAATGCGTGGGCGCCGTCGGTGTTTCAGGCGTGAAATCGCATGAAGACGAACAAATCGCTAAGGCCGGGCTGGGGGCGCTGGAGTAGCGGGTATAATTGCAAGCGCGAGTCATTTCCGCGCGAGCCACTCCCTCGCCATTTAAGCGTCGAGTGGAAGCACACCACGATTCAGCGCGTCACTTTGTCACGGGCGTCTCCATATGCGCCACGCAGAGCCAGCGCCCGTCTTGCTTGGAATAAACGTTCACAAATCTTCGCGGGCTGTTGGAGACGGTTCCCTTGTAATCCACGGCAGACGTGCTAATCCCCGTCACGATGCCCGTGTTCCCGTGGACGTGCACCTCAACATCGTCGTGCTTAAAGGAACGGAAATTTAGAGTCCTTCCCTTGAGATCAGCCAGATGCTGCGCCTTGGTAAGCAGCGCTCCGGTCGCGTTCGTGTAAACCAAATCGTCCGCATAAATGCGGTCCAGCGCCTCCACGTCCCCCTTCGGAAGAGCCTGATTCCTCGCCTCTTCGGCTTTAAGTACTTCGTCTTTAAGATTTGCGTCTCCGACCGCGGCTTTGACCGTATACCTAACAACGCCCAAGGCGGCCACTACCGAGAGCGTGACAAGAAGAAGTCTTCGTATCATTGTGTTACCCCCATCTTCCAGATTGGCGAAAGCGGATGGCCTTCGCGGGTTCATTTCAAAGTTGACTGGAAATATTCGCCTACCCTTCGTGCAACTGAAGTGCTCAAACGCAACGTACTTGATCCAGGCACAAAACGCAAAAACTTTTTAGTCCGCGACTCGCTCAGATAACGCGCTCGTCGCGAGCGTATCAAGCAATCCTCCCCCTTTGTTTTTTGGGTTACCTACAGGGAGAACGAGACCGCCTGCCGGCTGCTTTGGGACACGCGGGGGGTTGCTGCTAGAATGTCCGGGCAAGGGTCCCGCCTGGTTCACCGGGACCGTGTACGGCCAGCGAGACTCATCATGTCCTTGATGCGCGACGCAATCGGCGTTCTACTGGCTGGAGGACAGGGCGAGCGGCTCTGGCCGCTGACACGCGACCGCGCAAAGCCTGCAGTACCCTTCGGCGGCGTCTACCGAATTATCGACATTACGCTCTCCAACTGCATCAACAGCGACCTCCGGCGCGTATTCGTCCTGACGCAATACAAAGCGCTTTCGCTCAACCGGCACATCCGCCAAGGCTGGTCGCAATTGTTGGGTCTCGGCGAGTTCATCGAAGTTCTGCCTCCGCAGATGCGCGTCTCGACGAACTGGTACCTTGGCACGGCCGATGCCGTGTACCAAAACATCTATTCGATCGGAAGCGAGCACTCACGGTACGTCATCATTCTCTCCGGCGACCACATCTACAAGATGAACTACCAGAAGATGCTCCAGCAGCACGTGGATTCCGGAGGCGACGCGACCGTCGCCACATTTGAAATCACGCCGCAGGAGGCAGTCGGCCGCTTTGGCGTCATCGAAACCGATGCCAACTGGCGGATCAACGGCTTCGAGGAAAAACCGGCGTCGCCCAAGCGGTCGCATCTCCACCCCGACATGGTCAACGCCTCCATGGGCGTCTATGTTTTCAACACGCAGCTCCTGATCCCCGCGCTGCTGGCCGACGCCGAGGATCCGAGTTCGAAACATGACTTTGGCCGCGACATTTTGCCGCGCATCTTCTCGAAATACCGCGTCTACGCCTACAACTTCATAGATGAGAACAAAGTCGGGGCGCAGTATTGGCGCGACGTCGGCACCATCGAAGCCTACTACGAAGCCAACATGGATCTCGTTTCCGTTTCGCCCGTTTTCAATCTCTATGATAAGACCTGGCCGCTGCGCACCTGGATGCACCAGTATCCGCCCGTGAAGACCGTTTTCGCCGACCCCAAGCGCATGGGTGCGACGCTGGATTCCATCGTTGCCGGCGGTTCGATCATTTCAGGCGGCCGCGTGAAGCGCTCAGTAGTGGGCTACGATGTGCGCGTCAACAGCTACAGCGAAGTGGAAAATTCCATCTTGTTCAATCATGTGAACGTCGGCCGCCACGCCCGCATCCGCAACGCCATCATCGACCGTCACGTCACAATCCCCGAGCGCGCCGAAATCGGCTACGACCTCGAAGCCGATCGCGCGCGCCATCACGTTACGGAGAGCGGCGTGGTCGTCGTCGTGCGCGAAGAGTCCATGATCGAGGAACCTGAATGAGGGAAAGCAGTTGAGAGTCGACAGTTGATATTTGAAAGTGGAAATCATATTTCCCACGGCGATTTTTTCTTAACTGTTACCTCTCAACTGTCAACTTTCAACTCTCTCATCAGTGTTTATCCGTGTTCATCCGTGGTTCCAAATGGGAGGCGGCATGTCGACGAAAATCGCGCGCGTGCACGGCAGGCAGATCATCGATTCGCGCGGCAATCCTACGGTGGAAGCGGATGTCGTCCTCGAAGGCGGGGCGCTCGGCCGCGCCGCGGTCCCTTCGGGCGCGTCCACCGGCGAGCATGAGGCCATCGAGCTGCGCGATGGCGACAAATCACGCTACCTCGGCAAGGGCGTTCTTAAGGCCGTCGCCAACGTGAACGGAGCGCTTGCCCGCGCCGTCACGGGACTTGAAGCGTCCGATCAGCGCGCGCTCGACCGCCGCATGATCGAAACCGATGGCTCGCCGAACAAGGGCAATCTTGGCGCGAATGCGATCCTGGCTGTTTCGATGGCTGCGGCCCGCGCAGCGTCTGTGGCGACGCATGAACCGCTCTACAAATACCTCGCGCGCTATTCGAGCGACCCATCCGGCAACATCCTCCCCGTGCCGATGATGAACATTTTGAACGGCGGCGCGCACGCCGACAATTCCGTGGACCTGCAGGAATTCATGGCCATGCCCGTCGGCGCAAAAACGTTCGACGAAGCTCTGCGAATGGGCGTCGAAGTCTTCCACCATCTGAAGGCCGTGCTGCACAAGCGTGGCTATTCCACGGCGGTCGGCGATGAAGGCGGCTTCGCGCCCAACCTGAAATCGAATGACGAGGCCATCGAGGTCGTTCTCGAAGCCATCACGGTGGCAGGCTACAAGCCGGGTGAGCATGTCGCCATCGCTTTGGATCCTGCCTCCAGCGAATTCTTCGACAAGGCGAGCGGCAAATACGTGTTCAAGAAGTCCGACAAGTCCGCGCGCACCTCGGAGCAAATGACGAAGTTCTGGGCTGACTGGGTGCGGCAGTTCCCAATCGTCTCGATCGAAGACGGCCTCGCCGAAGACGATTGGACCGGATGGAAACACCTTACGGCCGAACTTGGAGGCAAGACGCAACTGGTCGGCGACGATTTGTTCGTGACGAATACGATTCGCTTGCAGCGCGGGATTTCCGAAAAAATTGGCAACGCGATTTTGATCAAGCTCAATCAAATCGGCACGGTGACGGAAACCATCGAGGCCATCGAGATGGCGCGCAAGGCGGGTTACACTTCAATTGTCTCGCACCGCTCCGGCGAAACCGAAGACACGTTCATCGCCGATCTCGTCGTCGCCATGGGCACAGGCCAAATTAAGACTGGCTCGGCATCCCGCACCGACCGCGTCGCCAAGTACAACCAGCTCCTGCGCATCGAGGAAGAACTCGGTACCGCAGCCCGGTTTCCTGGCCGCTCAGCGTTGGCGCTAAAACAATAATCGGCCTTCCAAAACACACAAACTTCGTGTACACTGTTTGCGTATGAAAAACATAACCCTCAGTGCCGACGACGACTTGATCGAACAAGCCCGCCTAGTCGCCCGCGCCCAAAAAAAGACCCTGAATTCCGCCTTCCGCGAATGGCTGCTTCAGTTCACCCAGCGTACCGGCAACGCGCAGGAATTCGACTCCTTGATGAAACGTCTGCGCC
>WNFE01001151.1_pt1 | contig 19419 bp, 18 predicted proteins | sample 5400451 | NCBI WGS metagenome assembly WNFE01 (sample SAMN13153344, study PRJNA577476) | soil metagenome | isolation source: 200 cm saprolite under Douglas fir tree site 2 hole 2 | place: USA:California | collected 2015-04-18
AGCCGATTATTGACTACCGGGGACAGCGCGACCCCTATGGATATGAACTACAGGCCAGCGCGATAGCAGTAGCCGACGAACTGGCCTCGGCGGCGGAACTGGTTATGGGGAAGATCGAACGCGTTCCCGCAGCGCTCATTCGCGGTTACACATATATTCCGAGTGCAGGCAATGGACGATTATTGTTACGTGATGCCTCTACCGACCTATTCCGCTAATGGGTGCTGGGTATCTTAGACCTCTTTGCGTTCTATGACACTAAGGGTATAAATAAAGTGACAAAAACCGGAGCCGGAACACGACCGGACGCTGCGCTAACGTTACCTGCGCGAGCAGGTGATTTAGCAATGCTGTTGAAGAGCAGGCGCAGCGTGCGCAAATACCAGGCGCGTCCCGTTCCACGGGAACTCATCGAGCAGGTCCTGGAAGCCGCGCGCTGGGCACCTTCACCGCACGCTGGCGCTTTGTAGTCCTGACGCGACAGGCGGTCAAAGAGCAGCTTGCCGAGAGTATGGGTGACAGCTGGAGGCGGCAACTGCAAATGGATGGGCAGAGCGAGGAAATCGTAGCCCTGCGCATGGAAAAATCGCGCCAACGCATACTCAACGCGCCTGCCATCGTTATTTCCTGCCTCTTCCTGGAAGACCTGGACCGCTATCCCGATGAGAGGCGGCAGGCCGATGAGACAACCATGGCCATTCAGAGCATTGGCGCTGCCATCCAGAATTTGCTGCTGATGGCCTTCGACCTGGGCCTGGATGGCGGTTGGATGTGCGCGCCACTCTTCTGCCCGGAGGTGGTCTGCGAAACGCTCAACCTGGATAAACGACTCATTCCACAGGCGCTCATAACGCTGGGCTACGCGGCAGCTGACCCACAACGACGCGAGCGGCTACCGCTGGAATCTTTGATCGTTCGTTTTGACTGAGGTTTGTATGATAGTAGTTCTTGCTGGCGGAGTCGGCGCAGCACGTTTTCTACAGGGACTGGTGCAGGTGGTCCCGCAACAGCGACTCACCGCCATTGTCAATACAGGTGATGACCGCGATTTTTATGGCTTGCACGTTTCGCCTGATCTCGATATCGTGATGTACACGCTTGCCGGGGTGGTCGATGAGGCGCATGGCTGGGGCATTCGTAACGATACCTACGCTACTATGCAGCAACTGGCGCGCTATGGCAATGAAGACTGGTTTCTGCTGGGCGATCGTGATCTCGCCACACATATCCATCGCACCAACCTGCTGCGTCAGGGAAAAACGCTCAGTGAAGTGACCGAGGAGCTGCGCAGGCAATTCGGCCTGGAACTGCGCATTCTACCCATGAGCGATCAACCTGTTGCCACTCACATCCAGACACCTGCGGGGCTGCTGCACTTTCAGGAGTATATGGTCAAGCGACGCTGTGCCGATGAGGTGCAAGATGTGGTTTTTATCGGCAGCGGTGAGGCCCGGCCCGCACCTGGTGTACTCGATACTATCAAGGGCGCCGAGGCTATTCTCATCGCACCCAGCAATCCCATCGTCAGCATCGGCAGCATCCTGGCTGTTCCCGGTATCCACGACATACTCCACGAGGCAAGTGGGATGGTTGTAGCCGTTAGCCCCATCGTAGGCGGAGCGCCGATCAAGGGGCCGGCTGACAAACTGATGCGCGGGCTTGGCATGGATGTCTCTGCGGTAGGTGTGGCACGTTGTTACCGTGACTTTCTTGATGTGATGGTCATTGACGAACAGGATGCACACCTCGCCAGCGCAATCGAAGATTTAGGTATTCCCACTGTGGTAACGAATACCATTATGCGAGACGATGCAGCGAAGGCCACGCTGGCGCGCGGCGTCTTAGAAGCAACTGGTATTAACTTCTAGAACTCGGGTTACTAAATAAGGATGACATACACAGCACTTGTTCCCGTCAAGGAACTCAACGCAGCAAAAAGCCGTCTCGCGGCCTATTTATCCCGCCAACAGCGGGAAAGCCTGGTCCTGGATATGCTGCATCACGTGTTGCAAATTCTACTTGCCAGCCGCTTATTTGAGCGCGTATCGGTCGTCAGTCCGGATACACGGGTGTTAGAACATGCGCGGTTCTGGGGTGCGCAACCGCTCAAGGAAGAGCAGCACGGTCACAACTCCGCCTTGCAGGCCGCGGCCATGAGAGAACAGGCCGCAGGAGCTACTGCAATCTTGACTATCTCCGCCGACCTTCCTTTGCTGGGCATAAGCGATATCCAGGGCATGATTGAGCAATCCAGGCAGCACGCGGTTGTACTCGCGCCCTCGCAGGATGGCACAGGCACAAACGCTATCCTCATGCGCCCACCACTGGCACTGCCTTACCTGTTTGGCTTGAACAGTCGACAACGCTACCAGCAAGCGGTCAGACAGCAAAAGCTGAGCAGCACTGTATACACCAGTATTGGCCTGGCAATGGATATTGACACCATTGATGATCTACAACGTTTACAAGATGAGCCTGGTACAAGGGAGGGAGAAAGAAACTCATATGATTGCTGCTTTATCTGAAAAAGCTCGCGAATTTCTGCGAGGGCGTCGCTTCGGCGCCCTCGCGACCATCAATCGTAATGGCACGCCGCAGCTCACCGCCATGTGGTATTTGCTTGAAGGTGATACGATTGTGATGAATACCAAGGCCGGCCGCACAAAAGAACGCAATATGCGACGTGATCCACGCATATCGGTGTGTGTTCTCGAAGGTTACAGCTATGTCACTGTCAGTGGTACGGTTGAGATGATCGATGATCCGGAGATAGCGCAGAAGGATATCTATCGCCTGGCTGTCCGCTATAACGGGGAAGAAGCAGCCCTGCGGCAGATGGAACAGCAATTTTCCAAAGAGCAGCGAGTAACGCTACGTTTGAAGTGTGAACACGTCATCGAAGACTTGTAGTAGACAAAAAGAAAAGGCCGCCGATGATGCCGTGTTACTACGCGCTTGAGAAGGCCATGTTCTGGCCGATCTCGCCTTTCATTCTGCCCCAGTCGGCGAGTGGGCAGAGTTGGATTTTATGTTCTTTTCGGGTTTGCGCAGCCACAATGAGACTTGCGTTGGTTGCAGCGTCTCCTGGACCACCGCCACTAGTTGCTCGCTTAACTGGCCCAGATCGACCTCATTGCGCAGCGTAGCACTGAAAGCTGCCAGAGTGCGAGCCGCATCATACTTGCGACGGTAGAAACGGCGGTCAATGATCGTCTGGAGGCGCCTGCGAAGGGGGTGGAACAAGGCAGAAGTCGTCAGAGTCGAGCCGACGACTACCAGTGAATTTTCTGATGCTTGCCTTGTCAGCATATGCACGGGGGTTTGCAAGGCAATGACGAGGCCCGTGTAAACCAAGGCCAGAATGAAGGTCAATGTGCCATAGACCAGGGTGCGGTTGATAATGACATCAATATCCCACAGCCGGTAGCGCAGAATGGCAATCCCGAGTGTGAGTGGGATCGCGAGCATCATGCCCATGATGAGGCTGACTTCAAGTGCGAAAGCAAGTGGACTGCCTCCGGAGAGCGGGAGCAAGACGAGATAATAGAGCAAACGCGGCCCGATATTGCCCACAACAGCTACTGACACACCCAACATCGCCCATTTGGTCTGCTGGCGCTGTCGTGGCGTGGATACGTTGTGATAGCGGTACATCTGAATCAGCATCGAACCCATGACGAAGCTAAAAAAGAGCGCGAGACTAAGCAGGGATCGGTCGATTGCCCAGGAGGGGAAGAGGGCAACTACAGCCCAATAGCCGAGCATGACCATGGCAAGCCAGCGTGTCCAACGCGGTACGAACTGTCCATCAGGAAACACAAACGCGCAGAGTAGGAGGCTGGCGTTTCCAAGGGCACTTAATGTGGGGATTAACCACGACCAAGCGTGAGGAAGTGCTTGCAAGGTGAGATCTGCGAAACCAAAGGGGAGCATCATCAGGGCAAATGAGGTAAACAGCGCTATACGGTCGTCTGACTTCCGCCAGAAGAGCAGTACACCTACAGCGGCATAGCTGAATTGAAAGAGGAGACTGACCACGACCATGCACGTGGCATAGAAGTCGAGGGACAAGCCCCATGCCTGAAGTGTATGTACATCGCCAAGGGTCAGCTGACCAGTAGACGTTTGCACGTTGGGAGCATGAAGGAGGTGAAGAGACGCAAAGTATGCTGGAACATTAGCGACGAACAAGGCGTACATTGGTACAACGATGCCGATCCATCCCACTCGTGCCAGGAGAAGCCAAAGCCAGTGCAAGCGCGTGTCGACCAAACTGTACCTATGAGAGATGCTGGTTTGTGCCGGTATCTGTGGAGTGTTCAAATTTGTCTTCCTTTCGTACCCGTTAAAGAGGTACTGCTGCCGTTCCTCATAATGTTCTTCTCCACTGCCCTAAAGGGCACTAACAAGGTTTCTAACTGCCTCCCGATTTTGTATATTCCGAATGGTGAGCTCTTCTGTCTGCCCTATGTTCCCCCCGGATGTTCATCCATTCCTTCTCTCGCAGGATTCTTCTAGGTATCAAGGACTCCTGCTTATAAGTCTACAGGGCGGAAGGCAGTTGCACACCAGTAGAATTACCTGTGGTGATTACCAGTCTTTGTGTGGGAAGGAAGGAACCGCTGCGAGGGCATACCGGTAGAATTACTGGGGTGATGCTCTCTGTATTGGCTACTTAGGCCATCCGTTCGAAAAAATGGATCGCTAGCCGTTGCAAATGCGCTCATTCTGATCACTTTTCTCCTCAAGAGATGCAATTCTAACAGAGGAAGAAGCAAAGAACATCTTTTCCGTACTTGCCAACAACAAACAACGATAAAGAAGCTCGCCAGTGAAACAGGATTCCTGTCTCCTCGTCATGTGCTCCACACACAGAGAATGTTCCGGACGAAACCAGGTGAAGATTGACATGTGCTTCACCCTGCCATCTCTCAGCATGTTTTCCAGACTTCATGCTACGTTTCGATAGTCGTGGTGTATTCCACTCAGGACCGCGAAGGAGATGACTTTACCGCAGTTATGATCTGGTGAAAGAGGTCCACCAGATGGTTCTGGAAGCTGCTGCCTGACCCCTTGATGCGGCCGTGCCCGATTGAAGTAGGCGATATACCCATTGAGCACGCGCTGGAGTTGCTTCTCATGGAATATCAACAGGTGGTCGAGGCATTCTTGTCGTACACTCCTGGGGAAGCGTTCGCAGATCGCATTGGCTTGGGGAGCGTGATAGGGTGTGTTGAGAATCTCAATAGCCCTTGTTGTCGCCACACGAGCGAAGCAGGGCCCATATTTGCTATCGTTATCACAAATCAGATACTTCGGAGCTTGCCCATAAGGTGTGGCTTCTCGAAGCTGTTGTGCCACCCAGGGATCGGTAGGGGACCCTGTGACGCCGACATGGATCACCCGTCGCGACTTCAGTTCGATGAGGAAGAACGCGAAGAGCGGTCGAAAGAAGAGATCCGTCACCTGCAGGAAATCGCAAGACCAGAGAGCTGCCTCGTGATGGTGCAAAAAGGTAGACCATTTCTGTCCTCCTGGCTGGGGTGTGCGAACTCGTCTCATGTACTTCTGGATAGTCCGCTTGCACACATGCATGCCGAGTTTCAGGAGTTCACCCCGGATACGTTCAGCACCCCACAGTCGATTTTTCGCTGCCATCTCCCTGATCAAGGCGATGGTTTCTGCAGCGATCTTCGGCGCGTGGGAAGCGGCCTTTGACCTGCGTTTCCAGACCAGGCGAAAGAGCTCCCGATGCCACCGCAGCAGTGTGTCTGGTTGACCAATGAAAAGGGCCTGCTGCCATGTGCGAACCAACCTTGCCAGCAAGACGAGGAGCATTCGATCCGCGTTGCGATATACTGGTCGTTTCACCTGTCGACTGAGTATGATGAGAGGCTTTCGTAAGAAGGCGTTTTCCGCTATGAGCTGAGGCTTGCTTTTGCCAAGATCTGCGAGCGTTCCAAGCGGCAATGAGGAAGTGAGCGATTTCGTCCAGCGAACAAAGTGAGGTTGAAGCACATCTAAACAGAAACTCTTCAACTGAAGGAAATGATTAAGAACACGACCCATAGAACAAGCGTCTCCATCACGTGAGATTGTCTCATGAGGGCATGAGAATAGATTTACAACTCCCGATTTTACCTTCGCCTTCCTTCGTTTACCAGCAAAGGAAGAGTATTATATCATTCTCGAAGGGCATATTATTGAACGGATGACCCAAGTAGCCAGTACAGGTGGAAAGGGTTCCTTGATGATTGGTTCTTTCCAGATTTTAGAACGGATAGTCTAAGTAGCCAGTACAAGGGGAAAACAGGGACAGGTGTCTGGATCGACAGCATGAAGCACCCTCTTGTATCCTCCAATGAGGAGAAACTAGCCCGACATGCTTTCTCAGGAGGCTGAACGATTTATCCACCATGTCCGATGGGAGCACCGGGAAAAAAGCCCACCCCACAGGTCGGGCAGGTGCCATACGTGCGCGTCAGCTTGACGGCTTCTCCCCCAGTGGTTTGCAGCCAGCGGGTCTGCTCTCCGCGTGCTACCAGCGGCTTACCACAGGTCGCACACCTCGGTCGCTCTACCTCCGGCTTCTGGCTCCATCCCTCGGTTTCGCCCATCCGCACCACGTCCTGGATCAATTGCGCCCGCACCTGGTTGATCCGTTCATCGACTGCTGCTTCAATCTCTGCCCACGTCGCCTTTGGGTGCTCTTTCCTCCATTGGGTCATCCCCAGTACGTCTCGCAGTCCTGCGCTCACCTGTTGCATCTGTGCACTCCGTTCCCGTTTGTTCTTCTCGGCTTTCATGCTCTACGTCTCTCTCCTGGTCTTTTTCCTTTAGTCTACCACCTCCCTCCTCTGTGCAAAAAAATGAAACACACCCCTGTTTGTCGTCCTTGACCACTTTGCGAGATCGAGTCCCTCACAGCCTCCCTGGTTCTCAGGATTCCTCCAGGAGTCCATCCGGGACACGTTCCCAGACCCGGCGTCGCTCTTGAAAGCGGGCTCGTGCCTGGGTGGTAGCAAGTTCACGCAAGTGGGTCTGAACCAGGAGGAAGGTCTCTTCGATGAGGTCATGCAGTTGGTACACCGAGGCCAGGGGGTCGATGCTGACGATGCCAAAAACTTGTTTGCAACGCGGGGCAAGCTTCGTGGGAGCAATGTGCATCTGTGCCATCAGTCGATCCATCCACTGCCAGCCAGGGTAGTAAAGGCGGTTCAGTCCCATGAGCACGAGCAGCATCTGCTTCTGGGCGGTGCAGAAGGACTCGTAGAGGGCGAGCTGCTCGCCGCGCTCGGCCAGCCGTTCCTGCTCCCAAGCGGGAGGAAAGCGCAGGTGTTCCCGGACTATGGCCACGCTTAGCGCATGTGGGTAGACCTTCGCCCGGCTCTGCCAGTCGGTCAGCACAGCAGAGGAGTCGGCAAGTGGCAGGGCCGAGAGGAGCGCGGCGAGGTGTCGCTGTTTGGACAACGAAGGATCAGAACGCTCAAGGACATCAGCCAGGAGACGGCGGGTGGTCTCGACATCCATGTGTCGCACGTCGATGGCGATCCCGTCAACCTCGTAGGTATCCAACCAGCAGGCCTCCTCCCCGTGAGAGGCAGCCAGCTGCGTGTGTCTTCCCTTGGCATGTTTGATGATCTCTCTGCGTTCCTGGTCCGTCGGTTCGAGTGACCAGAAGACCGCCAGGTCGAGGTCGGAAAAGCGGTCGGCATACCCTAGCGCGACCGACCCTGCGACGGCCACGGCCGCCACTTTTGGGTTGGCACAGTAGAAGGGCGCAAGTTTTTGCGCTAGCGCAAGTCGCCCTGCGCTGGCTTCATTCATGAGAGACCTCCTCTCCATGAGTTCGTGACAGCTTGTTCTCTCTGTCGTTCGTTCGTTGAGAGCACTTCGGGCATTCTTTGCAGGGTCAGCAGCGTCATGTCATCTTCCTGCTCCCATCCTTCTCCGGTGAAGGATTTGAGTTCGCTCAGTAAGAAGTCGATGAGTGATGCCCCATCAGCATGCTCTTTGAGCAATGTTTGCAGACGAGGGAAGTCGAACATCTCTCCCCCTGGGGTTATGCGCTTCCACCAGGCCATCACTGTAGAACAGAATACTCTCATCAGGAGCTACGATCACTTCTTGCTCCTCGTAGCGCATGCCCGGCATTAACCCAAGCGGCATGCCTGTCGCATGTAATGCGTATACCGAACCCGCATCCCGTTGATAGGGGAGATCGTGCCCTGCGTTGGCATAGTGAAGCTTGCCGCTGCCTGGATCAAGCACCGCATAGAAGCAGGTCACAAACATCTTTGGAGGCATATCAGCATAGAGCAGATCGTTGACCCGAGCCAGCACCTCACCTGGAGAATCCGTCACCTGCGCAGCAGCTCGCAACATACTGCGGGTGCTGGCCATCACCAGAGCGGCCGGCACGCCCTTATCCGCAACGTCACCGATCACTAACCCCAGGCGACCATCTTCAAACGTGAGGAAATCGTACAGGTCTCCCCCGACCTCTCTTGCCGACTGATAGTAGGTCGCAATCTGCCATCCCGGAAGCGTGGGTACCTCTTTGGGCAGGAGAGAGTGCTGGATAAGTCGAGCGGTACGTAATTCTTGCTCGATGCGGGTCCGTTCCTCCAGACGTGCATTCTGCTCAATCAGTACCTGGCGCTGCTCCATACTCTCGACCAGTTGTTGTGCCATCGCATTGAACTGCTGTTCCAGTTGCCCAATTTCGTCTGGCTTCTTGACCTGAACCCGCTGCGCGTAGTCACCATTGGCGAACTGTGCCGTGGCATTCACCAGGCGGTGGAGGCGCTGTACCAGGCCTCGCGTGGTCAACACGCCAAAGAGAGCACCGACAGGTGCGGTGAGGATGAGCCAGAACAGCCCGGTAGCGAGCCAAAACCCGATGAACGAGAGGATGTTTCCACCAAAGGGTATTGATGTCACCTGGACATAAATCGCCCCCATCGGTTTCCTATTCTTGCTCCAGACAGGCTCGCTAGCAGAGACAATATGACCTTGGGCTGTAAATTCGATCTTGCTTCCTCCTCTCCCTGCCAAAGCGTTGCGTATGAGTTGCTTCTGCTCCGGCAGCACTTGAGCGACAGGTGTTGAGATAGGGTAACGTGCAGGGGAAGAACTGGCGAGGATCTGACCGTTGGGAGTAAGTAGTAGCGCGACCTCTCCCATCTGGGGAGCATGCGAACGTGCCTGGATGTAAGGTGTCTGCTGTGAGCCATCTCCTCCAGGCAAAACGAGTGAATGGGGTTGACCTAGTTGAAAGGTTGATTGTGGATTAAGGGTAACCCCACCGCCCTGGTCAGCCGCCTCCAGCGCGTAGCTTTGCGCAGTCCGTCTGGCTGTATCCTGGACATTCTGGTCTATCAGAGGAGAGAGGACGACGAAGAAAATCACGAACAGGAGTAGTTCTATCAGCAAGGCGGTGACGACGGACACTCCCACGTACGAAGTGGTCATATGCACTTGCAATCTCGACCACACTTTCAGTGTTTTACGCTGGCGTTTCTGTCTCATTGACTTGTTGGCATGCTCTCCTTTATCATCATGCTAACTTTGCATGCTCCCTTCTCTTCGATTCTCAGGACCATAAAAGGTGAATAGCTTGTGACTGCTCTTCTTCCCGCTTGCGATCCACACAGGGCGTTCCGTGGTCAGCGCGATGTTGCGCTTTATGAAAGAACGGGAACCGCACCTGGAAGATCGCCAACTCAGCGTCTCTCTGGTGGGCGGCATTTCCTCTCTCCCCTTTGGACGCGGAGGGAGGAGGTGCCGCAAGGAATGGCAATGGGATCGAGCTCTGCCAACACATGCTTCGTCATGTGGGAACCAGTCCCGAAACTCCTAGAAATGCTACTGCTCCCTCAGCCCACCCGTGTGCTCGAGCCGCTCGCGCATCTGCTCGAAGGTGGCTGCATCGATGTCGCCTCGCGCATACCGTTGACGCAGAATCTCTAACGCGGAAGGCGCACCCGGCGGCTGATCAGGATGGTAGGATGGCACCCGCCTGTTGCCGAAAGCGAACCAGAGGATCAGGCCCCAGACGAGGAGCGCCCAGATGACGATCCAGAGGAGCCCTCCCAGGACCCCCCAGAGACCTGGTCCAAATCCCCAATATCCCCAGTACATGAAAATCCTCGCTTTCTTTCTTCTCTTATTGCACCACGACGGTCAGATTCATACTGGAGTGGATGGTACAGTAGAAATGGAATGTCCCGGCCGTGGTGAAGGGGCCAAGAGTGGCTTGACCCGAGCCACTGATCTGCAGATCTTTGACCTGCGGTGCGCCAGGCTCGTCTTGCGATTTGGCCGTCCCATTTTCCCATGTTCCGTTCGCGATAGTGTGCGATCCGAAAAGGTCATCATTGATGAGCGTAATGCGCTCGCCCTTCTTGATGGTGATCGAGTTCTGGACAAAATTCGTGCCGCTCATATGGACGGGATTGGGGCCTGCGCTGGCGCCGGAGCTGCCACAGGCGACTAGCAGCACGGTGATGATACAGCTTAATCCCAGGATTGCCAACAGTTTTTTCGACATGGTTCGTGTTCCTTCTTATGCTTAATTTCCTTTAACTTGCGTTCTTATATGCTCAAGTGCAGCACCTTTGGCAGTCACTTGCTTGAGACGCAGGTAGCGTCTGTGATCTGCTACTGGAGAGTCTACTGTGTGGGGTCGGCTTGCACATCGGCAAAGCAACGTATTCGTATTGCCTAGTCTTCGGGTGAAGGGTGAGTGACGGGAACTACCTCACGGCTCTCGCCTTACGTAGGCAAAGGAGTTTGCATGATCAGTGTTGAGGTGAAGCGCATGGGAGCAGGTCAGAAGAGGACAATGTATCATGCACCTAGACGAGATGGTGTTCGAGGGCAAAGTGGGTCGCAGCATTGCGCGAGGTAATGTTCAGCTTGCTAAAGATCGAGCGCAGGTGAGCATTGACGGTGCGAGGGCTGATGATCAGGATTTGAGCGATCTGCATGTCGGTGAGGCCTTGCGCCACCAGCCGCAGCACCTCCACCTCCCGCTCAGTCAACTCAGCCGGATAGGCAGGCGCCGGGCGCTGATGCTGGTTCGCCCTTGCCTTTGTCGGAGGTCGGTCGGGGAGCAGCAGCCGTCCTTGCGCGGCAATGGCTTGTTTCGGCGTCATCGCCCGTCCCTCGGCCCAGGCGGCAGCAAAGGCCTGGTCGCCGAGTTCCGCCTGGACCGCCGCCTTCATCTGCTCGTAGTCGGCACGTTCACCCAGCGCGGTAAAGAGCGTAAACAGATCGAAGAAACGCGAGGCTCCCGTCGCACCACCGAGTGTTTCGGCCACTCCCCAGAGTTGTGCTGCCCATGCGCGCTCTCCCCTGCGCGCGAGCAGGCATCCCCACTCCCGCAGGCAGAGGGCCATACTGTCCTGGTCACCCATCCGCCGGAAGCGTGCGAGACTGTTCTCGCACAACGTGGTGGCTTTGTCCATCTCGCCCCGCGCCAGGGCAGTGCCGGCTAACCAGGACAGCACCTGCGCGACGTTGGATTGCAGCCCAAAGGATTCAAAGATGGTCAGGCTCTCTTCGAGCCACGACTGTGCCCTGGCTGCATCCCCCTGAGCGAGGGCAAAGCGTCCCAACAAATACAGCGAGCAGGCGGCGCCAACCTGGTAATGCACCGCACGGGCCTGTGCCAGTCCTTCCTCGACGAGTGTGACGGCACGCACCGCGTCGTCCTGCGCAAAGCAGACCTGTCCCAGGTAGAGGAACGACCAGACCAGGTCCTGTTGATTCTCCATCTGCCGGTAATACTGCTGGCTTTCTTCCAGCAGGGAACGCGCTTCCCGATAGTTCTGCCGGCTGATGGCAGCCATGCCGAGAAAGTGGAGCAAGTAGGCCAGATTCCTTCGATCTCCTCTCGTGCTGGCGAGCGCACGACCCTCCTCAAGCAGGAAGCGCACCTGGTCATCGTTGCCGTGCCTCAAAGGAAGCCACCCCAGCCACAGCAGGGCCGCCGCCAGCTCGTGTGCCTCCCGCGTCTCTCTGGCCGCTCGATACAGATTCAAGCATTCCTCACACAGCGCCTCTGCTCGCTCGCCATCGCCCAGGAAAAAGGCCAGCCAGGCGGCCCCGCTGAGCGCCTTGATGCGCGGATATGCCGGGACGTGAGCAGCCGCCGAAAGCGTCCTCTCCAGCCAGGCCAACCCCTCACTGAGAGATCCGCGCACCGCCCAGTAGCGCACCAGGGCTCCTGCTAACCGCAACGCCGTCCCCCCCTGCTTTTCCGCTTGCTCGCTTCCCGCTCGCTCCATGGCCCAACTCAGCGCGGCGCGCAGGTTGTCCGCCTCCCGCTCCAGCCGATCGAACCACTGTCCTTGTTCTGCCCCGAACAGGTGCGCTTCGGCCTCCTCCGCAAGCTGCAGATAATACGCAGCGTGTGCCTGCCTGGTCTCTTCTAACTCGCCAGATGTCACCAGGCATTCCCAACCATACTCACGAATCGTCTCTAACATCAGTAGGCGCCGGTCGCCCTGTTCAAGACGATCCTGCTCTGCCTGGCGGAGCAAGTGCTTGTCGAGCAGAGAGGTCACTCCATCCAGCACCTGTGCCCGCTCACCTCCCAGCGCGCCATGGGCAGCCTCCCCCGCCTCCAGGGTGAAGCCACCGACAAAGACCGCCAGCCGCCGGAAAAGCTGCTGTTCCTCCACCGAGAGCAGGTCGTAGCTCCAGGCGATAGTGTCGCGCAGGGTGTGCTGGCGGGCAGGCACATCGCGTGGCCCACCCGTCAAGACGGCCAGCCGATGGGAGAGCCGCTCCAACAGTCTTGAGAGCGACAACAGCTTCAGCCGCGCAGCAGCAAGCTCAAGGGCGAGCGGCAGGCCATCGAGGCGAACACAGATGGCGGCGATGAGCGGAGCGGTCTCGGGAGTCAGGGCGAGGGTGGGCTGGACCTCCCGCGCCCGCTCAAGGAAGAGGGCCACCGCGCCATACTGTGTTAAGATCTCGCTCTCAGGTAAGTGCTGCGGATCGGGCAGTGCCAGCGGTAGCACGGGGAACTCACGCTCGCCGCGCACATGCAAGCGCTCCCGGCTCGTCACCAGCAGCGTGAGGCGAGGGCAGGCGGCCAAGAGCTCTACCAGTGGTGGGGCCGCTGCGATTACCGACTCGAAGTTGTCGAGCACCAGCAGCCAGTGCTGCTCAAAGAGCGTTGCTTGCAACAGGTCCAATGGCGCGCGGGTGCTGCTGCCTTGCAGACCGAGGGCCTGCACGATGGTGGGAAGGACCAGGTCGGCATCCTGAATGGGAGAAAGCTCGATGAAGCAGATTCCATCTGGGAAACGCTCCTGTACCTCGCTCGCGATCTGGAGTGCCAGGCGCGTCTTGCCCACACCTCCGGTACCGGTGAGCGTCAGCAAACGTACCTCAGGGCGCGCAAGCAGAGTACAGGCCACAGCGACCTCCCGCTCGCGCCCAATGAGCGACGTGAGTGGCAACGGGAGGGGAGAAGAATGCCTGGGCGCATGCTCAAAGGCTTTTCTTCGTTCGTCCGAGGCTTCCACCTGCCGATGTCGCACAGGTCGGCCCGGCTCACGCTCGTCTTCAATGGCAGGTGGCTTCCTCGCCAGGGTCACTGCTGCGGTGTTCAGCCGGTCGCGGGTCAGCTCCTGCGACTTGCCGAGATAGACCCGAGAGAGCTTGCCGTTGCGCTTGCGGTAGGCGCGCCAGTACTCGCCTCCACGTTTATTGCTCGCTGGCTCTTTGCGCGCCGTGAAGGTCCCCAACGCACTGCGAAAGGCGAAGGCGCGCGCCGTGCTCAACCAGGCATACCAGGCTGGCGTTTCCACCGGCAGCCGTTCGTCTTGTCCGCCTCGCTGGAAGGTCAGGGTCTCATCTTGCACGACCGGCATGGCCTCGTTCTCGTACTTCATACGCATCACTCGCTGGTTCTCACACACCGGTTCCCAAACAGTATAGCACATGTTCGGGAACCGATGTGCGCCACCGAAACGTTGCAGATTTTGTCACCACTTGCTGAGTCGTTACGTGCAACTGTAATCGATTCTGCTCGGCGAATATGTGCCGCGAGAAGTAGACAGACTGCTTCCCTTGCCTTTTCAGTCGGCTTCAGGTATAGTTTGAGTAGCCAATGATGTAGTTAGAACATACTGCCTAATATAGTGTGCAACATACTATTTCAGTGGTGCGAGAAGAATGATTGGAAGTGCTAGACGCACTTGCGGAGCCGATTGATAGCGGGCGGGCGGCGATCCTGTGACAGACTGCCTTCCAAGCAGGTAATCGTGGGTGCAAAGAGCTCTTGTGACACGTCATCTTCAATTTACTCTTAGCACAGATGCCTTTAGTCAGCTATAGAGGCAAGTAGTGCATTCCCAAATCGTGTCTTGGGAGTGCGGAACTTATATGCGATGCTTTTCTAGCCGGCTCGTTGTTCGATTATGCATCGTTCTTTTCCCTGATCTTCATCGGCATTCCGCGCTCTTTTTTCAAAGATGGCGGAAATGTTACCGACTTGCCTACATATCCGTCATCGTTCCGCCACGCTTTTCACAAAAATGACAGGGTGATTGAGCCATAGAGGACAGGCATCAGGGCAGGCCTGGTGTCAATATCGCTCTTCATCATATCCGCCACTTCCGCCATACTCTTCCGCCACTTCCACTATTCATCCGCAGATGCCGCGCCAATCGGTGTATACTATGGAGGCACTAAACCCAGTCCAGACGAGGATTCCAGGCTATTCTGCAATGTACTGCCATGGTCTTCCGCCACTTCCGCCACTTCCGCCATACTCTTTCGTCTATTCTATAAGAAATCTGGAACTTATGTTACAATTGGGGTGCTTATGGGCAAGGCAACGGCGGGACGCATGAGGAGAAAACTATGGCTAGACTCAGCGAACAGGAACTAAGGCGGCTTATTCAGGGCGGTGAAACGTCCACTGTTGAATTGAAGGCGGCCGCTCCCCGTCCTGTTGAGATGGCGGAGCGCATGTGCGGGATGGCGAATGCTCAAGGGGGGATGATTATTATTGGCGTTGAGGATGCAAAGCATACCATCGTCGGTGTACCGGATGATCGCGTGGCCATGACGATCGATACCATTTTACGAGCCGCTCGGCAGAATGTGAAACCTGTGCTTGCCTTAGATCCTCCCGAACCAGAACTGTATGAAGTGGGCGGAAAACGGCTCGTCGTCGCTGCCGTACCACTGAGCCGCGGACCAGTGTATCAATCTGGTGGAGTTTTTTGGGTGAGACGAGGAACCCATACGGTACCTTTAGAGGCGGCAGAGTTATTGGAATTACTGGGGGATAAGGGTCTTGTAGATTGGGAACATCAGCCTGTTGGCGGGGCGACGATGGAAGATCTTGATATGGGGAAGGTTGAGGCTTATCTCAAACAGCGTTCGACACGGGAGCGCCAGCCGGGTCGGTTTGAGCATGTGGAGCAGGTACTCGTGGGGATGGGATGTGCTGTGGTGCGAGACGGCGGTGAGATGGTGCCGACCAATGCCGGAATGCTCTTTTTCGGGTATAATCCCCAATTCTTCATCATCCAGGGGGAAGTGGTGTGTGTCCTCTTTCGAGAGACGGTTGGTGCCAGCCGCTATGCCGATCGCAAGATTGTCACCGGAACCCTTCAGGACTTGATAGATGGAGCCGAGGCGTTTCTCAACCGCTATATAGCGGTGGGGGCGCGCATTGAGGGGTGGAAACGCATAGATATTCCGGAGTACTCCCTGGAAGTGCTGCGTGAAGCGGTCATCAATGCGGTCGTGCATCGCGATTACAGTAAGCGAGGCGAGAGCATCCGGATCTTTTATTATCCTGATCGAGTGTAGATACATAGTCCTGGTTTACTCTTGCCGGGGATTACGGTCGAACAGATGGAACGGGGTGAGGTGCAGTCGAAGTTGCGTAACCCGGTCCTTGCTGGCCTGCTCAGAGATATTCCAGGCTATATGGAGCGTATTGGGAGTGGGATCAGGTTCATGTTGGATGAGACGAAGCGTCTGGGACTTCCCGCTCCACAGTTCCGCGAAGCGGGGGAGTTCATTGTGACTTTTCATAAGGCGCCTGCTCTGATGCCACCCCCGGCGAAGCCGCCGGAGCGGGCAACGTTGTGGGAAGACTACGAGGCTGCTCAGCCAGAGGTCCCGGTGCAAAATTTCCCAGATGAGCGGGAAAGTCGGCTGATCAAGGCGATGGATTATGTACATGAGCATGGGGTTATTACGAACAAAGCATATAGAGCTTTGACGGGTGCCTCCGACAGGACTGCCCACAGGGACCTGGAATTGTTGGTAGAACGTGGGAGGCTCAAAAGTATCGGCCAGCGAGCTGCGCGGCGCTACGTGTTAGCGTGATGGCACCGCACGTGGGGAGACAGGGCGGCAATGAAGGAAGGCCGCTTCCCAGGGCGAACCTTTTGAGGAAAACCAACCCGCAGCGAGGCAGGTAGAATGGCTCTCTCGCTGCGGGTTTTCTCACACATTTTTACGGTGGCGCTGGCTTGCAGAGCCCCGCTCTGCATTCTACGCTGACAGCAAAACTGACAGCAAACACGGTAGACAACCATAGATTTCGGTAGACCCTGGTAGACTTTCGATGGGCCTGTAGAGCGCGTGGAAGACGGCGGTAGACATCGGTAGACGGGCAATGCCGGTGGAGAGATTCGAACCCTCAACCCTTGCGGGACTTGTTTTTGAGACAAGCGCGTATACCGTTCCGCCACACCGGCTTGTGTTCTGGCCCTGTGGGCCAGTTTGAAGGGAATATACCTCCAACAAGAAAAGTCTGAAAATTGTCTTGAACAAGTGAATTTGCGGTCATATAAGACGCATGAGAATAATAACATACAAAAACAAGTCCCGCAAGGGTTCATTTTCGGCAACATTTTCCTTTTGAGTTGACACGGAGCCTGCATTATCCAGGGCTAGTCGTTCACCAGCAAGAGTTGCGCGGTGATGTGATCAGTAACCAGAATATTCGTCAGACCGGCTCTGAGCACCGCTCGAATCGCTGGAATGTAGGAGGGACTTCCTCCTGCTACCAGAATCACTTTGGCGTTGCTCTGCTGGATTTTGTCCTTTAATCGGGGTATTTCCAACCCGGAGAGGGTGTAGGGAAACGGCTCAAGCTGCTCGTTGATACATTTTCCGGATGGATCAAACACCCAATGGTTGATGTCCGCAACCGGTCGATATGTTTCTATCACGTCTAGTTGCTCCTGCGTGAGTATACCGCGCAAAATCATATCGGGGTTGGTGTATGGAGTCCACAAGCTCATCACTAAAATGTTTGCCCGCGTCAACATCTCAAAAGCTTCTTTGATGATGGGAAGTTGACGAACAAGCTGCACCTGCTCACTATTGGGAAGAAACGCAGGGCACGGAAACCAGAGGTGATTGGCCCCGTAGGCCTCGGCCAGATCATGCGCGATCAAATTCGCGTCTCCATAGCTGGTCTGAGATTCAACAAACCCGATAGTCGCAATAACCTGCATGTGGGGGAGGACCCTGGTTGGATTCAAATATCGCACGAGATTGCGCATAAACCTTGTTCCCCCGGAAACAGCCAGAATATCTGAATCGGTAAGCATTTGATCAAGATAGTCGGCTGCTGCACTTGCGATCTCCGTCACAACATCTTCGAGGTGGTCGTTGGCAGCAATCCTGTTCATGTTGCGGCCCGTTACCAGGATTAAATCTTCCAGGCCAAGCTGCACGCGTACTTCCCGGGAGATATTGCGCAGATAGCCAGTACGCAAATCGGGAACGATAGAAATACGCACAATACCCCGGTCTTTTGCTTTCTGCAAAGCTTTGCCGACGGTTTGCCTGGAACAATACTCCATTTCTGCGATGGTTTCTTGAGAATGGCCATCTTCATAATACAAATATGCAATTTTACGCAAAAAGCGCTCATCAGTAAGGAGTCTTGCTTCGCTACTGACCCCTTGCACGCTCTCTGGCATATGACCTCTTCTCCTTTCACAAAACAAGCTAGCCTGGGTTCGACAAGAAAGATACAAGATGCAACTGTCTGTTCCTTTGCATACGCGTTGCTCACATCAACTCCCTGTTTCACGGGATGCTCCCCTATGAACAGTAACATACAGCATGCCATTTTAAAAAGCAAGGTGTTCTCTCTCAGGATGCTACATCTCGTGCGCAGATGATCGACAAATTGTATTTGTGTCAAAGTATCCTCTTCACCCATGTTGATGGGCACTTGGTACTTCTCTCCTTTAGAAAGAACCATATGTAAAAAATAGAGTAGTTCACAGCAGCCGACTGAAAAATAACAATAATTTGCAGAGACCAGAATCTTCGTGGTTGTTAAACAATTTACCGAATTTTCGCATTCGGTTAACAATTGCTACATTTTTGTCATTTTTTGTGAATTGTCTTGCATTTAACTATTGTCCTGCTATATTCTATTTAGAGCGATATGAATGGAGGCCTCACTGCTCAGCTAACTACCAGCATTAAAGCATCCAGAGGTTCGTTCGATGGTCAACGTTGTAACTAAGGAACCCACATGAAAAGACGAATCCTGTTTACCGTGGAAAAGAACCGTGTCCTCGTTCCTGTTGGCGAGCCTTGCCCTTTTGGCTGCCGCTATTGCTATACCAGAGGCGGGGACGTGGGACTCTCGCGTGTCAGTGAGGAAGATGTTCTCTCCCGTTTCCAGCAGTTTGCCCGTGAGACTTCTTTCGAGACAATTCAATTTGGCTATGACGGTGATCCGTTTGCCCATCCTGAGCGGGGCATAGCGATGCTGAAACGCCTGGCAATGATGCGCAAGCATGTCAACTTTAGCACAAAAGCATTGCTCGAAGGTTCAACTCTTGAAGCACTACATGATATTCGTCGTTACATGGAAACTGTGGGGACCTCTTTAAGCGCTCTGGTTTCTCTTAGCTGCTGGGATTCTGCTCCTGATGTGGAGCCTCACACGCCATCCCCGTCTGAGCGAATGCGAACAGTTGTGAATCTCAAAAGCATCGATATACCTGTATTCATAGCTGTGCGACCAGTGTTACCGCACATTCCTGATGGGGAATATGAACATATTGCAGTTGAAGGGATCCGCGCAGGATGCGATGGATTCATTCTGGGACCACTCTATGCCGACGCGCGTGGGCAGTTTGTGCGTTTCATTCCACCCGCGATTCTTGCGACGGTTCCAAGCTGGACAGGCATTGTACCCTGGTCTGCTCATGCACCGACTTGGAAGCGTTACGAAGAACCAGATCGCCTCCAGAGGCTGCTCTTGATGATCGAGCGGAAGGGAGGACGCATCCTCCTCTCATCGGCGGATGCGATGGCCCTTGTTTCTCAAAAGGAGAAGGCGGCATGAACGAGATAGATGCTGCCCGATCGTTACTTCCTGCATGGACTACTGAAGCGATT
>WNFE01001115.1_pt1 | contig 19388 bp, 17 predicted proteins | sample 5400451 | NCBI WGS metagenome assembly WNFE01 (sample SAMN13153344, study PRJNA577476) | soil metagenome | isolation source: 200 cm saprolite under Douglas fir tree site 2 hole 2 | place: USA:California | collected 2015-04-18
TCGACCTGGGCCAGGATCGCAGCGGCCTGGTCGAAATAGGTCTTGCCGGCCTCGGTGAGGCTGAGCTTGCGCGTGGTGCGGTTGAGGAGCCGCGCGCCCAGACGCTCCTCGAGCGCGCGCACATGGTTGGTGACCATGGCCGGCGACATGTTGAGGCGCTGCGCGGCGGCGGCGAAGCTGCCGCTGGCGACGACGGTGGTGAAGGCCGTCATGCTGGTGATGCGATCCATGGGTCGGCTCCGGGCTCCCCGGCGATGATAAAGCGAAATCGTCCGCCATGCACCTCGGCGTCGCGCGCCTCACCGGAGGGAGCGCGGCCGGAAGACCGTGAGCACCGGCCCCCTACCGCTATGTGCGCACCCCCTCTACGCCGGCGCCGTGCTCTATTTCCTGGGCGCGCCGCTGCTGCTGGGCTCGTGGCTGGGGCTCGCGCTGGCGCCGCTCCTCATCGCCGCGGTCGCGTTGCGCGCGGTGCTGGAGGAGCGCCTGCTCTCAGCCGAGCTCGACGGCTGCGCCGCCTCCGCTGAGCGCGTCCGCTGGCGCCTCGTGCCGTGGATTTGGTAGCGTGAACCTAGCCGCCAGGGAGTGAACGGCGCGAGGAAGCAAGGACCCGATGGCCAGCACTTGGCGTCAAAAAAAGCAGAGACCCGGCCTACAGGACGCGCTCTCGCCAACAGCTAATGCGCTGTCAGCGAGGCGAGTCCTAAGAGATTGCTATCGGGCGTTTCACGAACTGAAAAGCGCGGAAGATGGCGCGCAGTTTCGGTTGCGGTGGATCACTGTTATTGTTTTGCTTAGGGCTGTCGGTCACGTTTTGGAAAAAGTTGATGCACGCCGTTCGCCGATTCTCCATGACGCCGTGACTGCCGCATGGGCGCGTCTCAGAGCGAACCGCTACGCAAATCTGATCTTTTTTGAGTTTATTGAGCGAGAGCGAAACTTGGTGCTCAAAGAGTATGAGTTCGATGGCAATGTCATCATGACTTCTGCCGGGGACTCACCACTTAGCGCTAGACACGCGATGCGGGTAGGGGATCGTGTAATTTATCAGCTCGATCTCCTAAGTGAGGCTTTGCGCTGGTGGGAAGGCCATTTGGGAGACATTGAAGGCGATGCAGAGAGCCGAATGAAACGCGCGCAAGCTACCGCCTCAACACCGGCGCGCAAGGCTCGCCGTGACAGGCTCCGTGGCTGAAAGCAAATAAAGATGACCGACGATCTCTTACAGCGCTTGAAGGAAGACATCCCGAAGACTGGGTTTGTGACCGAAATGATCGTTGCGTCCACTCTGAACGAGATTGGGTGGATCGTCGTTGATCATCCATTTTATGTGGACAAAGACGAGAACAAGGGGCGCGAAATAGACGTTGCTGCGGTCAAGAGCGCCGAGGCGGTAGACGCCCGCAAGAAAGTAACGGTAACGTTGGCGCTTGCGATAGAGATCAAGAAAGCGACGAACAAGCCATGGGTGATCTTCACGTCACCGAAAGCGTCTTTGGAAAACGTCGAGACGATGTTCGACACTACGTTAGTTCACATGAACCCCCAAGAGATTTGGTTCAAGGATCTATATCGGAACCATCCGATCGCCGAATGCGGTAGATTCGGCCGCACTGCCTACCAAGCGTTTATGAAGAAGACCGCTCACGAAAACGGTGCGGCCAAGGACGATGGTCATAGTATCCCAACGTTCGGCGCGTTCGCATCATGTTTCAAGGGAGCGATAGAACTCAGCAGCTACATCCGCCAAAGTGATCAGACTCCCCTGCGAGACGCGGCGCAGCTAAAAACGTATACTGTGGGAATCTCGCACGGCCTGCTGGTGATTGATGGGAAACTGTTCGAAGCCCGCGTATCATCGGGTCCTGAGATCGACGTCAATGAAGTCCGCTGGTTGCCGTACACGTTCAACTATGCGTCAAAGGAGTATGGGAACCGTAGGTTTCTCGTGGATGTCGTGACCACCGGCTACCTTCCAGCTTATCTTCGCAGATACCAGGAATGGCTTGAAGACAGGGCGCGGTTCTGTCTAGCCGAGCTTTCATAGGCCTTAATAGAAAATGCGGCTCAGCTAGTTAGAAAGTTCCGCCCCATCAAACTAAAGAATCTCCCTCACTTCCCCGTAAAGCTCGGCTTGCGCTTCTCCAGATACGCCGCCACCGCCTCCTTGTGATCCGCCGAGGACGACACCACGGCGTAGTGCGAGGAGATGAGGTCGAGGCTGGTGCGCAGGTCGATGCGCGTGCCCTGATAGACCGCGCGCTTGATGAAGCGGATCGAGAGCTGCGGCCCGCGCGCGATCTTGGCGGCGATGTCGCGCACATGGCTCATGAGCTGATCGTCGGGCACCACCTTGTTGACGATGCCCAGGCGCTCGGCCTCGGCGGCGTCGATGATCTCGCCGGTCCAGAACAGCTCCAGCGCCTTGGCCGTGCCGACGAGGCGCGGCAGGAACCAGGTGCCGCCGGCGCCGGGCACCAGGCCCACGCGCACATAGGTCTCGCCGAGCCGCGCGCTCGAAGCGGCGAAGCGCAAATCGCATTGGAGGGCCAGATCCATGCCGGCGCCGGTGGCGGCGCCGTTGATGGCGGCGATGACCGGCTTGTCCATCGCCTCTAATGTCAGCGGGATGCGCTGCACATGGCCGGCCAGCTCCTCCTTGCGCATGAGCGGCGTGCGGTCCTGGCGCTCGCCCATGGCCCCGATGTCGCCGCCGCTGCAGAACGCCTTGCCGGCGCCGGTGACGATGACGACGTGGACGGCGTCGTCGCGCTGCGCCTCGGACAGCGCATCCGCCCAGGCGTCCGTCATCTCCCAGGTGAAGGCGTTCATCCGCTCCGGCCGGTTCAAGGTGATGGTGGCGATGCGGTCGGCGACCTCGTATCGGATGGTCTCGCTCATGTGTCCTCTTCGTTGAGATGAAGGGCTGCAGGGCTATCGTGCGTCCTTCGACTGCTCGCTTCGCTCGCGCTCAGGATGAGGACCATTTCTTGGTGGCCCCTACCGACTCTTTGCCGCCCTACTGCGGATGGCAAACTCAACGCCCCTCATCCTGAGCCCGTCGAAGGACGCGGCACCGTCGATCCAGCTACCACCCCGCAAGCTCCATCCTAATACAGCGGAAGCCATCGGGCGAAATGTGGCTGGGACAGGCAACGGATCTTGGGCGTGTTCGTGAGAACCTCGTGCAGAAACTCGCTCTTGCCATAAGACCAGTTCAGCAGCGTCCGCCCGCCGGCGCCATCGAGGCCCAAGACGGCATGGTTTTGCCAGCACGTGCCGTCGCTGCATCGCGCCCGCATGGTCAACGGCGACAGATCCAAGAGCGAGCGGACCGGCTCGTAGCGGTCATACGCCGTCGCCGCCTCGAGGCAATAGGGCGCATCCTTGGCCGCGGCTTCGGCTCGGTCGACCACCAGAGCGATGCGCGACCAGGTCCAAGCGCCAGCGCCGACACAAACGACAATCACCGACCACCGCAAGCCGGCAGCGAACCAGCGTGCCGCCGATGGCGCACGAAGTCTTCTGACGCACCAGGGGGTCAGCGCCCATAGCGCTACGGCGGCGATGACCGCGGGCGCGTGCGCGGCCCAGCCCGGCTGGAAGCGCGACGCCATTATCGCCAGCCCCGCGACAACGCATAGGCCGGCAAGCGCGCCAGTGGCGACCATCGCCACATCAATCTGTTGCGGCTTCGTGCGCGAGAGCAAGGCGTACTCCTCGGCGCCGCGGGCGGGAGATGTCGTCGCCAGCGAGACAGAGTCCCGGGTGGCTAAGAACAGTCTCAGGCCGCCGCCCAGGATGACGCCCAGCGCGACAGGGACGAACATCATCTGCGCCAGCGCTACTCGTCCGCTGAGACCGGTCGTGGGCGAATAATCAGCCCCGGTCGGGACGAGCGTTATGAGGAATGCGAGCATCGCCAACCAAGCGACGAAGACCCCGGCCTGTCGCACCGGCAAGAAGAACGTGACCGCGAGTGGGATGATCGCGAGCAGCAGACCGAAGACGATGACGAAGATGATCCCATGCATACGGGCTCATACCTTGCTCAGGGTGCTTGCATTCCTTTTCGATTGTGCCGCTGCCCGACTCACCCTTCGAGACGCCCGCTGCGCGGGCTCCTCAGGGTGAGGAGAAAAAACCAGGTGCCTCATGGTGAGGAGCCGGCGAAGCCGGCGTCTTGAACCATGAGTCGAGCTGCGGCGCTATCGTGCGTCCTTCGACTGCTCGCTTCGCTCGCGCTCAGGATGAGGACCATTTCTTTGTGGCCCCTACCGACTCTTCGCGGCCCTACTGCGGATGGCAAACTCGCTGCCCTTCATCCTGAGCCCTGAGCCTGTCGAAGGGTCGAAGGACGATCCAGCTACCACCCCGTCAGCAGCGGCCAGAGGCCGTCGGCGCCTTTGGCGGCGGCGAGGCGGCCCAATTCGATCGACCAGTCGCTCTCGACGCCGAACTCGTCGCGCCACGACCACAGGCGCCGCGTCAAATGATGCAGGCGGTGCTCGTGGGTGAAGCCGATGGCGCCGTGCACCTGGTGGGCGATCTCCGCCACCTTGCCGGCGGCCTCGCCGCAGCGCGATTTGGCGACGGCGATGGCGAAGATGAGATCGCCGTGGCCGGCCACCGCCTCGACCGCGGCGTCCGCGACCACGCCTGATGCGGCGACGTTCTCGGCGAGCAGCGAGAGCTGCTGCTGGATCGCCTGGAACTTGCCGATGGGGCGGCCGAACTGCACGCGGTCATTGGCGTATTGCACGGTGAGCTTCAGCACCTCGTCGAGCGCGCCGGCGATCATCACCGCCCGCGTCAGCGCGCCCAGGCGATAGACCAGCGCGGCGTCGACGCCTGCCGGCGCCGGCTTCGCCGCGACCACGGCATCGACGGAGATGTCGTCGCGGGGATCGCCGGCCAGGCTCTCGCCGGCGCGGATGTCGGCGGCTTGCGGCGGGATCAGCGCCACCAGCCCGTCGGCGACGATGACGATGCCGGCGGATTGCGCGGCCCAGGGCACGCCGGTGGCCTTGCCGGAGAGCCGCCCGTCGCGGCGCAGGGTGAAGGCTTCCTTGCGCTCGACCGGCGCGATGGTGAGCGGACCTTCGGGCGCCGCGATCCCGGCGCCGGCCAGCAGCCAGCGCGCCAGCATGCTCTCGGCCAGCGGCAGCGGCGCGGCATAGCGCCCGGCCTCGCGCAGGATGGCGGCGGCATCGCCCATGCCGGAGAGGTCGCCCGGTGCTTCCGCGCCGGCCGCGAGCGCATCGGGAAAGCCCGCCTCGGCGACGGCGTCCCACAGCTCGACCGGCCAGGTGCCGGCCTCGGCGGCGTTGACCACCGAAGGCGGGACGAGATCGGCGAAGAGCCGCCGCGCGCTGTCCTGGACGAGGGTGTCGGTCATCTGAGGCCCAATCCCCGCGCGACGATGCCGCGCAGGATCTCGCGCGTGCCGCCGCGGATGGTGTAGGAGGGCGCGTTGAGCACGCCCGCCGCCAGCGCCTCTTCCATCAGATCGGCGCGGTTGGGCGAGCGGCCGCGCGTCGCCACCAGGCGCACGATCTCCGGAATCTCCTTCTCGAGATTGGTGCCGAGGTCCTTCACCACGGCGGCCTCAAGGTTCACCATCTCGCCCTTCTGCAACATGCCCGCGACCGAGAGCGACATGCGCCGGAGCGTCGCCAGATGGGCGACGAAGCGGCCGATCGCCTCGGCCTCGCGCGCGCCCGGGTCCGGCCCGGCGCGGCGCACGAACTCGGCCAGGAGGCGGAAGGTGGAAAGAAAGCGCTCGGGCCCGCTCCTCTCATATCCCAGCTCGCTCGTCACCTGCTTCCAGCCGTCGCCGGGCTGGCCGATCATCTGCTCTGTGGGCACGAAGACCTCGTCGAACACGACCTCGTTGAAATGCTCGGCGCCGGCGAGGTTCTTGATCGGGCGGATGGCGAGGCCGGGGGTTTTCAGGTCGACGACGAGCTGCGACAGGCCCTGGTGGCGATCCTTGTCGGTAGCAGGGCTGGTGCGGCAGAGCGCGATCATGTAGTGCGCCTTGTGGGCAGAGCTGGTCCAGATTTTGCGCCCGGATATAGCGAATCCGCCCTCGACCGGAGTCGCTTTCGTGCGGATCGAGGCCAGATCCGAGCCGCTGTCGGGCTCGCTCATGCCGATGCAGAAATAGCACTCGCCCCTGGTGATACGCGGCAGGATCTCCTGGCGCTGGCTCTCGGTGCCGAAGCGCAGGATCAAGGGCCCGCTCTGGCGGTCGGCCACCCAATGCGCGCCCACCGGCGCGCCCGCCGCCAGCAGCTCCTCGGTGACGACATAGCGCTCGAGGAAGCTCCTCTCCTGCCCGCCGTATTTCTTGGGCCAGGTCATGCCGATCCAGCCGCGCTTGCCGAGGCGGCGGCTGAACTCAGGCGAATGGCTCTGCGCGAAATCGCTGCTCGGGCCCCAGCTCCCGGCGGCGCGCTCCTCGGCGAGAAACGCGCGCACCTCGCGGCGCAGCGTCTCGCATTCGGGCGGCAGGGTCAGCGGATCGAAACGGAACACGTCGCCCACGGCTTTCCTCGCGCCCTCGCTGGTTTTGTGCGATCGTAATGACGGCCCGGCATCGGGTCAAATGAGCGCGCGCGGCGGAACTTCCCGTGCTGCGTCCCGTTCAGCCGACGCCCGGGAACGAAGGAGATCGCCGATGACCTGCCGCTCGCTTCACGCCGCTGGTTTTGCCGCAATGCTCGCCACCACCGCCGCGCTGTTCCCGCATCACGCAGCCGCGCAAGCCGCCGGCGACGGCGCCAAGGCGCATGCGGCGATCAAGGACGCGCAGGGCCAGACCGTCGGCGACGCCACCCTGACGCAGATGGCGCATGGCGTGGTGATCGTCGCCGAGCTGAGCGGATTGCCGCCCGGCCCGCACGGCATGCACATCCACGCCGTCGCCAAATGCGAGCCGCCCGCCTTCACCTCGGCCGGCGGGCATTTCAACCCGACCGGCCACAAGCACGGCTACAACGCGGAGGCCGGGCCGCATCTCGGCGACCTGCCCAACGTGATCGTCGCAACCGACGGCAAGGCGACCGTGGATGTCTGGGTCGCCGACCTCTCGCTCGGCGACAGCCACGTCGCCTCGGGCACCTCGACGCCGGACAAGCCCGCCGCCGGCGGCGCGCAGACCGCGTCGTCCAACGCGCACAACGTGTTCGACCAGGGCGGCGCCACGCTGATCATTCACGCCAAGGTCGACGACTACGCCTCCGACCCCGCCGGCAATTCGGGCGACCGCATCGCCTGCGGCGTGATCGAGCGGTAGCCCCGATCGGACGGCTCGACGCGCGCACTCAGGCGGAAATCCTGTTTTTTCTGCGGCGCAGCGGCCGGCGCCCGCTATATCGCCTGGATGTGCACGGCGTCGCTGACCTTGGCCCCGCCGCGGCTCATCCAGGGCAGGCGCGCCGCCTGCCACTGGATGTCGCGCGATCTGCTGCGCCGCTTCGGCGCCGAGCCGCTGGCCGAGCGCGTCGTCATCGACGGCAAGTTCATCAGCGGCGGCCGGTTACCGCTCATGGTCGAATACGACGCGCCTCCGCCCTTCAATGGCCGGCGCGCCGAGGCGAGCGCGCCGCCATTCTTGAAACCGGCGTCGCCGTGTCCCATGTGTCGGCACCATGGTGGCGCCTCTCGCCGGGCACGCTTGGCCGGCTCGCGCTGATGGGTGCGCACCCTCGCACAAGGAACCGTCATGCCGCCCCGTGACATCGAAACCTGGATGTGGGCCGAAGCCTGCGACGCGCTGGCGCGCGCCGAGCGGCTGCACCGCCAGTTCTTCCGCCTGGGAATGCCCGACAAGCGCCCGCTCTGGGAGCCGCCGGTCGATATCCTCGAGACCGAGGACGAGCTGTGGATCATCGCGGCGCTGCCCGGCGTCGAGGCGCCGCAGGTCGAGATCAGCGTCGAGCGCGGCGTCCTCGTGATCGCCGGCGAACGGCTCGCCCCGGCCGTGAAGCAGGCCGCCGCGATCCATCGGCTGGAGATCCCGCAGGGCCGCTTCGAGCGGCGCATCGCCCTGCCGGCCGGCCGCTTCGAGCTCGATCGCCGCGACATCGCCGATGGCTGCCTGACCCTGACCTTGCGCAAGCTGGGATAACGAGAATGGCCAGCAACGAAAATACTTCCGTCAATCCCCCGGAGATGCGGGCCGAGGTGCCGCCCTTGCCGGCGGATGCCATCGTCATCATCCCCGTGCGCGGCACGGTGCTGTTCCCGGGAACGGTGCTGCCGATCACGGTCGGGCGGCCGCGCTCGATCGCCGCCGCCCAGGAGGCGGTGCGCCGCGAGCTGCCGGTGGGCCTGGTGCTGCAGCGCGATCCGCAGATCGAGGATCCCGGCGCCGCCGACCTGCATCTGGTCGGCGCGACGGCGCTCGTGCTGCGCTACCTGACGGCGCCCGACGGCTCGCACCACATGGTCTGCCAGGGCCAGCACCGCTTCCGCGTCATCGCGTTCCTGCCGGGATATCCGTTCCTCGTCGCGCGCATCGAGCGCGTCGGCGAGGCGGAGGTGCGCACCCCCGAACTCGAGGCGCGCCTGCTGCATCTCAAGAACCTGGCGCGCGAGGCCCTCGAGCTGCTGCCGCAAGCGCCGCCCGAGCTCGGCGCCGCCATCCAGGGCGTCGACGCCGGCGGTCAGCTCGCCGACCTCATCGCCAGCGTCATGGATCTCGAGTCCGCCGAGAAGCAGGAGGTGCTTGAGACCTTCGACGTGCTCGAGCGCATGAAGCGCGTGGCCGAGCTGCTCAGTCATCGCATCGAGGTGCTGCGACTGACGAATCAGATCAGCCAGCAGACCAAGAACTCGATGGAAGGGCGGCAGCGCGAATTCCTGTTGCGCGAGCAGCTCAAGACCATCCAGAAGGAACTCGGCGACAGCGATCCCAAGAACGAGGAGGCCGCCGAACTGCGGCGGCGCATCGAAGGGGCAAAGATGCCGCCGGAGGTCGAGCAGCAGGCGCTCAAAGAGCTCACCCGGCTCGAGCGCATGCCCGAAGGCGCGGCCGAATACGGCATGGTGCGTACCTACCTCGACTGGCTGGTGGAGCTGCCGTGGTCGGTCATGACCGAGCGCCCGATCGACATCGGCGAGGCGCGGCGCGTGCTCGACGAGGATCATTTCGACCTCGCCAAGGTGAAGCGCCGCATCCTCGAATACCTGGCGGTGCAGAAGCTCAAGCCCGGCGGCCGGAGCCCGATCCTGTGCTTCGTCGGCCCGCCCGGCGTCGGCAAGACGTCGCTCGGCCAGAGCATCGCCCGCGCCACGGGGCGCAAATTCGTGCGCGTGAGCCTCGGCGGCGTGCATGACGAAGCCGAGATCCGCGGGCATCGCCGGACATATATCGGCGCGCTCCCCGGCAACATCGTCCAGGCGATCCGCAAGGCCGGCGCGCGCGACTGCGTGATGATGCTCGACGAGATCGACAAGCTGGGCTCCGGCATCCAGGGCGATCCCTCCGCGGCACTGCTCGAAGTGCTCGATCCCGAGCAGAACAACAGCTTCCGCGACGCCTATCTCGGCGTGCCCTTCGATCTCTCGGCGGTGATGTTCATCGCCACCGCCAACATGATGGACACGGTGCCGGGCCCGCTGCGCGACCGCATGGAGGTGATCGACCTGTCCGGCTACACCGAGGAGGAGAAGCTGCAGATCGCGCGACGCTATCTCGTGCCGCGCCAGCTCGACGCCACGGGCCTCACCGCCGACCGCGTCACCATCACCGACGAAGCGATCCGCAGCATCATCGGCGACTACACGCGCGAGGCCGGCGTGCGCAACCTCGAGCGCAACATCGGCGGGGTATTCCGCCGCGCCGCCATGCGCTTCGCCGAAGGCGAAGCCGGGCCGATCCATATCGACGCGCCGGACATACCCGTCATTCTCGGGCCGCGGCGCTTCGAGAGCGAAGTCGCCATGCGCACCAGCATTCCCGGCGTCGCCACCGGGCTTGCCTGGACGCCCGCAGGCGGCGACATCCTCTTCATCGAGGCGACACGCATCCCCGGCAACGGCAGGCTCATCCTCACCGGCCAACTCGGCGACGTGATGAAGGAAAGCGCGCAGGCGGCGCTCAGCCTCGTCAAGTCGCGCGCCCGGCCACTCGGCATCGACGAGGAGATCTTCGCCAAGAGCGACATCCATGTGCACGTCCCCGCCGGCGCCATCCCCAAGGACGGTCCTTCGGCCGGCGTCGCCATGAGCGTGGCGCTGATCTCGCTGCTCACCAACCGGCCGACGCGCAGCGACACCGCCATGACCGGCGAGATCAGCCTGCGCGGCCTGGTGCTCCCGGTCGGCGGCATCAAGGAGAAGGTGACGGCGGCGGTGCGCGCCGGCATCACCACCCTGCTGCTGCCGGCGCGCAACCGGCGCGACTACGACGACATTCCCGAGGAGGCGCGGCGCAAGGCGCGCTTCGTCTGGTGCGAGCGCATCGACGACGCCGTCGCCGAGGCGATCGGCCAGGAGGCGATGGCGGCGCAGCAAGGGCGGGGCAGCGCCGCGGCGGCGGCGTTCAGGGCGTCCTGACCTTGCGCGGGCGGCCGCGCCGCCGCGGGCCTTGCGGCTGCGCCATGCCCGCCGATTTCGGCGGGCGGCCGCGGCGACGCCCGGACGGCTTGTTGCCGGAGGTTTCCGCCAGCGCCGCCGGCGCGATGCGCATTGCCCGCGCCGATCCGCCGCCCTGAAGCGCCTGGTTCAAGGACTGCGTGAGGGCGTTGGTTGCCGCCGCCCAGCCGCTCATCCAGCCCAGCATGAACTCGTTCCGATCGGCCATTGGCCACTCTCCGCTGTTCTTTCCTCATGGGGTGAACGGTCTGGTGCGTCCGATACTCCCCCGCGTGAGCAGCGCGTCATCCGCGCCTGGAAAAGCAACCGGCGGTGCCGCTAGACTGGGGCGCCCGAGTGCCGGCGTTCCCGCCGGCGAGCGCCAAGGATTGAGGTGTTAGCCGATGCAAGCCGCTTTCGACCGTAGCGCCGAGGATGTCGGCAACGTCGTCGCCCTCGAGCATGTCAACGTGCGTATCCCGGACCAACAGATCGCCACGGTGTTCTATGTGACGGGGCTCGGCCTGACGCGCGACCCGTACATCATGACCGGGATCGACAACATGTGGATCAATGTCGGCCGCAGCCAGTTCCATTTGCCGACCGGCAAGGCCCAGGTGTTGCGCGGCCGGACCGGCATCGTGCTGCCCGATCGGGAAGCGCTGTTGCGGCGGCTGGCGCGCGTCCGACAGCCGCTCGCCGGCACCTTGTTCGACTTTCGCGAGCACAATTCCTTTGTCGACGTGACCTCGCCCTGGGGTAATCGCATCCGCTGTCATGCGCCCGAGCCGCGTTTCGGCCGGATCAGGCTCGGCATGCCCTATGTCGAGTTCGATGTTCCCCGGAGCACGGCCGAGGGCATCGCCCGCTTCTATCGCGAGATCCTCGACGCGCCGGGCGCCGTCGGCGAGGACGAGCACGGCCGCCACGCGCGGGTCTCGGTCGGCGCCGGGCAGGACCTCGTCTATCGCGAGAGCGACGGGCCGCTGGCCGCCTATGACGGCCACCACATCCAGATCTATATCCACGATTTCTCAGGCCCCCACCGGCGCCTCGCCGAGCGGGGACTGATCACCGAGGAAAGCGACCAGCACCAGTACCGCTTCGAGCAGATCGTCGATCCCGCGAGCGGCAAGGCGCTGTTCACCATCGAGCACGAAGTCCGCAGCTCCCGCCACCCGCTCTATAACCGCCCGCTGGTGAACCGGAACCCCGAACAGACCAACACGAACTACGCGCCCGGTCACGATGGCGCGGCGTGGTCGATGGCGCATCAGGATTAGCCTTGATGACAGCCCCTCCCCTGGAAGCCGACGGCGACATCCGGCCGGGCTCGTCGCCCATCGACTACCTCGGCCGCGTCGCGGCGCTGGCGCCGCTGATCACCGCTTCGATCGAGCAGATCGAGCGGGAGCGGCGGCTGCCGCAGCCGCTGGTCGATGCCATGATCGAGGCGGGGCTGTTCCGGCTGCTGGTGCCGCGGCCGCTGGACGGCGGCGAGATCGACCCGGTCGGGTTCGTCCGCGTGATCGAAGCGATCGCCCGGCTCGACGCGAGCACCGCCTGGTGCCTATGTCAGACGGCCGTCTGCGGCATGGTCGCCGCGTTCCTTGCGCCCGAGGCGGCATGGGAGATCTTCGGACGCGACCCGCGCGCCGTGCTCGCCTGGGGATCGGGCCCCGGCGGGCGCGCCATGCCGGTCGAGGGCGGCTATCGCGTGACGGGAACATGGCCCTTCGCCAGCGGTGGCCATCACGCCACCTGGCTCGGCGGCCATTGCCTCGTCCTCCAGCCGGACGGCACGCCGGCACTTGCCGCCAGTGGCGCCCCCTTGGTGCGGACCATGCTGTTTCCGGCATCGCAGATCACCATGACCGACAATTGGAATGTGATCGGCCTCAAGGGCACCGGCAGCGACACCTATTCCGTCAAGGATGTCTTCGTACCGGCAGCGCATTCGCTCGGCCGCGACGATGCGGCAGACCGCCGCCGCCACACGCCGCTCTATCACCTCCGCACCGACAATATGTTCTCGAGCGGTTTTGCCAGCCTCGCCCTCGGCGTGGCCCGCGGCATGCTCGAGGCGCTCATCGCCCTCGCCAAGGAGAAGTCACCGCGCGGCTTGAAGCAGACGATGCGCGAGAGCGCGGTCGTGCAATCGGATGTGGGCGAACTGGAAGCCCGGCTGCGCGCGACCCGGCATTATCTGCTGGGCACGCTCGCGGAGGTCTGGGAAGCCGTGGAACGGACCGACCAGCTCACGATTGACCATCGTATGGCGATCCGTCTCGCGGCGTCGCGCACGATCCATGAGTCGCGCGATGTCGCCAACGCCTGTTACCACGCCGCCGGTGCGACGGCGGTCTTCGCTGGCAATCCATTCGAGCGCCGCTTCCGCGACATGCATGCCATCGCCCAGCAGCTGCAAGGCCGTCGGGCGCATTACGAGACCGTGGGCAAGTTTCTTCTGGGGCTCGAAGCCGACACGGCGTTTCTCTAGACCGGTGATCGGAGCGGTCATGTTCGCGCTTCCGCTCTACGACGACAACCCCAGCACGACCATACCGTTCGTCACCTACACGTTGATCGTGGCGTGCGTCTTCGTCTTCGTGTGGCAGATCGGCCTGAGTCCGCGGCAAGCGCATCAAGTCGTGCTCGAATACGGCATGATCCCGGCGCTGCTCTTCGGCTACGCCGAGCTTCCGCCGCAACTGCATCCGGTGCCGGCCTGGGCGACACTGTTCACCAGCATGTTCCTGCATGGCGGCTGGCTCCATCTGTGCGGCAATATGATTTACCTGTGGCTGTTCGGAAAGGGCGTGGAGAGCGCGCTCGGCCCGGCGCGCTTCCTGCTGCTCTACCTCATTTGCGGCGCCGCGGCGGGCCTGGCTCAGGGCGTCATCGACCCCGCCAGCGAACTGCCGATGATCGGCGCCAGCGGTGCGATCGCCGGCGCCCTCGGCGCCTATCTGGTGCTCCATCCGCGCGGCAACATCGTCGTTTTCATCTGGTTTTTCGTGTTCGTCCGTTTCATCACCGTGCCCGTCGTGATCGTGCTCGGGCTCTGGTTCCTGCTGCAGCTCATGAGTGCGCTCTCGGCCGCGCCCGGCGACCCCGGCGTCGCGTTCTGGGCGCATATCGGCGGCTTCATCGCGGGCGTCCTGCTCGTCCCGTTCTTCCGCCGCCCCGGCACGCCCCTGCTGCAACCGGCGCGCAGCGCTTCCTTCTCGGTCTCGCGGCGCGGCCCGTGGGGCTGATAACCGATCACCGATAGGGCGGCCTCGAGGCTGGCCGAGTAACGGGCGGGCAGCTCACTCCCGACGCTTGACAGACGCGCAGCAAGCCCCAACCCTGGCAGATCACCGGCCAAGAAATCGCACGAGGAGGAAGCGCCATGCCCGAGCCACGCCAGATCGTCACCAGCGAGCGCATCGGCGCAGTTGCCGTCCTCACCATCGACAATCCTCCCGTGAACGCGCTCAGCCATGCGGAGCGCGCCGGCATCCAAGCAGGCGTCAACGCCGCCATCGCCGACAATGCGGTGAAGGCAATCGTGCTGATCTGCGCCGGGCGCACCTTCGTCGCCGGCGCCGACATCACCGAGTTCGGCAAGCCGATGAAGGAGCCGAGCCTCCACGCCATCATCGAGACGATCGAGAACAGCCCGAAGCCGGTGATCGCCGCCATGCATGGCACCGCGCTGGGCGGCGGCCTCGAGCTCGCACTGTCCTGCCACTTCCGTGTCGGCGCCGCCGACGCCAAGTTCGGCCTGCCGGAGGTGAAGCTCGGTATCCTGCCGGGGGCCGGCGGCACGCAGCGCCTGCCGCGCCTTGTGGGCTTGCGCCTCGCGCTCGACATGATCACCACGGGCGAGCCGATCGGCGCCCGCCAGGCGCGCGAGACCGGGCTTATCGACGACATCGCCCCCGGCGACCTCGGCGCGAGCGCCATCGCCTTTGCCGAGCGCGTACTGCGCGACCGTCTGCCGCTGCGCCGTGTCCGCGACCTGAGCGACAAGCTCAAGGTACCCGAGGCGGACTTCTTCAAGACCCAGCGCAGCGCGCTTGCCAAGCGCAAGCGCGGCCTCGAGGCGCCGCAGGCCTGCGTCGACGCGGTCGAGGCGGCGGCGGCGCTTCCCTTCGAGCAGGGGCTGAAGCGCGAGCGCGAGCTTTTCGTCGGGCTGCTGCAAGGCGACCAGTCCAAGGCGCAGCGCTATTTCTTCTTCGCCGAGCGCGAGGCCAACAAGATCCCGGACGTGCCGTCCGATACGCCGGTCAAGCCGATCCGCAAGGCGGCAGTGCTGGGTGCCGGCACGATGGGCGGCGGCATCGCCATGAATTTCGCCAATGCCGGGATTCCCGTGACCGTCGTCGAAGCCGACGAGAAGGCGCTTGATCGCGGCCTCGGCTTGGTGCGCAAGAACTACGAGATCAGCGCCAGCCGCGGCGGCATGTCCTCCGAGGACATCGACCGGCGCATGGCGCTGATCAAGGGATCGCTAACCTACGACGACGTTGCCGATGCCGATCTCGTCATCGAGGCGGTGTTCGAAGACATGGCCTTGAAGAAAGAGGTGTTCGGCAAGCTCGACCGCATCGCCAAGCCCGACGCCATCCTCGCGACCAATACTTCGACGCTCGACGTCGACGAGATCGCCGCCGCGACGAAGCGGCCGCAGAGCGTCATCGGCCTGCATTTCTTCAGCCCGGCCAACGTCATGCGGCTGCTGGAGATCGTCCGTGGCGCGCAATCATCGAAGCCGGTGATCGCTTCCTCGATGGCGCTCGCCAAGGCGATCCGCAAGGTGCCGGTGCTGGTCGGCGTCTGCGACGGCTTTGTCGGCAACCGCATGCTGGCGCAGCGCGGCCGCGAGGCGGAGCGGCTCTTGATCGAGGGCGCCCTGCCGCACCAGGTCGACAAGGTGCTGACCGACTTCGGGTTCCCGATGGGTCCCTTCGCCATGGGCGACCTCGCCGGTCTCGATGTCGGCTGGCGCGTGCGCCAGGCGCGCGGCACGAAAGCGCCGATCGCCGATGCGCTCTACGAGGCCGGGCGCCTCGGCCAGAAGACGAGCGCCGGCTATTACCATTACGAGCCGGGCAGCCGCGCGCCGCTTCCGGATCCCGATGTCGAGCGCATCGTCGTCGATGTCTCGAAGAAGCTCGGCGTCGAGCGCCGCGCCATCTCGGAGCCGGAGATGCTGGAGCGGCTCGTCTATCCGATGATCAACGAGGGCGCCAAGATCCTCGATGAAGGGATCGCGCTCAGGCCGAGCGACATCGACGTGATCTGGGTCTACGGCTATGGCTGGCCGGTCTATCGTGGCGGCCCGATGCACTACGCCGACCAGATCGGCCTCGCCACGATCCGCGACCGCCTCGCCGATTTCGCCAGGCGCTTCAAGGAGCCGGCACTCGCGCCGGCGCCGCTGCTCGCCCGCCGCGCCGACGAAGGGCTCGGCTTCGCCGAGTGGAAGCAGACGAGCCGGGCGGCATCGTGACGGCGGCACGGCGACGCGATCGATAGAGAGCATCGGCGCAATCACCCCGCCCGCGCGCTTCGCGGCTCGCGCGACGCTATCGGCGTCTCGGCCATCGCGCCGTCGCCGAATCGCGGGGGAAGGCTACGCGGTTGCGCCGAGCAGGCGGACGATCTGGACTTTCAGGTCTGGCGCGGAGATCGGCTTGACCATGAAGGCGGCGACACCGGCGTGTTTTGCCGCAGCGTGCGATTCGGCGTCGGCACGCCCGGTGAGCATCAGGAACAGCAGGTCGGGCCTGAGCGAGCGGGCTCGCGCGAACAGTTCCATGCCCGACATCGCCGGCATGTTCCAGTCGCAGATGACCAGATCGACCGGCGCGGCTTCCAGCAGCTGCAACGCCTGCGCCCCGCCCTCGGCCTCCGCCAGGTTGGCGATGCCCATGCGCGAGAGCATGCGTCGGGTCAGCGTCCGCATCGACGCGTCATCGTCGACGACGAGGATCTTCTTGTCTTCGAGACCCATGGGAGCGCTCATCTCGACCTAGGGTGCCCTGTCTGCGGCGCGCGGGATGTTCGCGACGGGCTGCCGCACGCCGCGCGCCGGCGAGGACGTCGGGCGTGTGCCGAGCAACTCGCGGATCATGCGCGCAAGGCTCGCATGGTCGACCGGCTTGGTGAGGAACGCTGTGATGCCGGCCGCCGTCACCATCTCGGCCGATACGCTGTCCGTATATCCCGAGCAGAGAATGACGGGCAGGTTCGGCGACTGCGCCAGAATGCGCTTGGCCAGCTCGATCCCGGTCATCTGCGGCATGGTCTGGTCGGTGATGACGAGCGACCAGCTGTGCGGCGCGCGCTTGAAGGCCTCGATCGCCTCCGGCGCGCTGTTGAAGCAGTCGACCTTGTAGCCGATCCGGCCCAGCATCCTCGCCAGCATCGATGACACCTGTGGTTCGTCATCGACGATCAGGATCGATTCGCTGCCGCACGGCTTGTCCTCGACCGCGGCGGCTTCGCCCGAGGTTGGCTCGGCGGCGATCGTCGGAATGAAGATGTCGAAGGTGGTGCCATGACCCACCTTGCTGGTCGCTGCGACGACACCGCCATGCCCCGACATGATGCCATGCACGGCGGCGAGGCCGAGGCCGGTCCCCTTGCCGACCTCCTTGGTGGTGAAGAACGGCTCGAACATTCTTTCCATGGTGCGGGCGTCCATGCCGCTGCCGGTGTCACGCACCTTGATGCAGAGATACTGCGTGCCCGGTTTCAGCGGCGCCGTCGCTAGGTGCTGGGCGTCCCGTCGCGCGCTATTCACTTGCAGCCCCGCGCGTGAACGACCCTCGGCCGATTCGTCCTGCGGCGCGACCAGATCCGTTTCGAGGTCGATCGACCCGTGCTGGTCGCCGATCGCATCGCGGGCATTCACGCACAGATTGACGAGCACCTGCACCAGCTGGGTGGGATTGCCGCGGATCGTCACCTTTCCGGAGCGGAGACGCAGATTGAGGCTGATCGATTTGGGCAAAGCCGCCCGCATCAGCTGGACCGTCTCGTTGATGATGGTCTCGGGATCGATATTCGTCTGCTCCGATTCCTGCTGCCGGCTGAAGGCCAGGATCTGCTGCACCAGATGCTTGGCGCGCTCGCCCGCGGTTCGGATCTGCTCGGCGAAATCCCACGTCTCGGAGCCGGCGGCCAGGTCTTCCACGAGGAAGGTCGCGTTGCCGAGAATGGAGGCGAGCAGGTTGTTGAAGTCATGCGCGATGCCGCCGGCGAGGCGCCCCATCGCCTCCATCTTCTGCGCACGATAGAGCTGGTCCTGCAGCTTGGCGCGCTCCTCCTCACGCCGCTTCAGCGGGCTGATGTCGGTGTGGAGGATGACCGTCCCGCCATCGGCGGTGCGACGCTCGCTGATGAGTATCCAGCGCCCGTCGGTGAGCTGTCGCTCGACCGTGTGTTGCCGCGTCGCGCGCTGCTCGAGGCGCGCCTGCAGCCGCTCGTCGAGCGACTGGAGGCCGGTGTTGTTCTCATGCTCGAATTCCGCGCGGATTATGGCGGCATAGCTCGCGCCGGCGACGGCGACGCGCTCCAGCCGGGGATAAAGCTTGAGGAAGGCGCTGTTGCAGACCGTCAGGCCGTCATCGGCGTCGAACAGCGTGAGCCCCTGCGGCAGGCTCTCGATGATCGCCTCGCGCGTCCGCGCCTCGGCGGCGGTGGCGGCCATCTCGGCCTTCTTGATGCGGGTCTGGTCGAGGATGACACCGTTCCATAGCACGGATCCATCGCGCTGCTGGTGTGGGCGGGCAATGGCATGGGTGTGTTTCTGCTTGCCGTCGCGGCTGATGATGGTGGCCTCGACGTCCCACATCTCGAGCGTGCGGCTGGCCGAGAGCAGCCGTTCGCGAAAGGTCGCCGCGTAGGAAGGATCGTGACGGTTGAACAGCGCCTGTGGATCGGCAAGGACCTCTTCCGGCGCGACACCGAAGAGATCGCGAACGCCCTCGCTGATATAGGTGTAGCGGATGCGGCCCTCGGGGGTCACCAGCCGCTGGTACACGACGCCGGGGATGCTCGCGGCCAAGGAGGTGAAGCGCTCGTCGGCGGAGTGAAGGGCTTGAAGGCGTTGCTCGAGGTCGACGGCTATTCGCACCACGGGCGACAGCAGCCCGACGACCAACTGGTCGTCAACCTGCGCCGCGTCCGCGCCGGAGTAGAAAAGAATGAACATGCCGAGCAGGCGATCGCCCTCGCCGCAGATCGGACAGGCGAGGCAGGCGCCGAAGCCGGCGGCGATGGCACTCTGGCGCAGCTCCGCCGCCGCGGTGACCGATAGATCGGCGATCATGGTCAGGCGCCGGTCGACGATTGCCGCGGCCCAGGGGGCGGCCGCTTCCGGGGCAACCATGCTCACGGCATCGAGCAGCTCGCGCGGAACGTGTGGTCCTTGCACGTGGCGCAAGCGCCTGCCTTCGCGATCGAACAGCGCGATGGCGCAGCGCGCGGCGGGGGCATGCTGCTCCACCAGCCGTGCGATGCCGCACAGCACGTCCGGCAGGGGCGCCCCCCCTGCCACGAGCTGGAGGATGGTGCTTTGCCCTTCGAGCAGAGCGCGGCTCTGGTCGGCGTCAGCGGGCGGAGGGGAGCGGCGCACGGCCGGTGGCGCCCCATGCGCGGCGGTGCCTGTGTTCGGCTTCCGCGATGCCATTCCGAGTTTCCCCCTGCACGGACCGAGCGGACGCCGGCCCGGAGCGCAGCTTTGCTCCAGGAGCGGATTCTAGGTTGGCGTGATTAAGTAAAAATTAAAGCGATTTGCAGGAATTAGA
>WNFE01002194.1_pt1 | contig 19377 bp, 17 predicted proteins | sample 5400451 | NCBI WGS metagenome assembly WNFE01 (sample SAMN13153344, study PRJNA577476) | soil metagenome | isolation source: 200 cm saprolite under Douglas fir tree site 2 hole 2 | place: USA:California | collected 2015-04-18
TGGAGCGACCGCTCCCGCCAGCCCGGGTTGTGCACGACGCGTGCCTCGTAGAAGGACGGGCAGAGCACGGCGGCGTGCGCGACCTCGCCGCAGAGCCCGCAGCCGACGCACGTCTGGTCCACGTGGGCGACCGGATCGTCGCGGAGCGGGTCGCCGCTGTCCTTGAGCGTGAGCGACGGGCAGCCGTTCAGGCGCATGCACGACTTGTCGCCGGTGCAGACGTCGGGGTCCACGCCGAATCGCGGCGCCTCGACGCGCATGCCCGCCTTCAGCCGGGCGGCCGTCTGCGGCTTCACGCGCCGCTGGCGCTCGAGCTGACACTCGCCGCGGGCGATGATGACCTTGAGCCCGCTCGCCGCCGTCGTCATGGCCTCGCGCACCGTCTTGAGCGTGTCGCCGACCCTGTAGGGGTTGACGACGCGCATCCATGACACGCCGAGGCTTCGGATCGTCTCGGCGATGGACATGCGCACGGAATCGCCGCGCGGATTTTTTCCGGTCGACGGGTTGGATTGCTGGCCGGTCGCCGACGTGTAGAAATTTTCCAGCACCACGACGATGGAGTCCTGCTTGTTGAAGACGGCGTTCGCCACGCCCGTGGTCAGGCCGGAGTGCCAGAAGCCGCCGTCTCCCAGGATCGAGATGACGCGCTTGCCGAAGGCGGGCGCCACGGCGTTCGAGGACGCCAGTCCCAGGCCGTAGCCCAGGATCGTATTGCCCTGGTTGAAGGGCGGCAGCGTGGCGAAGGCGTGACAGCCGATGTCCGCCGCCACGTGGGTCTCGCCCAGCTCCCGCTGCGCGATCTTGAGCGCGCTGAAGACGGGACGCTCGGGGCAGCCCGTGCAGAACGCGGGCGGCCGCTTCGGGAGCGGCGCTTCGAGGATCTCGCGGCCTCGCCCGGCGTGGCGCGTGAGCCCGGCGCGCAGCGCCTCGGCGTCGCCGCCGAGGAAGCGCGCGAGCCCCGCGAGTACGACCTCGGGCACGTACTCGCCCTGGGCCGCCACCGTGTCCTTGCCCTCGATACGGACGCTGAGCCCGCGGTCGTAGGCTAGGGCCTTCAGCTCCTGCTCGATGAAGTTCGGCATCCCCTCCTCGAGCACGAGCACCTTGCGCTTGCCCTCGAGAAAGTCGAGCAGCTGCTCCGGCACGAGCGGGTGGATCACGTTGAGCACGAGGAGCGGGATGCGGCTCCTGCCGAAGACGTCGGCCTTGCCCAGCAGCTCGAGCGCCCGGAGCGCGGTCGGCGTCAGGCCGCCCTGGAGGATGATGCCGATCTCCTTCTCCTCGCCGGGGACGATCTCGTTGAGCCCGCGCTCGAGGACGTAGCGGCGCGCGGCCGGGAGCCGCGTCTCGAACTTCTGCGCCTCCTGCGTGTACGTGGACGGCGGGTGGCTGATCCGGCTGTAGTCGAAGGAGTGGCGCTGCAGCCGGTCGCGGGTGCTGATGGCCGGTCGGACATTGTCCTTGCACACCATGGAGCCCTGCACGTGCGCGGCGCGGATGCGAAGGCTGATCACCGCCGGCAGGTTGGACGCCTCGGAGATGCCGAAGCCCTCTTCGACCATGCGCGCGAGGGTCTGGAGGCTCGGGCGCGGGTCGAACAGGATCAGCGAGGACTTGAGCGCGACGGCATGGGTGCGCTCCTGGATGACGCTGGCGCCGGCGCCGTAGTCTTCGCCCACGACGATCAGCGCTCCGCCGATGACGCCCGCGGATGCCAGGTTGGACAGCGCGTCGGCCGCCACGTTGGTGCCGACGATCGACTTCCAGGTCACCGCTCCCCGCATGGGGTAGTTAATAGATGCGCCGAGGAGGGCGGCGGCGGCGGCCTCGCTGGCCGAGGCGTCGAGGTAGACTCCCATGGGCTTTAGCACCAACTCGTTGGCGTCGGCCATGACGTCGAGCAGGTGGGAGACTGGCGCCCCCGGGTAGCCGCCGACGTACGATACACCGGACTGGAGGAGGGCCTTCGTGATGGCGAGGATCCCTTCCCCGCGGAGGATCTGGCCCCGGCCGAGCTGGAGCTGCTTGACTTCCTCGGCGAACGACCGTTCCATAGGGACCTCTTGTACCACAAACCGGGCTTGGAGGCGGCCATGGCCCACTCGACCTCGCGCGACGGCGTCAGGATCTACTACGAGGAACACGGCAGCGGCCAGCCGGTCCTGCTGGCCTACGGCATCGGCGGCAACGCCGGCATGTGGGAGCCGAACATCGAGGCGCTGTCGGCGGGCCATCGCCTCATCCTCTGGGAGCCTCGCGGCCACGCGCGCTCCGACAGCCCCGAGAACCCGCAGAGCGTCACCTTCGCGCACTGGGTCTGGGATCTCTACGACCTCATGGACCACCTCGGGCTCGGGCATGCCGTCGTGGGCGGGCTCTCGCTCGGTGCGGGCATCGCGACGCGCTTCACCCTGAATCACCCAGAGCGCGTGCGGGCGCTTCTCATCATCGACTCGTCCTCGGCGTCGGGCCTGCCGCTGGGAGTGGACAACGTCGTGCTGCGCGCGAAGAGCATCGAGGTCACGCTCAAGGGCGGCATGGACGCCATGGCCGAGTTCGCCATCGCTTCCAACCCCAACGTGGCGGGACGGATCAAGCTGGATCCGGGCGCGCGGAAGGAAATCTTCGACTACTACCGCATGCTCACGCCCATCGGCTATGCCAACGCGCTGCGGGCACTCCTCCAGATGGACTACATCACCGATCGACTGAGCGAGATCACGGTCCCGACCCTGCTCGTGTGCGGCGACGAGGACCCGTCGCTCGGGCCCATGCGAGAGATCCAGAAGCGCATTCCGCACGCCCGCTTTGCCCTGCTCTCGCTGGCGGGCCACTTTGCCAACCGGGATCGGCCCGAGGCCTTCAACCGCGCGGTCGTCGAGTTCCTGAACGGCCTCTCGTGAAGCGGACGGACTTGCCCGGCACGCGCTTGCCGGTGTCGGCCCGGAAGTAGCCCAGCCGCACGTCCTGCCCCGAGTCCGCGTGGACGAGCCGCGCCCGCTTGTAGACGTGGCGGGCGCCCCATGAAGCCAGCGCGCCCACGACGACGCCCAGCTCCCTGCCCTTCGCCGTCAGCTCGTACTCCGCCCGCGGCGGGTGATCGGAGTAGAACCGGCGCGACACCAGCGCGTGCGCCTCCATGAGCTTGAGCCGCTCCGAGAGGATGTTCGGGGCCAGGCCGGGCAGGCCGGCCTGGAGGTCGTGAAAGCGACGGGGGCCGTCCAGGAGGTCCCGGACGACGAGAAGCGTCCAGCGGTCCCCCACGACCTCGAGCGTCTTGGCCACCGGGCAGCGCTGCCCGTAGAGCTTCGGCATGGACCCAGTCTAGCCGAGGGCTTGACAAAAAAGCAAGTCACTATTACTTTGCAAGTCATGACGTCCGCCACCCAGGCCGTCCCGATCTCGCCCCGCACCAGGAGCCTCCTGGAGGCCCCGCTCGCCCCCACCCTGCTGCGCCTGGCCGCGCCGAACGTCCTCGTCATGGTGGTCCAGGCCGTCGTGACCGCCATGGACGCCGTCTTCGTCGGCTGGCTCGGCACGGGAGCGCTCGCTGGCGTCTCTCTCGTCTTTCCGCTCGTCATGCTCATGCAGACGATGTCGGCCGGCGGCATGGGCGGAGGCGTCTCGTCGGCCGTCGCCCGGGCGCTCGGTGCCGGCCGCAGGGACGAGGCCGAGTCGCTCGCCGCCCACGCCGTCCTCATCGCGCTGGGCATGGCCGCGCTCTTCACGACCGGCATGCTCGCGGGCGGCCCCGCGCTCTACCGCGCGATGGGAGGCGAAGGCTCGGCGCTCGCGGCGGCGCTCACCTACTCCCACGTTATCTTCGGCGGAGCGGTGATCGTCTGGCTCCTGAACACGCTCTCGAGCATCGTTCGCGGCACCGGCACCATGGCCCTGCCGGCGGCCATCATGTCCGCCTCGGCGATGGTCTATCTCGGGCTGGCGCCGGCGCTCGTCCTCGGCTGGGGCCCGTTCCCGCGGCTCGGGGTGGCGGGCACGGCGACGGCCAACCTCGTGAGCTTCGGCCTCTCGAGCCTCGTCCTCGCGGGCTACCTCGTCTCGCCGTGGAGCGCGGTCCGGCTGACGTTCCGGGGCTTGAGACTCAGCCGCGCGCATTTCTGGGAGATCCTCCGGGTGGGCGCGCCCGGCTCGCTCAACACCGTGCTCACGAACCTCACGATCGTCCTCATGACCGGCCTCGTGGGGCCATTCGGCACGTTCGCCCTGGCCGGCTACGGCATGGGCGCCCGGCTCGAGTACCTGCAGATTCCGCTGGTATTCGGCATCGGCTCGGCGCTGGTCGCCATGGTCGGGACGAATGTCGGCGCGGGCCAGATCGCTCGGGCCGAGCGCATCGCCTGGACCGGCGCCGGCCTCGCCGCCGGAATCACCGCCGCCGTCGGCCTCTTCGGCGCGATTTTTCCGCGCGTGTGGCTCGGCCTCTTCACTTCGGATCCTCACGCCCAGGCCGCGGGTGTCACGTATCTCGCCATCGTCGGTCCGTTCTACGGCTTTTTCGGACTGGGCCTGGCTCTGTATTTCGCATCGCAGGGAGCCGGGCGCCTCGGCTGGCCGCTGGCGGCCGGATTTCTCCGCCTCTTCGTGGCGGCAGCGGGCGGCTGGCTCGCCGGCTACTGGCTCGGCTGGGGGCTGCCGGGAATTTTCACCGCGATGGCCGCCGCCCTCGTTCTTTTCGGCGTGACCATGGCCATCGCCCTCAAGTGGGGCGCGTGGCGCTAGGAGGACATGACATGCCCAGGATGCTCGACCTGATCCGGATGGTCCAGCGCGGCGAGCTGCCGCCGCCGCCTGTCGCCACGCTCATCGGCTTCGACATCAAGTCCATCGAGCCAGGCCGCGTAGTGATGGAGATGACCGCCGGGCCCCAGCATGCCAACCCCATGGGCACGGTGCACGGCGGCATCCTGTGCGACCTGGCCGATGCCGCCATGGGCATGGCGTATGCCTCGACCCTCGACGAGGGCGAGAGCTTCACCACGCTCGAGCTCAAGATCAATTTCCTCAAGCCCGTCTGGAGCGGACGGCTTAGGGCGACGGGCCGGATCGTCAAGGGCGGGCACACGGTGGGCCTCGTCGAGTGCGACATCCACGATGACAAGGATCGGCTCGTGGCGCGGGCCTCGAGCACGTGCTTGACGCTCCGCGGGGAGCAGGCCGAGGGGCGCTGACAAGACACGGCGCCTCGGGCACGGCGAGCGTTGCCCGCGTCGCGGCATGTGTGAAACAATCGGCCCCATGAACCGCGCCCGAGCCGTCCTGGGCTCCGCCTGCGGCATCCACTTCGTCCACGACGGCTTCTCCGACATCCTGTACGTCCTCCTGCCGGTCTGGGCACGCGAGTTCGGTCTCTCCTTCGCCGAGGTCGGCCTCCTGCGCACCGTCTACAGCGGCGGCATGGCCGCCTTCCAGATCCCGGCTGGACTCCTCGCTGAGCGCGTGGGCGAAGCACGCCTGCTGGCGGCCGGCACGGCCGCGACGGCGCTCGGCTTCGTCGCGGCCGGATTTTCCGGAAGTTTCCTGGCGCTCCTGGGATGCCTGATCGCGGGCGGGCTGGGGTCCGGCGTCCAGCATCCCCTCTCCTCGTCGCTCGTCTCCGAGGCCTACGAGACGGGACGGCGGCGCGTCGCGCTCGGCACCTACAATTTCTCCGGCGACCTCGGCAAGGTCGTGGTGCCCGCGGCCGTCGCATTGGCCGTGCCGTGGGTGGGGTGGCGCGGGGCCGTCGAGACGTACGCGGCGCTCGGCCTGGCCGCGGCGGTCGTCATCCTGCTCGTGCTCTACCGGCTCCGCGCGGGCGTGCAGGTTGCGGCGCCGAGCGAGACGTCGCGCTCCTCCATGGACTGGGGCATCCGCGACGCGCGAGGGTTCCAGGCGCTGGCCGCCATCCAGGTCATCGACAACTCGACGCGGAGCGGCTTTCTCACCTTCCTGCCCTTTCTCCTGATCGCCAAGGGCTCGACGGTGCAGGCGATCGGCATCGCGCTGATGCTCGTGTTCGCCGGCGGCGCCGTGGGCAAATTCCTCTGCGGCGCCCTGGCCGAGCGGCTCGGAGTGATCCGCACCGTCATCATCACTGAGGTGGCGACCGGGGGCGCCATCCTCGTGCTGCTGGCGCTGCCGCTCGTGCCCGCGCTCGTGCTCCTGCCCGTGCTCGGCGTCGCGCTGAACGGGACCTCGTCCGTGCTCTACGGCACCGTTGCCGACCTGGTGACGAGCGACCGGCGCGCCCGGGGCTACGGAATCTTCTACACGCTCGGCGTCGGAGCCTCGGCCCTGGCGCCGTTCGCCTACGGACTCGTGAGCGACTGGGGCGGCGTCCCGCTGGCGCTGGGCCTCGTCGGCTCGATCGTGTTTCTCACGCTGCCGCTGACGATCCTGCTCCGCCGCCCGCTCGCCGAAGCCGCCGCCTGATCACCGGCCGGTGAAGATGCTCTTCTTGATGACGGCGTGCACGCCCCAGTTCCCGTCGACCACCTGAGTGACACCGAAGTCCACGGCGACGGACATCAGTGAGATCGCCTCGTCCTCGCTGAGCCCCTGCGTCGACATCAGGAAGCCGCGCATCTTGCGGAAGGCGTCACGCATGGCCAGGTCGACGGAAGATTTCTCGTAGATCTTGCTCTGGGCGTCGGGCCCCAGCTCCTTGAGGTAGTTGGGGTAGCTGAAGCCGTGCAGCACCCACTCGTCCTGCGTCGCGAGGAGCGGATAGTCGAGCCCGGCGAGGGCCGTTCCCGCGAGCGTGTCACGCTTGTGCAGCACCAGCTGGAAGGTGCCCGTCAGCGAGCACTCGATGGCCGTGCCGCAGAGCTCGGAGTCGCCCTGGGAGGCGTGGGAATCCCCCGCTGAGAGGAGCCCGCCGGGGACCGCGACGGGATAGTACATGGTCGCGCCCTTGCCGATCCGCCAGTCGTCGATGTTGCCGCCGACGTAGCTGGGTGGAATGGAGTCGACGATGTCGGCTTCGGCCGGCGCCAGCCCGAGGACGCCGAAGTGCGGCCGGATCGGGATGCGCAGATTCTTGAGGATACCCGTCTTCTCCTGCACGGTGGCGTGGTTGACGGGAACGCCCGGGTAGTCGATGGTCTTGTGGACCACGCCGAACGGATCGGTCTGCGGCGTCCACTGGAAGCTGTAGACGGCCTGCGCCCAGTTTCTCTCCCCGGCCGGGTCGACCTCGTAGATCGTGATGACCTCGCGCGGCTTGGGCTCCGTAAGGAGATCCTTGTAGTGGAAGCCCCACCACGCGGCGGCGTTGCTTCCGAAGCTCTTGCCCTTGTATGCTGGGTTCGCGCAGGGGCGCGGGCTCACGTCGATGATCCGCACCTCCAGGATGTCGCCGGGCTGGGCCCCCCGCACCGCGACCGGGCCTGTGCAGATGTGCACGCCCAGGCCCTCTCCTGCCCCTCGGCCGAAGAGCGTCGGGGTCATCGGCCCGGCTCCGCGGCGGTCGACGCCCTTGCGCTGCTTGTCCCAGAAGAAGACGCTCTCGGCGCCGGGATCGCCCTTGACCATGCGGTCGGCGTCGTCGTTGGCGTGATGGGTCAGGACCTCGATGGTGACGAAGTCTCCCGAGTTGACCTCGACCTGCGGCTTCAGGAGCTTGCTGAAGTAGCCCCAATGGACGGTCTTGTCGGTGGCCGGAATGTAGTAGTGGTTCTTGGTCCCGGGGACCATGGTCGGCTGAGCCTGAGCGTTGGAGACGGAGGACAGTCCCGCGGCGCCCCAGGTGGCCGCCATGCCCCCGGCCGCCAGCGCGCCCTTGAGGAAGCCGCGACGGGTTTCGCTGAGCCCCTCGGAGGGTGATGCCGCGGCTCCGGCGCCGCCACCTGTCTGCCCCGCCGACGTTTTGTCTTCCATGCACGAGCCCTCCCCGGTGGATGCGTGAACCGCAGCGGCCTCCGACGCGGACAACGGAAAGCCGAAAAGCATCCGCCGTGCCAGCACCAAATGTCGAAAAGTCGGGCACCTTGAAGAAGGACGTCGCTGGAGCCGTGCGCAGGAGGGAGGCATCCGCGCGCTCGTGCCGTATAAAGTGGCACGCGCTCGGGAGCGGGAGCTTAGCGGGCGAAGGACGGCACGGTGACGCGCTCGGAGACGCGCTCGCGCGCGGGCCCCTTGAGCCAGGTAAACGTCAGGCGCCCGTCGGGATCGAAGCGGATCTCCGTGATGGCTAGGCCGACCGTGAGACCGGGCGTCCAGTCGCGCTCGAGGCGCAGGACCTGGCGCGCGGAGAAGATCTGGCGGATCGCGAGGACGCGCCCTTCAGCCTGCGCCATGAGGAGCCGCCGGTAGTCGACGTCGAGGACGTCCCGCCTCGGGGCCGAGAGGAGGTGACGCTTGGCCTCGAAGAAATAGCTCCAGGTGCAGGCTGGGCCGCAGCCGAAGCGCGTCTCCGCGAAAGTCGCCGTGCGCCAGAGGACTTCCGGCTTGGGCAATTTCGCCATCTCTGGGGGCGGAGTGAACCAGGTCGGTTGGTCGGGCGCGCCGTAGTAGTAGCCGACGCGGCAGTCGCTGTCAGTGGCGCACGCTGCAACAATGCCCGCGCTCGGCAGCGCCGACCGGTAAAGGCAGCGGGAAGATCCGTCGCCCCCCGGGCCCGAGCAGTCCGCCGGAGCATCCGCGGTCGCCGGGGGCGCGCAGAGGACAATCAGGGCGCCCAGCAGGATCCTGAGGTGCGGGCGCACGCGCCGGCCTCGAGCTAGGCGCTCTCCGCGAGAATCTCGGTCATCCGGGTGAAGAACTGATCCAGCATCATCTTGCTGACGCCGCCCAGCATGCGCTGGCCGACGCTGGCGATGAGCCCGCCCACCTGCGCGTCCGCGCTGTAGGTGACGCGCGTCCCGCCGTCCACGTCGGAGAGCTCCATACTCGCTTCGCCGCGCACGAAACCGGGACCACCGCTGCCCTCGAGCGCCATCTTGTAGCGGTTCGGCGGCTCGAGGTCGAAGAGCCGCACCTTGCCCTCGAACGTGCCCTTGATGGCTGCGACGCCGATCTTCATCTTCGCCTTGTATTCGCCGGTCCCGATGGCTTCGAGGCCCTCGCAGCCCGGAAGGGCGCGCGCGAGGATCGCGGGATCGAGGAAGGCGGCCCAGACCCGCTCGCGCGGAGCGGGAATATCGCTGGAGCCCTCGATCTTCACTCGTCGAGCGCCCGAACGGCAGCGCCCATGCGGCTCATGCCCTCGTTGATGGTCTCGAGCCCCGTCGCGTAGGACAGGCGGATGTGCAGGTCGGAGCCGAAGTCCACGCCCGCCACCGTGGCGATCCGCGCCTCGTCCAGGAGGAACGCGGAGACGTCCGCCGAACCCTTGATCGTGCCGCCCTTCCAGCGCTTCCCGAAGAGCCCCGAGATGTTGGGGAAGACGTAGAAAGCGCCTTTGGGCATCACGCAGCTGATGCCGGGAATGGCGTTGAGCGCGCCGACGATGACGCGGCGGCGCCGGTCAAACTCGCCCACCATCTTGGCCACCTCGTCCTGCGGGCCGGCCAGCGCCTCGACGGCGGCCCACTGGGCGATGGAGGTCGGGTTCGAAGTGACCTGGCTCTGGATGTCGGTCATCGCCTTGATGATGGCCTTGGGCCCCGCCGCGTATCCCAGCCGCCACCCGGTCATGGCATAGGCCTTCGAGCAGGTGTTGACGACGAGCGTGCGCGCCTTGATCTCGGGAGACAGCGACGCGATCGACACGTGCCGCCCCTCGTAGGTCAGCGCCTCGTAGCACTCGTCGGAGATGATCCAGAAGCCACGCTCGACGGCCAGCTCCCCCACCTGCCTGAGCGCAGCGGCGGAGAAGACCGCTCCCGTGGGATTGCCCGGGCTATTGAGCACCAGGATCTTCGTTCGAGTCGTCACCGCCTTCCTCACGGCTTCGGGATCGAGATCGAAGCCGGTCGCTTCGGACGTCTCGACAGAGACCGGCACGCCGCCCAGGAGCCGCACCTGCTCGGGATACGACACCCAGAACGGGCTCGGAACCAGGACCTCGTCGTCGGGATTCACCAGCGCCATGACGATGTTGTAGAGCGTGTGCTTGGCGCCGCAGGAAACCGTCACCTCGTCCGGCGTGTACTCGAGGCCGAGATCCCGCTTGAGCTTGTGGCACACCGCGGCGCGGAGCTCCGGGACGCCGCCGACCTCCGTGTACTTGGTCTGCCCGCTCTCGAGCGCGCGCACCGCGGCGTCCTTGATGCGCTTCGGGGTATCGAAGTCGGGCTCGCCGGCTCCGAACGAGATGACGTTGATGCCCTGCGCGCGCATGGCCTTGGCCTTGGCCTGCATGGCGAGCGTGGCCGACGGCTGGAGCGTCTTGAGGCGGTCTGCGAGCATGCGGGAACCCTACTTTCTGGAGAATTTCGCGTTCAGCCGATCCTCGACCAGTGGCGGTACCATCCCGGTGACGGCGGCGCCGAGCGAGGAGACTTCCTTGATGAGACGCGAAGAAATGTACGTGTACTTCTCGTGCGGCATGAGGAAGACGGTCTCCACCGTGTGGCGGAGCTGCGGTTCATCAGCGCCATCTGGAACTCGTATTCGAAGTCCGACACCGCGCGGATGCCGCGGACGATGCAGTCGGCCTGCTCACGGTGCGCCAGGTCTATGAGGAGCCCGTCGAAGGACGTGATCCGCATGCGCCCCATCCCCGTCGTCGCCTCGTCGATCATCTCGAGCCGCTCTTTGACCTCGAAGAGCGGCTGCTTGGAGGGATTCGCGACCACGGCGACGATCAGCTCGTCGAAGATGCGCAGGCTCCGCTCGATCAGGTCGAGGTGCCCGTTGTGCATCGGATCGAACATCCCTGGGTACACGGCTCGCTTGCCCACGTCGTCCCCCGCTCGCTGTTGCGACGGTGTCGAAAAAACCAGGCTCACTTTACGCGCCGCGCCGAAAGAAAGTCAAGGTGGTCTCGCCGAATCGGCGCGTCTTCCACGGCAGGAGCGATCCCGGCTCGGCCGGCGGCGGCGCCTTGGTCGGATGCTGGGCCACGACGACGGCGCCGGGCATGAGGCAGTCGCCGCGCGCGACGCGCTCGACCGCGGGTGCCGCGTCGGGCGAGGCGTAGGGCGGATCGAGGAAGACGACCGCGAAGCGGGCGTCCCGGCTCGCCAGCGCGTCGAGGGCGCGCGCCACGTCCTGGCGAAGGACGCGGGCGCGGCCCGCGAGCCCGAGGCGGCCGATATTGTCCTCGAGGGCGGCGACGGCCTGCCGCTCGCGCTCGACGAAGACCGCGGACGGCGCTCCACGAGAGAGCGCCTCGATGCCGACGCCCCCCGCCCCGGCGAACAGGTCGAGAAAAGGCCCGAGCTCGAGATACGGCATGAGCGTGTCGAGACAGGCGATGCGGACCTGGTCGGCCGTCGGCCGCGTGGTCCGCCCCTTGGGCGTGGTGAGGCGCTGGCCCTTGAGCGCGCCGGCGATGACGCGCATCAGCCGATCCCCGCCAGGTCGAGCTTGCCGCGCCAGCGCGCCAGGAGCGCCCGGCGCAGTCCGCCGTGAGCGGGCGCCACGAGCTGCGGGTCGGCCTGGACGAGAGCGAAGGCCTCGCGCCGCGCCTCCTCCAGCATGGCGCCGTCTCTCAGCAGATCGGCGACGCGAAACTCGGGAAGGCCTGACTGCCGCGTGCCGAAGAAGTCGCCCGGCCCGCGCAGCTCGAGATCGACTTCCGCGATCTTGAAGCCGTCATTGGTTTCCGTCATGGCGGCGATCCGGCGCTGGGCGTCCTCGGAGAGCGATTCGGCGAGGAGAATGCAGTAGCTCTTCCACGGGCCCCGTCCCACGCGGCCGCGCAGCTGGTGGAGCTGGGACAGCCCGAAGCGCTCGGCGTGCTCGACCAGCATCACCGAGGCGTTGGGAACGTCGATGCCGACCTCGATGACGGTCGTCGAAACGAGAACGTGGACGGAGCCCTCCTTGAACTCCCGCATCACGCGCTCCTTGTCCTGGAAGCGGAGCCGCCCGTGGAGAAGGCCGACCCGGCGCTCCGGGAAGACCTCGCGCTGCAGGCGCTCGGCCATCTCGGTGGCCGCCTTGAGATCCGAGTCCTCCGACTCTTCGACGAGCGGGCAGACGACGTAGATCTGCCGCCCCTCGTCGATCTGCTTCCGGAAAAAGTCATAGATCTCCCGGCGCTTGGACGGGGCGCGGGCGACGGTGACGACGGGCCGGCGCCCGGGCGGCATCTCGTCGAGGGCGGAGACATCGAGGTCGCCGTAGAGCGTCAGGGCAAGAGTGCGCGGAATGGGCGTGGCCGTCATGACGAGCACGTCGGGGCTCTCGCCCTTGCCTCGGAGCGCCGCGCGGTGGGCCACGCCGAAGCGGTGCTGCTCGTCAATCACCGCCAGGCCCAGCCGCTTGAAGCCCACGCTCCCCGCGGCAACCAGCGCGTGGGTTCCGATGGCGCAGCCGGCCAAGCCGCTCTCGACGGCGGCCACGGCCTCCTGTCGCGCCTTGCCTTTGACCGCGCCCGTCAGCAGGACCACGCGCACGCCGAGCGGCTCGAGCAGCCGGGACAGCGTCATCATGTGCTGCTCGGCGAGGATCTCGGTCGGCGCCATGAGCGCCGCCTGGTGCCCGGCCTCGATCGCCGTGAGGATGGCGAGAGCCGCGACGACCGTCTTGCCGGAGCCGACATCGCCCTGGAGCAGGCGGCTCATCGGGAACGGCTCGGCCATGTCGATCCGGATCTCGCTCCAGACGCGCTCCTGCGCCGCCGTCAGCGCATAGGGCAGCGAGGCGCGCAGGCGGCGCACGAGGGCGCCGGGCGGATTCATGGCGAAGCCGCGGCGCCTGCCCTCGCGCTGGCGGCGGATCGCGAGACCGACCTCGAGCAGAAAGAAATCGTCGAAGACGAGCCTGCGGTGGGCCGCGGCCTGCTCCTCCTGCGTCTCCGGAAAATGCGCGCCCTTGATCGCCCGGGGCAGCGGTGCCAGCCCCCGCGAAGCGCGGACGCGCTCGGGCAGCGGGTCTTCGACTTGGTCGGCCCAGCCATCCACGAGACGCTTCATCAGCCGCCGGAGCGGCCGCTGCGTCAGACCCTCGGTCATCGGATAGACGGGGACGAGGCGCCCCGTGTGGAGCATCTCGTCCGGGCCCTCCTCGACCAGCTCGTAGTCCTTCACCATCATCTGGAGCGGCCCGCGCCCGTACGGCTGGACCTTGCCGTGGACGATCAGGCGCTGGCCGCGCTTGAAGACGCGTGCCAAGTACGGCTGGTTGAACCACGCGCAGTTGAGGAAGCCGCTGACGTCCCGGATCATCACGACGAGCGGCATGCGCGGCCGTCCGCGCGGGGGCGGGCTGATGCCGGCGATCGTCCCGGCGCAGGTGCGGGCCTCCCCGACCGACACGCGGCCGAGCGGGATGATCTGGCTTCGGTCTTCATGACGGAGCGGCAGGTGCTGGACGAGCGCGTCCTCGATGGTGTCGAGGCCGAGCTTGGCCATGGCCTTCGCGCGCTGCGGCCCGACACCCGAGAGGTCTCCGAGGGCCGTTCGCGGTCCCAGCTCCGCTTCTGCCTTGACGACCGCGCTCTCGCGCGCCGGCTTGCCTCTCGCAGGGGTCAAGTCGTTGCTCCGTTCACTCGATCATGCTATAAAAGGGCCTCGCGTCCGGCAAATCAGACGCAGATCCCCTCAAGGAGTCGGCATGGCTCAGCGTTGCGACGTCTGCGGAAAAGGCCCGTCCGTCGGCCACAAGATCAGTCACGCCCACAACGTCACGAAGCGCCGCTGGCTCGCCAACCTGGTCTCGCTCCGGGGCAAGATCGGCAACGCCGGCGCGGTCCAGCGCCTGCGCGTCTGCACCCGCTGCCTGAAGGCCGGCAAGGTCACCAAGGTCCTCTAGCGGACTTTGGACAAAGCGCGTTGGCGACAAAACGCGCTGGGTGAAAAAGCGCGACGGGGGGCGTTGCCGCCCCCCGTCGGGTCCTGCTGCTGCTGCGTGGTAAACGCCGATGGAAGGCCGCCACCTCCCACCGGCCAAAAACACTACTTCTTCTTCTTCTTGGCTGCCTTCTTCTTCTTCGCCATTAGGAAGTCACCCCCTTTCCTCTGCAATCGTACGGCTTGGTGTCGGAGCGGCTAGTGCCGCTTCCGCCCCTTCGTCGCCTTCTTCCGCTTTGCGCCCTTCTTCTTCGCCTTCTTCGCCATTGGAGGGCTCACCTCCTTCCGGTCCCCGTTGGACCGCTGGAAGCATGGACCGCTAGAAACCCATCGCCTCGCGGCGGAGATGAGCCGCCTGCTCCCGACCCCGACGCTCGTAGTGGTAGAGGTCCGCGTACAGCTGCGGCAGGCACACGACCGGCACCCCGCTCTTCGTGATGGGAGCGTGGACGTCTTCGCCGGGCCTCAACCCGAGCGCCTTCGCCACCGGCTCGGGGTCGCCCTCGAGGTAGCAGTGGATGGCGGGGAAGCGGACATTCGGAGCGACGAGCGCGGCGCCCGCGTGGAGCGTGAACGCGAACCGACGGTCCAGCTCCTGCGCCGCGCGCGCCAGGTCGCCGACCAGCTTCCGCGTGATGCGCTCTGGAGAGAAATAGGTCACGGTCCCGTTGAGGCGATAGGTGTAGGCGTCCACCCAGGCATCGAGGAGATCGGCGGGCTTGCTCAGCTGGATACGCTGCTGCTCGCCGCGCTCGACCCAGGCGAGCTCGCTCAGCCTTTTGATCACGTTGTGCGCGTGGCCGAGGCTCACCTGCGAGGCCTTGGCCAGCCCGTCGAGCCGCCACAGATGACCGGGATCGGCGAGGAGCGCCCGGACCACCCGCGTGGCGCGCGGCGCGAACAGAGCCTTGAGCGGCCGCTTGGACGGCCGCAGATTGGGCTTGCCTTCCTTTTCGATCAGGACATTGCCGAAGGCGAGATAACAATTCCCCGACAGGTCGAGGTATCCGAGACCGTTACGCTTGAGCAGCGCCGCCCCCTGGGGGCTGATGTATTGGGCGACGGCGACCGGATAGGCTCCCTTCATCTCCGCGCCGAGCTCCCCCAGCCTGGTAATGGCCTCACGGATCTGCTTGGGCTGACCGACGGAAGTGACTTCGAGAAGCAAGGTTTGTTCTTCGCCTCCAAGCTTGAATTTCACCAAGAGATCGGTCTTTTGGCCCTTGACCTTGGGCCCGGCAGACTCCTCCCAGGACACAGCCTTCGGGAACAGCTCCCGAAGCCGCTGGGCCGCCGATCGCCTGATTTCCTGCGTAATGTCCATCGTTTCACCGGTTCCATGATTTTCAGCGTACGCTGAAAACATACGAACAATTGAAAATGCTGTCAAGAGAAAAGGTTAGGCCTGATACCTAGAACACCGGATAGGTCTTCCAGAACGGGTCCGGCGGATCGAGTGGACGGCCGGAACGGGTCGGCTTACTGCCCCTGCTCGATGTCTTCCATGGTGTCATCGTCCAGGCCGAAGTAGTGTCCGATCTCGTGGATGACCGTATCTCGAACGAGCTCGGCCATCTCTTCGGCGTCGGCGCAATCCTCCTCGACGGGTCCCTGATAAATGTGGATCGTGTCGGGAAGCACGTTGCCGTACGAGGTATCGCGGCGGGTCAGATCGATCCCACGATAGAGGCCGTAGAGCGTATCGGGCGGCTCGATACCGAGCTCGCGCAGCGTCTCCTCGTCGGCCCAGTCCTCGACCACGATGGCGACGTTGGCGATCTTCTCTTTGAACCGGCGGGGCAGCGTGCTTAGGGCCCGCTCGACCAGGGTTTCGAACTCCGTCTGAGTCACACTTTTCCAGTGCCGGGGCGAGTCGCGAGCCAGATCAACTCAGCCCTCGCCTCGGAGCTGCGCTCCTCAGCTCGAACCGCCACGCCCGAGGGAGGAGCCAGCCCGAGGCGTATGCGGCTATACGTTGAGGGCTGGCGACGACCGAGAACGTGGAGGTTCGAGCTGAGCGACTCTGCCGCGAGGCGAGGGCTGAGTGAATCTGGCGAAGCGAATCGGCCCGGCACTACAGCCCTCTGACGCGCTCGACATTCATCACGTCCTTCACGTCCCGAATGGCCTGCATGATTCCCTGGAGCTGCTGGAGGTCCACCACCTCGATGACGAAGTGGTTGAGGCCCTTGCCGTCGTCGGTGACCGTGATCTCGGCCTTGATGATGTTGCCCTGTCTCGAGGAGATCGCCGCGGTGATCTCGGCCAGGAGTCCGGGCCGGTCCCGGCCGATGTAGACGGCGATCTTGACCGGGCGCTTGGCCGGCTCCCCGCCGTCCCACTCGACAGCGAGCAGGCGCTCCTTGTCGAGCACGTTCTTGACCACGGTCAGGCAGTCGCGCGCGTGCACCGTCAGCCCGCGCCCGCGCGTGATGAAGCCCACGATGCCGTCGCCGGGCACCGGCGAGCAGCACTTGCCGAAGCGCACCAGCACGTCGTCCACCCCGCTGATGCGGACGGCCCCGTCGTTCTTCCGTGGCGCCTTCTGGGGCTTGGATTCGGGCGCCTGATCGTGCTCGCGCACGACGGTAGGGGCAAGCTTGCCCAGCACCTGGCGGACGGAGGCCTTGCCGTAGCCCATGGCGGCGAGCAGGTCGTCCACCGTGACGTAGCCCATCTCGGCGAGGAGCTTCTTCATCTCGTCCGAGCCCAGGAGCGTGGCGGGAACCAGGCGGTACTTCTTGACCTCGCGGTCGAAGAGCTCGCGGCCCAGCTCGAGCGAGCGGGCCCGCTCCTCGACCTTGAGCCACTGGTTGATCTTGGCTTTGGAGCGGCTGGACTTGACGATCTTGAGCCAATCCCGGCTCGGGTGCTGGGTGGGCGAGGCGACCACCTCGACGATGTCGCCCTGGCGGAGGGTGTAGCGCAGCGGGACGAGCTTGCCGTTGACCTTGGCGCCGACGCAGTGGTGCCCGACGTCGGTGTGGACGGCGTAGGCGAAGTCGATGGGCGTCGATCCCTCGGGCAGCGCCTTGACGTCGCCCTTGGGGGTGAACACGTAGACCTCGTCGGGAAAGAGGTCGAACCGGACCGTGTCGAGGAATTCCTTGGGGTCCTTCATCTCCTTCTGCGACTCCATCAGCTGCCGGAGCCACGTGAAGGCCTCGTCGAACCGGTCGCGATCGCCCTTCTTCTCCTTGTAGAGCCAGTGGGCCGCGATGCCCTCCTCGGCCACGCGGTGCATCTCCCAGGTGCGGATCTGGATCTCGACCGGGTCCCCCTTGGGCCCGATGACCGTGGTGTGGAGCGACTGGTACATGTTGACCTTGGGCATCGCGATGAAATCCTTGAAGCGGCCGGGCACGGGCTTCCAGAGCGAGTGGATGACGCCGAGCGCTCCGTAGCAGTCGCGCACGGTCTTGGTCAGCACCCGCACGGCCGTGAGATCGTAGATCTCGTCGAACTCCCGGCCGCCCTCGTGCATCTTCTTCCAGATCGAGTAGAAATGCTTGGGCCGGCCGGCGATCTTGGACTCGATGCCGACCTCCCCGAGCTTGTCCTGGAGGAGCGCGATCAGCGCGTTGATCTCGGCCTCGCGCTCGAGCCGGCGCTTGGCCACGCGGCGCATCAGCTCCAGGTAGTCCTCGGGCTGCATCACCCGGAGCGCCAGGTCCTCGAGCTCGGCCTTGACCTTGGCCATGCCGAGCCGGTGGGCGAGGGGGGCGTAGATGTCAAGCGTCTCCTGGGCGATCTTCTTGGCCTTTTCGGGCGCCAGGTAGTCGAGCGTGCGCATGTTGTGCAGGCGGTCCGCGAGCTTGATCATCAGGACCCGAAGGTCGTGGGCCATGGCCACGACCATCTTGCGGAAGTTCTCCGCCTGCCGCTCCTCGCGCGAGGAGAAGGCGAGCTTGCCGATCTTGGTGACGCCGTCGACGAGCTCGGCGATCTCCGGCCCGAATTCCCGCGCCAGGTCGTCCTTGGTGGCCCGGGTATCCTCGAGGACGTCGTGCAGGAGCCCCGCGGTGACCGTGGTCACGTCCATCTTGAAGTCCACGAGGAGCCCGGCGACCTCCAGAGGATGGGAGAGGTAGGGCTCGCCAGAGGCGCGCTGCTGTCCCTTGTGGCTCATCTCGGAGAAGCGGTAGGCGCGGTTCACCAGCTCCAGGTCGGCGCCCGGCTGGTACTTCGGAATCTCGTCAATCAGCGTTTGTAACTGGGTCAACCCGCACTCTCCTGAGGTTGACCCATAATTTTGCCACTTAAATCAGCGTTTTGCTATGACTTTTTGCGTTACGCCTTGGCCTTGGCTGCGACTTTGCCCCCTGTGCGGGCGCGGGCGCGGCTCCAGATTTCCCAGTCCATGACGAGGGAAGCCGCGGCAATGGAGGAGTAGGTCCCGGTCACCACCCCGATCAGGAGGGCGAAGGAGAAGTCCCTGAGCACCTCGCCCCCGAAGAGCAAGAGCACGAGAGCAGACAGGAAGACCGTGAACGACGTCAGCACCGTCCGGGACAGCGTCTGGTTCATAGCCGCGTTGACCACCTCGGCCCAGGTTTGGCCTTTCCGAAGGCCCTTCCCGCGGCTCTCGCGGATGCGGTCGAAGACGACGATCGTGTCATTGATCGAGTAGCCGACGATGGTCAAGAGGGCCGCCAGGACTGGCAGCGACATTTCACGGTGCGCGAACGTCATGACGCCCAGCGTGACGATGACGTCGTGAGCGATCGCGACCACTGAGATGGTGCCGTCCCGGTAGTGGAACCGGAAGGCGACGTAGACCAGGATGCCCGCCATCCCCGCCAGGACCGCGTACAGGGCCTGAAACTGGAGGTCCCGGCCGACCTGGGGGCCGACGAACTCGACGCGCCTGATTTCGACCTTGGCGTTCGCCGCCTTCGCAAGCGCTTCCTGCACCTGCTTCGACAGTTGCTCCGGCTTCTCCCCGCCCTGGGGCAGTCGGATGAGGTACTCCTGGGCGTCGCCGAACTGCTGGATGACCGCCGTGCCCAGCTTGATCTCGTCGAGTCCCTTCCGCACCAGATCGACGGACGCCGGCTTGTCGTAGCGGACCTGGACTAGCGCGCCGCCCGTGAAGTCGATGCCGTAGTTGAGGCCGCCATGGTAGAGGATCGTGGCCAGACTCAGCAGCATGAACCCGGCCGAAGCGACGTAGAACCACTTCCGCTTGCCGACGAAATCGTAGTTGGCGTTGACAAAGATCTGGAGCATGGCCGGCGCCTAAATCGAGATACTTTCGACGCGCCGGCCGCGCATGTAGAGGAGATCGAAGACGAGGCGCGTGAAGAACACGGCGGTGAAGAGGCTGGCGAAGATGCCGATCGCCAGCGTCACCGCGAAGCCCTTCACCGGGCCCGTTCCGAACTGGTAGAGGATGGCCGCGGAGACCAGCACGGTGACGTGGGTGTCGATCACGGTGCGGAAGGCCCGCGCGAACCCGGACTCGATGGCCGCG
>WNFE01001119.1_pt1 | contig 19373 bp, 17 predicted proteins | sample 5400451 | NCBI WGS metagenome assembly WNFE01 (sample SAMN13153344, study PRJNA577476) | soil metagenome | isolation source: 200 cm saprolite under Douglas fir tree site 2 hole 2 | place: USA:California | collected 2015-04-18
CCCGAGTCCTTCGGCGCGGCGCTGCAGTACTTCACCGGCAGCAAAGATCACAATGTGAAGTTGCGCGAGCGGGCAGTCAAGAAAGGCCTCAAGATCAACGAGTACGGCGTGTTCACGGTGCCGGGCGACCGCCGGGTCGCCGGTCGCACGGAAGAGGAGGTCTACGCCTCCGTGGGGTTCCCCTGGATTCCCCCCGAGATTCGGGAGGACCAAGGGGAGATCGAACTAGCTGAACGCAAAGAGCTGCCGAAACTCGTGGAGCGCGCGGACATCCGAGGCGATCTGCAGATGCACACCCGGTGGAGCGACGGGGCAGACTCCATCGAGGAGATGGCCAAGGCAGCCAAGGCCCTCGGGTACGAGTACATCGCGATCACCGATCACTCTCAGTCCTTGAAGTTCGTGGGCGGAGTGACCGTGGACGAACTCCGCGAGCATGCGAAGGTCGCCAAGAAGGTGAGCGACAAGATCGGAATTGCGGTGCTGATGGGGTCTGAGTGTGACATCCTCCCCGATGGTCGGTTGGACTACCCCGATGAGGTCTTGCGCGCCCTCGATGTCGTGGTGTGTTCCGTGCACACGCGGCTGCAGATGGAAGAAGAACAGATGACAAACCGGATCGTCAAGGCGCTCGAGAATCCCCATGTCGACATCCTGGGTCACCCCACCGGGCGGCTGCTGGGGCAGCGCGAGGCCTACGCGGTGGACATCGAACGGATCATTGAGGCAGCCCGACGGACGGGGGCGGCGTTGGAGATCAATGCCTCACCCCAACGGCTGGACCTCAATGATGTGCAGGCAAAGATGGCCAAAGAGCGCGGCGCGAAACTCGTCGTCAGCACCGACGCCCACAACCGCTACCAGCTGCAGTATATGGACTTTGGCATTGGACTCGCCCGCCGGGCATGGCTGGGATCTCCCGACCTCGTGAATGTATTGCCCCTCAGTCAGTTCCAGGCCTGGTTGCATGAACGATAGCGTCCCCGCATCGAAGAGAGGCGCCCGCTCGCCCCGGCGTCATCTTCGGGCACGATTAGTTCCTCTTTCGCGTCAATTTTTTGCCCGGCACACACTGCGGGTCGCTCGCGACCTCCTGGGCCATCTCCTGGTTCATGACACCCCGCAAGGACGTGTGGTCGGGCGCATCGTGGAAGTGGAAGCGTATCGAGGGCCCACCGATCCTGCCAGCCACGCCTTCCGGCGGACACCGCGCAGCCAGATCATGTGGGGACGTCCGGGGACGGCCTACGTTTACTTTACATATGGCAGTCACTTCTGCATGAATGTCGTGACCGAGCCGCAAGGAAAGGCCGGGGCGATCCTGCTGCGAGCCGTCGAGCCGCTCGATGGCACGGAAATCATGCGCAAGAATAGAGGGGTCCACGACGATCGGTTGCTTGCCTCCGGGCCCGGTCGCCTAACCCGGGCATTCGGTGTGAGTCGCACCCATAATGGGGCGGACCTGGCACGTCCACCGCTGTACTTGGCACGGGGTCGTACCGCACGCGTCCCCGTGCGTACCGGTCCGCGCATTGGTATCCGCGTCGCCGTCGCCCGTCCATGGCGCTACTACATACCCGACCATCCCTGCCTGTCCCGGTGACCACTCGCCAAATCCTGATGCTATTTGTGGATGGGCTTGGACTCGGTCCCCAGGACCCGGCCACCAATCCACTCGCGGCTGCCCGCACGCCCAGTCTAGACGCATTGCTGGGACGTCGGCTCGCCGGAATCACGGATCGCGTCGAGTACAATGACGCCCTGTTGATTCCCACCGACGCCACGTTGGGGGTGACCGGGCTCCCGCAGAGCGCCACGGGGCAAACCGCACTGCTCACCGGCGTCAACGCATCCCAACTGGTTGGTCGGCACGTCACCGCTTACCCCACGGCGCAACTCCGCACTGTCCTCACGGAGCGGAATCTGTTTGCACAGGTGAAAGCGATCGGGGGAAAGGTGACATTAGCGAACGCGTATACCGACGAGTACTTTAAAGCGGTGGAAGAACGGCGGCTGCGCCACGCGGCGATCACGTTTTCCGCGTTGGCCGCGGGCGTCCCGCTGCGCCGTGTGGAGGACCTGCGGGCGGGCCAGGCGGTGTTTCACGACCTGACGAACGCCCGGGTGCGGTCCTGGGGTTACGACGTGCCACTGATTACCCCGCATCAAGCGGGGAACAACCTCGCGGGGATCGCGTCCGAGTACCACCTCACCGTCTTCGAGTTCTTTCTAACCGATCTCGCTGCCCATGGACGGGTTCCCCAACCGCCCGTTCACGTGATCGAGATGCTCGATGGCATGGTCGCGGGGGTAGTGGAGCGAGCGGACCTCACGCGTATGCTCGTTGCGCTCGTCAGCGATCATGGCAACATCGAAGACAGCCGAACCACGCACACTCGAAACCCCGTCCCCACGCTATTGATTGGCTCGGGCCGGCATGAAGTCGGGGAGCGCATTCGGTCGATCACGGACATTGCGCCGGCGCTGGTGGATTGGCTGGCCGGAGGGCTCCGCCGTGGATGAGCGGACCTTGCGGGTGCTGGAGTTCGCGAAGGTCACCGAGCGCGTGGCGTCTTATGCCGTCACGGCCCGAGGCCGAGAGCTGGCCGAGACGCTTGAGCCGTCGGCTGACCCCGATGATGTGACGCGTCGTCTGGCCGTGACCACAGAGGCGAGAGTCCTCCTCGCAGACGGCGAAGTCCCGCTGCGCGGGACGAGCGATCTGCGTGAGATGCTGGGCCGCGCACGGATCGGATCGATCTTGCAGCCGGCCGACCTCCTGGCGCTCCGCGAGACGCTGGCCGCGATCCGGCAAGTCAAACACTTCATCCAGGCCCGAGGGGACCGGGTGCCTCTGCTCGCCGAAGAGGCGGCTTCAATGTCGACGTTTGAGAGGTTGGAGGAGGCCCTGCGGAGGACGATCGCTGACGATGGCGCGATCCTCGATAGCGCGAGCGCTGACTTAGGCCGCCTTCGTCGCGCGCAGCAATCAGCTCACGCTCGAATCCGCGAGAGCCTCGACGATTTGCTGCGCGGCCCCGCCGCCCGAATGCTGCAGGATCCCCTCATCTCCACGCGTGGCGACCGCTACGTGGTCCCCGTGCGTCAAGAGTTCAAAGGCCAGTTTCCGGGTGTGTTGCATGATCAATCTAGCAGCGGCGCGACGGCCTTCATGGAGCCGCTGGCGATCGTGCCGTTAGGGAACCAGCTGCGGGAATTGGAGATTAATGAACGTGACGAGATTCTGAGGATCTTGCGGGAGTTGACTGGGCAAGTGAGCGTTCTCTCCGACCAGATTGGAGCCGCGCACGACGCGTTGGGTCGGATCGATCTCGCCGTCGCCAAGGCGCACCTGGCAGATGCGATGCGGGCAGCCGCACCCCGGATCCGTTCTGACGGCGTCCTACGCCTGCGCCGCGCACGGCACCCCCTGCTGACAGGCGAGGTTGTACCTGTCGATCTCTGGCTCGGTGAGGAGTTTACCACCCTGGTCATCACCGGCCCGAACACCGGAGGCAAAACCGTCACCCTGAAGACCATCGGCCTGCTGACACTCATGGCCCAATCGGGCCTCCACGTTCCGGCGGACGAGGGTGTGGAGATCAACGTGTTTGCACAGGTGTTCGCCGACATCGGGGATGAGCAAAGTATCGAGCAATCGCTCAGCACCTTCTCGTCCCACATGCGCGCCATCGTCGGAATCTTGCGGCAGGTGTCGCAGCCCACAGACTCCCCGGCGCCAGGCGGGGGGACGAAGTCCGTGCTCGTTCTCCTTGACGAGATCGGCGCAGGGACCGATCCCACCGAAGGCGTAGCGCTCGCCCGCGCCTTGATCGAAACCCTGCATCGCGGGGGAGTCCGGACGGTGGTGACGACCCACTACAACGAGTTGAAGGCTCTGGCGTACACACACCCCGGCATCCAGAATGCGTCGGTAGAGTTTGATGTCAACACGCTGCAGCCGACGTATCGCTTGCGCATCGGCGTGCCCGGCCGCAGCAACGCCCTGGATATTGCCGGACGGCTCGGCCTCGACGCCGCGATTGTGGCTAAGGCACGGGAGCTGCTCGGACCTGAGGTGGCAGCGGTGGATCGCATCCTCAGCGATATCGAATCCGATCGCCGAGAGTACGAGTTCGAACTGGGCGAAGTCACGCGGCATCGCCTAGAAGCGGCGGACTTGCGCACACAAGCCGATCAGGAACTCCAACGGCTGCGGGCTGAGCGCAGGGAGGTACTGGCCAGACTGCGCGCGGATGCAGACGCTCTGCTCCAGCAGGCCCGTCGAGAGGTCGACGCGATCCTTACCTCGCTCAAGGCCTCTGAGGGTCCTGCGGCAGTGCGGGATGCTCGGAGTCGGCTTCGGCAATTAGCGGACGAGTTGGCGGCTAAGGCCCCGTCGGAACCACCTCCCGGGGAACCACTTGCTCATGTGACCCCGGGCCAGTCGGTCTTCATCGTGCCCCTCAACCGCGTTGGGACGGTCTTAGCATCGGAAGACGCGCGCGGTGAGGTAGAAGTCGAAGCTGGGACCATACGGATCAAGGTGAACATCGCGTCACTGTTGGCGGCTCCCAGCACCTCGGCCATAGCGGGTCCTGAGGTATCTCCGCCGTGGTCTGGAACCGAGAAGAACGCGAAGGCGGCCGCAGCGCCCCCACCGGTGCCCATGACGGTGAGTCTGCGCGGCCTCACGGTCGATGAAGCCCTCCCGATACTGGACAAGTACCTGGATGATGCCGCCTTGGCCGGTTTGCAGCGTGTCACCGTGGTCCACGGTAAGGGCACCGGTGCACTCCGCAAGGCCGTGCACGGGTTCTTGCGCACCCACCCGCTCGTGCGAGAATTCCGGCTCGGAGGGCGGGGCGAGGGAGAGAGCGGGGCGACGATTGTCGAGCTGCACAGTCCGTAACCGAGAGGGGGGCGTCCAGTGACACCTGAGTCCGATGCAGGTCGCGCTCCCTTTGTCCTGCGACCCTCCGGACGTGGTCTGTTATACTTTTTGCGGCCATGAAGATCCGCTCGCCCGAAGAGCAACTCGATCTACTGCGCCGCGGCACCGTAGAGATCATTTCTGAGGAAGACCTCCTGGCCAAGCTGCGGCAGGACCGCCCGCTGCGGGTGAAGTTAGGTGTCGATCCGAGTGCTCCGGACATTCACCTCGGCATCGCTATTGTGTTGCGGAAGCTGCGCCAGTTCCAAGACCTCGGCCACCAGGCCATTCTCGTCGTGGGTGATTTTACCGGCATGATTGGGGACCCGTCCGAGAAGAAGAAAACTCGGCCGATGCTCACTCGCGAGGAGATCCAACGCAACATCGCGACCTATCGGGACCAGTACAGTAAGATCTTGGATCCGCAGAAGACCCAGGTCGTGTCCAACAGCGAGTGGCTTGGCCGGATGATGTTTGAAGACGTCATCCGCCTGGGCGCGAAGACGACGGTGGCCCGCGTGCTGGAACGCGACGACTTTGCCAACCGCTTGCGCGCCGGCATCCCTGTCTTCATGCACGAGCTGCTCTACCCGTTGTGCCAGGCGATGGACTCCGTCCAGCTGCGGGCGGATGTAGAGCTTGGAGGCACGGACCAGAAGTTTAACAATTTGATGGGCCGCGATCTCCAGAGGGAGTTCGGTCAGGAACCGCAGGTTGTGCTGCTGACCCCCCTCCTCGTCGGCTTGGACGGCGTGGAGAAGATGAGCAAGTCCCTGGGGAATGCGATCGGCATCACCGAGCCCCCCGAGGAAATATACGGAAAGGTGATGTCCTTGCCTGACGGGTTAATTGCACACTACTTTGAATTCTGTACGGATGCACCGATGGACGAGGTCCAGACCATCGCCGCGGGTCTTGCAGACGGCAGCCTCCACCCCCGGGAGGCAAAGGCGACGCTCGCGACTGCGATTGTTACCCTGTGGCATGGGAAAGCGCGGGCGACTGAAGCGCGACGAGCGTTCGAGCGTCTGTTTGTGGACAAGGATTTGCCGGCGGAGATCCCCGAGGCCGCCGTGAGCCGCGACGAACTCAAACAAGGCCGCATCCGCCTCGTCAAGCTGTTGGTGCTTACCGGGTTGGCAGAGAGTAATAGCGAGGCGAAACGCCTGATCTCCCAAGGCGGGGTGACCGTCGATGGCGAACGCGTCCATAAGGTCGATGCTGACGTTGCGCTCAAGAACGGGGCGGTGCTCCGGGTCGGCAAACGACACTTCGTGCGAGTGCATATCGACTAGAGGAGAGCTCTGATGCGGGAGGCGATCCTAAAGGCAATTGATGACGCCGCGGACGAACTGGTGGGCCTCGCCCGCAGGATTCACGCGGCTCCGGAGATCGCTTTTGAAGAAGCGAAGGCCTCGCAGTGGCTGTCCGAGACGTTGGAGAGGCACGGATTTAAGGTGCAGCGCGGGGTCGCTGACCTTCCCACGGCGTTCCGGGCTGAACGCGTTGCCAGCCCGGGTGGACCTACCGTGGCCTTCTTTGCCGAATACGACGCGCTGCCGGAAATCGGACATGCTTGCGGCCACAACCTTATCTGCACGGCCGCTCTTGGCGCCGGGATAGGTCTCGCCGCCATCGGCTCCAAAGTCGCAGGAAAGGTGCTCGTGATGGGCACACCGGCTGAAGAAGGCGGAGGCGGGAAAGTATTGATGCTCCAACGGGGCGCGTTCGCCGGGATCGATGCGGCACTAATGTTCCACCCGGCCGACTACACCTTAACGATGCGCCAGTCTTTAGCGTCCTATCGGCTCAAGGTCAAGTTTGTGGGCAAGGCCGCTCACGCTGCAGCCGCCCCGTATGAGGGGATCAACGCTCTCGATGGGCTCGTTCAGATGTTCGTGAACATTGGTCTGCTGCGTCAGCAACTGCGTGACGACGCGCGGGTGCACGGCATTATCACGTATGGCGGTGCCGCGCCCAACATCATCCCGGACCGCGCCGAAGCGGCGTTTAGCGTGCGCGCGACAGACAGCGCGTATGCCGCCAAGGTGCTGGAGAAGGTGATCAACTGCGGGCGCGCCGGCGCCGCGGCAACGGGTGCCACATTTGAGCACGAGGCCCAGAAAGGATACGAGGCGATGAAACCCAACCGCCCCCTCGCTGAGGCGATTGGACGTCACCTGCAAGAGCTGGGGTGGGCGGTCGATCGCCCGCCGCAGCGAATACGGATGGGCTCGACAGACATGGGCGACGTGAGCCAAAAGATCCCGTCCCTTCACCCCTATCTGGCTATTGGGAAAAATGTCTCCGGGCACACCGTAGAGTTCCGGGAAGCCGCGAAGTCTGACGAGGGATTCCGCGGCATGCTGACTGCCGCGAAAGTGATGGCGCTGACGGGATTCGATGTGATGACCAATTCGAGTTTTCTTGGACAGGTCCGGGCTGACTTTTCCAGCGTTCCTTGACCCCTCGCAGGACCGTGGCTATACTTGCTCTGTCATTTTCCTCGCTAGGTGTGGGCCCTTAGCTCAGGTGGTGAGAGCGCACCCCTGATAAGGGTGAGGTCCGTGGTTCGAGTCCACGAGGGCCCACCATCGCAGGAACTACGCGGGTTCCGCGATTTCAGCCGACTCAAGAGAGCCTCCCACTAAACGGAGTGTGCTCACCTCTGCGAGGCTTCGCAGAGGCCGCAGAGGGCTTTCTGTGTCTCGCACAGTCGCCGACGGCTGCACCCCGCGGACCGTCCAGCTCTATCGCGAGGTGCTAGCCGCTTTCGTGAAAGGGAATGCCCCTGCACCACCCGCGCGATTGTATGTTGCCGGTCCGCGCGACCGCTCCGAATCCTGCCACAGGAAAGTAGTCCAGCACAGTTGAATATTGTGGGTCGGGTGAATGATTGTTGGTAAATAACAAGACCCGAGAAACGGGAGAAGCCGAAATGAGACATGCCCGGTTGCTTACCTGCGTTGCAGTTTTGATCGTCCCGTTCATGACAACTTATGCGAGTCTGCCAGCTACGGCGGCTCCATCGGAGCATCTGAACTGGGGATTCCAACTCTCCAGCGGACCCGACTCGTGCCCGCCGGGTAACCTTGTGATCAACCTAAAGCAGCGCGTCCTCCGAGACGTCGACTCGGGCGTCGGAGGAAACTTCTGGGCCTTCGATGACTTCGTCCGGAGCATTCAAGTGGTAGAGATCAGTCCCAGCACGTTCTGTGCTACCGTGAAATACCAGGGCCAGTTTTCCACGATTGCGGGTACCGCTCCAGCGGGGACAGGCAGCGTCGGTGCCGGCGTATTTGGCGCGTTTGAGGGAGGATATGTTTCGACTGTTTTTACTGCGACTCTGTTGTCCAACCCCTCCCAGCGCACCATGGGAAGCATTGGCACATTTGATTACATGTGCGATGCTTCCGGCCATTGCCCGGGATATGCCAACTGGACGGCATTCTATTTCACTGCGATAAGCGGCTTCGATCTAGCCTGGTGGGGTTGGGTCTACCACGCCGGAGACAACGGCAGCTGGGTTAATTTGATATTCCGCAACTCTGGGAATATTACTGGTAATTAGACGCAACCGCTTGAGGGTGTTGGCCACGGATAATTTTGCTCTCTGTATTTTGAGGCTGCTCGCGCATTCCGCCAGGGGTGAAAGCGCCCCACTGAGAGTCGTGTACGAGTTCGAGCTGAAGAAGACGGTGATGTACTCGCCCATTGACGCCTGATCACCGTGCCCAGCCCACCGGTGAGGGAGGAGACAGTCATTGCTGACCAGAACAGGCCGGGTGATTACCAAGGAGGTGATCAGGTGTGGAGAAGCTTAAGACGCCCTTGATGGCGAACGCTGTTTACCTACTCCTCTTGGGGCTCGTGACCCTATCACCGAATCTTGTGAGCAGTATCTTTGGGTATGACGTGAAGGATGCGGGCGTCCTCCTGGTGCTGTCGGCGGTCTTGTTGGGGTTTGGGGTCGTGGTGTGGGCCGTCTCCGCAAGCCCGGAGAAGTACGGCGGTCTGGCGACGGCCATCGTTGTGGGGATTGTGATTGGCCTGCTCTTCCTCCTCTACGGGTGGATGCGCGGTCTGTTCACGCCCCGTAACGTCGTTCTCCCGATCATCATCGACGTGGTGCTCGCCGGCTGGCTCTGGTCAGCCAAGCCGAAGTAATCGAACCATCGTTGGGTCGGTGAGAGCAGGGGGGACCCGCTGGTCCCCCCTCTTCGTTTGGCGCGAAATCAGCCCTGAGCGCGTGAATATTTGGCTTGGATTGCGGGCATGGAACTTGCTTGAAGAACGCTAGTGGCGGCGATAAGGTCTTCGCAGGCTCTCGGAGAGTTCAGAGGCCTGCAGAGGCATCTGCAGTATGTGGCAGGTGTTGGCCTTGTCCAATCGGACTTCGCAGGTACGCCGCGTGGGTACTCCTCCCTCTGGGAAACCCCGCCGGTCACACCTCCTGTGCGCCCTTGGGATGCTCGTTCTGCTGAGCGCCGTGATGGGACGCTCTGATCCCGTCGGCGGTGAGACGTTCTCCACCGACGCTGTGGGGCGGCTGATCGTGGATGAGCATCGACTGTGCACGGGGTTCGTTATCCGCTCGATTCCACGCCAAGTTCCCTACCGACTCGGCGGTCACACCCTCGTCTACGAGAACTGGCTTGCTACAGCTGGCCACTGTCACGGAGGGAAGCTGACCTTCCAGCAGGGGACACGCACATACGACGTCTACGTCATTGGATTCAGTGACGCCGGCACAGACAGCTTCGATGTGATGTTGATGGGATTCCTGACTGACAAACCCTTCCCCACGCTCGAGCCCGCGTTCGGGGTGCACCCTCAAGTGGGAGATCCCCTGATGTTGATCGGCTATGGGTCGCGGGCGCTCATGATGCGTGTGGGTCCCCTGCTGCGGTACGACGAACGTGGGCGACTGGAAATTCACGGCTACGCGAGTCGCGGGAACAGCGGAGGCCCCGTGCTGATTCCCGGGACACGCCGCGTCGTGGGTATTGGAGTCGAGACAACCATCGACAAGCCTGAGGGCGCCGCGCTTTTCTACTGTGTGTTGGCCCAGTGTGCCCCGAAGCCTCCCTACATCGCAACACACATTGATAGACTCCAAGGGATTGCCGCTTTCCACTAGACGATCGTTCCTCTATCGGGCGGAGCCAAGCCGGTTGAAAACCGCAGTGCCAGACTCCAGCCCCACACGATTGCCGCGTTAAGGCTGAGTGCCGCGCTCTCTTACGAGACGATCCGCAAGTACGTGCCGCTATGCTGGGACATTGCCCTTTTCACGTTGAAGTGTTTGGACTGTCCTCACCGAGAGGGGACTTCTCTCGCGAAGAGGGGTATTGAGATCCATGCGTCCCTGGATTCTCGGATTGGTTGATAGCGTGAGCCTTCTGACCTTTTCGTGGGTGGGTATCGCCGCGCATGGCAGCTCGCTTAGCGCTTCGGTCGTGATCCGCGACGCGGGACCATTTCTCGGCGTGTGGTTCATGTTGGCTCCCCTGACCTCGGTCTACCGGCGACCGGGGTGGGGAAGCCTCGTGCGCCATTGGCTGGTGGCCATTCCCCTGGCCGTGCTCGGCCGTCAGGTCTTGCTGGGACGTCCTCTCGACTTTGCGGCTCTAGTCTTCTTGGTGGTGGCCCTAGTCTTTGCGGGCTTGCTTTTGGCGGCGGGGCGCGTGGTCGCCACGCGGTTCGTCGTCCCACGTCGGGCGGCCCGTCCCGTCTCCCATAAGAGCTTGTGAACCGCGGAGTGGTCCAAATCACCCTCACCGCGTGTGACCAGGGTGCGGTAGAGCGTGATCGCACTTTGCAGGTGGGGGAGGTGGGCGGATACTCGCGATGCGAGGGCCTGCGCGAGGAGGAGGTCCTTCAACTGGGACCGCACGCGCCCGCCGGGAATGTAAGAGCGGGCAATCATGCGGTCGCCGTGGATCTGCAGGAGTTTGGAGTCGGCAAACCCGCCGGCCACGGCCGTGCGCACCGCGCGGGGATCCAGGCCGATTTTCTCGGCCAGCGTGAGGGCCTCTGCGACTGTTTCGAGGGTCAAGCCCACGATGACCTGGTTGACGACTTTCATCATGTCACCTGTTCCGGCCTCACCAACGCGGACGACACGACCCAGTTTCTCGAGCATCGGCCGGGCCCTGGCGACGTCCACCTCCGATCCCCCGACCATAATGGCAAGGCTGCCTTTGGCGGCTCCCTCCGGCCCGCCTGACACGGGTGCATCCACCCACGCGATGCCTCGCGCTGCAAGCCGCGCGGCGTGGTCGCGGGACCGAGACGGGTCTGAGGTGCCCATGTCGATGACGAGATGTCCTGACCTCAGGTGCGGTCGGAGGCGGGCGAGCACCTCATCGACCGCGGAGGAATCGGTCAGAGAGAGGATCAGGACCGCAGACCGAGCCGCTTCGCCCAGGGTGGGCCGCAGTGGAAGGCCCACGATCACGTCAGCGGGGAGGGGCGACCGGTTCCAGCCGCTGACCTGATAGCCTGCTGCCTGCAACGTGCGAGCAATGGGGCGGCCCATCAGGCCGAGCCCGACCACACAAATAGATTCTGTCATCGCACCCTCCGGTTCATCTTCAAGCTGAAGTCAGTGGCCAGAGAAGCTGGAAGCCCGATTCCGCCGTGCACGCACAGAATCCCTGCACAACGGAAGGGCTGAAGGGAACTCGTCAAGCGGGGTCGTCTATAACGTCGGGCGAGGGTTCGCCGTAAGGAACGCCTGCATCCCCTGTGAGATTGCCCACCAGATACCGACCAAGATTGCAATCCAGATGATCCACGTTCGCATCAGAATCACCGGAGTGTTTGTGATACTGCTGCGGCTCTTCTTCCTTCTATGCCCACTGGGAGGCACTTTCGCCAGGGGGAGAGGCGGGTAGGTGGAACCGGAGCCGGGTGGCGAGCGTATGAAAGGGGACGGACCTTGTGTGCTTGTCCCCTGAGTTGAGGGCCACTAAAAGAGTTGGCACAGGTCACTAAAAGAATCGGCACAAAATCGGTAAACAACTGCGATCGAGGACGGGCATGAAAGTTGCTCACGCAACGGAATTTGGCGGCGATAAGGTCACCGTAGGTTTGCGGAGAGTGCAGAGAGTCCTGTGGTTTGAGGTCGTCACACACGGTGGCGCAGGAAATCGTAGGCCGCGGGATAGGCAGGGTGCAGGAGCGAGGAGAGAGTCCGATGCTCATGCTGCCGGGGTTTCAACGGAGGTTGCGAAGCCAGCGTGGTTTCACGCTGATTGAACTCTTGATCGTCGTCGCGATCATCGCGATTCTTGCGGCAATCCTTATCCCGAACTTCCTGCGGGCCAGGGCGCAGTCGCAGGTCGCGGCCACCAAGGGCAATCTGAAGAACGTCGCGACGGCGCTGGAGAGTTACTTCGTCGACTTCGCGCAGTATCCGCTGACCGCGAGTGCTCTATCCGCGAATTACACCCGCACGCTGCCGCAGGACCCGTGCACGGGGAGCGCGTTCGGTGCGTCGCCCGGCTACACGTACGCTGCCATCGGCAATCCGGCGACGGACTACGTGTTGCAATCCAACTGGGCGAACGGCGGATCGGGATCGCCGTGTTGGAATGTGGCCAGTAGCAACTGGGCGTATGCCCCCGGCGGTGGTCTGAGCCCCACGCCTTAGCCCCGCCTTCTCCGTCCATCTTTCCGGGCCTGCGATCGGTGGCGAGTGCCCGTTCCCTCTCCGGCGAGAAGATTGGCAAGCGCATGGAGCGCCCGCCGATTGTTGCCAAACGCTAGCGGTTCGGGTAAGCGGTCAAGCGGAAACCACGAGGCTGTCCCGACATCACTGGCCGCGGTCGGGGTTCCAACAATGGTTGGCACTCGATAGTAGATATTCAGTGTGGATTCGCCCTCAGCACCATACCGGTCCATGTAGATCCCGACCATCGGTCCGATTGTCGCCTGCACGCCCAGTTCCTCGCGGATCTCCCGGCGCAGCGCATCTTCGGGGTGCTCGTCGGGGTCAATAAATCCGCCCGGGCAGTCCCAGCAGCCCTCTCGGGGTGGACCCGCCCGGCGGACGAGCAGCACTTCCACCGGGCCCTGGCGCTTCTGCCGGCGCGTGATTAGACCCGATGCGGTTGGTTTGGGATTCTGCCAGAGGACATGTCCGCAGCGGGAGCAGACTGGTTGCAGGAGCTGTTCGTCAGGCAGACGGCGCTCTTCGAGTGGACTAGCGCACTGCGGACAATACTTGAGGATCACGCCATACGGCGGGCCGGGACGGGCTGGGGGATCCCGTATAGCTCGCCGTATTTCTGCTGGAGGTACTGCAGATATGGTTCCGGAGTCAGCGCGGTCCCGGTCGCCCGCATGACGACCTCGGGTGGGAGAAACTTCCGCCCGTGGGCGTGCACGTGCTCGCGCAGCCAGCCCAACAGAGTGGCGAACTGGCCGCGCGCGATCTCCTCGGATAAAGCGGGATGGGCGCGGCGGGCGGCCTCAAACAGTTGCACGGACAAGATGTTTCCTAGGGTGTAGGTGGGAAAGTACCCGATCAACGCGCTGGCCCAGTGCGTGTCTTGCATGACGCCGTCGGCGTCAGTGGGGGGCGTGATGCCCAGGTAGGTTTGCATCCGGTCGTTCCACGCCTCCGGCAGCTTGGAGACGGCGAGTGAGCCCCTGATGAGCTCCTTCTCCAGTTCATACCGCAGCATGATGTGAAGGTTGTAGGTGACTTCGTCGGCTTCCACGCGGATCAGGCTCGGCTGCACACGGTTGACCACCCGGTAGAATGCGTCAAGCTCCGCGCGGCGTAGCGACGGGAAGTGGTCCTGGAGAGGCCGATAGTAGAACTGCCAAAATGGCCGGTTGCGGCCGATCAGGTTCTCCCAGAGGCGAGACTGCGACTCATGCAGACCCAAGCTGGCCCCGCGGCCGACCCAGGTACGGGCCAAGGAGTGCGGGATCCCTTGCTCGTAAATGGCGTGGCCCGCTTCGTGGAAGATGGCAAAGACTCCGGACAATGAGTTCGGCTGGTACCGCGTGGTGATGCGGACATCGTCGGGATCGAAGCTCTCGGTGAACGGATGGGTCGACTCATCCAACCGACCCCGCGAGAGGTCGAATCCGAAGGCCTCGGCGACTTTCAGTCCAAAGACGCGCTGCCGAATGGGGTCGTATTCTGCAGTCCGGAAAGCGTCGCCCATGCGATTGTCGCGCTCGGTGCACGAACGCACCAGGGGAACGATGACCTCTCGCACTCGGGCGAAAATGCTGTCGACCTCTCGGGACGTGATGCCCGGTTCGTAGTGGTCCAGGAGGGCATCGTAGGGGTGGTCTTCGTAGCCCAGGTAATCGGCTTCGCGCCGGGCGAACTCCATCATCTCCTGAAGGGCCGGACGGAAAGCAGCGAAGTCGTTGCGCGGGCGCGCCTGGCGCCAGATCAACGTGCTCAAGGAGGCCGCCCGCGCCCGGGCGGCGACAAACTCCGCAGGCAGGCGGATGAGCCGCGCGTAGTCGCGCCGGACCATCCGGATTATCGCGCCATCATCGGAGGCGGGGTCCAGCTGGTCGGAGGCCTCGGCCGCGTCGAGCAGCGTGGCCGTCGTCGGGGAGACAAACCGATCGTGGGTCAGCCGGGTGAGCGTCCCCAGTTGCTCCGCCCGCGCCGCGGCGCCGCGCACTGGCATGTACGTTTCTTGATCCCACCCCAAGACGGCCGCGGAGTTACGCAGATCCACGATGGTCGCGAGATGAGCGCGCAGCGCGGTGATGGCCTCAGGTTCCTGAGGATTCGACATGCGACTCCTTAGGGTTTCCTGTTGGTAGGGAGACTACCCTAATCCCTCAACGACTTTGTCCATCTCCATTGCGGTGTAACAGCGCATGGTCAACGACCGCACGTTCCCTTGGCTTCCCATCCAGATGGCCAGCTTGCTGGCCGCGGTATCATCGGGGGCGTCGAGGAGCGCGAGGGCATCATACGGCCCCACAGTCCACAGCGTTTCACGAACCTTGATTTTGAATTTCTCGGCCTGGGCCCGAAATCGGTCGGCCCGCTTGGTGGTGTCCTTCGCCCCGCGTACCCCCTGCTCAGTCCATGTGAACAACATAGCGTAGGTCGGCACTTTGACTCCTCCCTCACCGGCGGAATATGAGTGAGTTTCGCAGCGCGACCGGGCTCTCCTGTCGGCGTCCCCCTGATCGGCGGGATGACTTGCGAAAGATGGATGGTTTCAAATCGGGTGTGCGGGAGCGAGCACGCGACGATGCCGGACGTCCCAGAGCCCGCGACTGGTGAGGCGAATCCACGGCAGAGAGTCAAAGGTCAAAAAGAGCAAGGTAAAGATGGGGTCGGCAAACCGGTACCCTCGGGCTTGAAGCAGGGCGTTGAATCGACGGTTGGCGTCCGCGACCTCCGCCCATGGTCGCAGCGAAAATGCCCCGAGTTCTAGTGGCAGCGTGAAGACGCCGCGGCCGCCTTCGACGACCACGAGCCCTCCCCCCATCCGCACGAGGTGCCTCAACGCGTCTGCCATATCGGCGGGGTTTTGACCGAGCACGAGTACGTCGAATCCGCTGCTAATCGTCGTGGCCAGCCCGCCCAGTTTGTCGGCGAAGCCTATCAGTTTGGTTTGCGTGATCCACTGGCCGCTGCGACCCAGCAACGCCACGCGCAGGGCGTGAGGCGAAGTCTCCCCCGGGGGCACGGCTTCGGTAATGACGTCGTTGACCAAGCGCAGACCCGGAGTCGCCTCCTGGGGTGCGGCCAAGAGGTCGAAGGCGCCCGGTGGCGCGGTGATCGAGGGGCGCAGCTGATCCCAGGAGGGCGTGGGGAGGGGCGCGGTGAGCCTCTGATCCTTGGCCACGACGGCGCCGTCGGCGAGGACAAGCGAGGGCGTGGGATGGTGCAGATCCCAGAGCACATTGAGGTCGGCCCGCTTGCCCACCGCCACTTCCCCCACATCGCGGAACCCGTAGTACTGAGTGGGGTTGAGGGTAACCATCCGCAGCGCGTCCATGGGGGCGAGGCCTGAGCGCATCGCCACGGCCAGCAGATAGTCCAAATACCCATGCTCGCTGATGAACGCAGGGGTCGGTCCGTCAGCGGTGAGCATCACCCGTCCTGCCTCGATGTCGTCGCGTGTGATCCCGGTGATCAGTTCCGGGAGGTCGGGCCGTATGGAACTGTGCCGCAGCATCGTGACGAGTCCCGCGCGCAGTCTGTCTCGGACCTCCTGGGCCGTCACGGCTTCGTGGCACGAAGTAAATCCGGCGGCGGCCAGGCCGACCAGCCGCTCGTAGGAGGCTCCCGCGGCGTGCCCTTCGACCCGTTTGCCATCCTCGCGTGCCGCGCGGATTTTGGACACGAGATCCGGATCGCCGTCGAGCACATCGACCCACCGTGTGACTTCGCCCACGGCCGCCGCCCACGGTTGTCGCCACAGCGCGCGCAGCGTGTCTACGCGAAATCGCTCACCAGTGTCGGCAAAGGATTGGGGTTGTAGCCGGATCAACCAGCGGAATTTCATCGGTAAGGCGGATAGCGATGCGAGCAATTCCGGCAGGCGCTCCGGCGGCGTCAGGAGCATGAAGGGCAGGCTGTCGACGATGGCTGTCGTCGTCCCCGTGCGCAGGAGCGCTCCCGCAAACTCAACGGGATTGGCCAGCAAGATGTGGCCGTGCGGTTCGATGTACCCGGGGACAATGATTTGGCCGGACACATCGATGACCTTGCGCGCGGGCGTGGCTACCTCGTCGTCTGACCCGATGCGGGCGATGGTCCGATTGGCGATCCCTACGGCCGCACGCCGAACGAAGCCAGCGCGGACATCGGCGATGGATCCTCCGGTGAGGGCGAGGTCAATTGCGGCAGACGACACGCCGTCTAGCATACAAGAAATCCCATGCAGGGAGGGCCGTCCTGCACAGCACGCGAACGCCCTTAAGGATGAAGCCTGGTTTGCGGCGTGGCGCGGAAGCGACGGTGCGGGTCGTGGTGACGCCCGACATGCTGGCGACCTTTGAGGAACTTGGGCCGGTGCACCCTCTGTATGCCACGTGGTCGATGATCCGCCACATGGAGCTGGCCTGCCGCAAGATTATCCTGCCGTATCTCCAACCCGACGAAGATGCCGTCGGGTATAGCATCAGCGTGACGCACCTGGCCCCGACGACCGTCGGAGACCAGGTGACCGCACGCGCTCGGCTTGTGAAGGTCTCCGGTCGAAAGATTATCTGCGCGGTCGATGCGGTCAATTCCAAAGAGAAGATCGGCGAAGGCACGCAGGTCCAGGTGCTCGTACGAAAAGATCAGTTGGAACGGTTCTCCAATCCTCAGCGAGCTGATGCCTCGCTCCACGTGCGGGGAAAGTCCTAACACCCCCAACTAGAAGCTGTCCGCCCGGTTCGGGATGGAGCGGACTGCTAGGCGCCGGGGCTGGGCAGCAGCGGCGCGCCCCGCCGAGCCGCCTCATCATAGGGCAGCAAGGCAGCATAGATGGCCCGGCAGACCGGAGTGGGGATCCGGTAGCGTGCACCCAGGCGGACGGTGTGCCCCGGCAGGGCGTCCAGTTCCATCCGGCGGCCGTGAATAAGATCCGTATACAGCGATGAGTAGCTCGCAGGACCCAACCCCTCAGCTGCCCGCTGGACGCGCGCGCGCTCGCCGTCTGGGAGAGGCACCCCGTGGGCCCGACCGACGGAGGCGACTTCGGAGGCGACGTCGAGGTACATCTCCATCGTTGCCGGAGACTGCCTGATCGGCCCGATGGGCAGTCGGGTCAGCGCGGTCATCCCGCCTTGCGCGGTGATGAAGAGGTACTTCTCCCACATCGCGACGAGGATCTGCGGCGATAGGTCGACCGGCACTCCGGTGGCGGCAAACGCGTCGCGGATTGCTTGGCCACGGGTAGTGACTTCGCCGTCCAGTTCTCCCAGCACGACGCGCCGTGATCCACCGGTGTGGCTGATGACTCCAGGGGACGCAATCGCTGTGAAGATGTAGGCCGCACCTCCCAAGACGTGCGCGCGGCCCACGCGCTCGCCCAATCGGTCCACGTTGTCGACACCGTTCTGGAGTGTTAAGACTGCGGTCTTGTCTGCGATCAGCGCCGGCAAGACTGCGGCGGCCGTATCCGTGTCGTACGACTTGACACCAAACAGCACCAGATCGACAGGCCCGATCTCTTCGGATCGCTCGGTCACACGGACCCGCAGGCTGACCGGCTCGGGCAGCAGCACGGACTCCACCCGCAATCCTCGCTCGCGGATCGCGGCTAGGTGTGACCCGCGGGCCAGGAATGTAACCTCGTGTCCTCCTTGATGCAGCAGCGCGCCATAGTAGCCCCCGATTCCTCCAGCTCCGACCACCGCAATCTTCACGCGGCACCTCGCACGTACGTGCGCCTTTTCGCAATATTTGTTCCCAATTAGGGGAACCCTCCCAGAACGAGCTAACGGGCAGCGGAGGACCCTCACAAAGTGTGATGTCTGAGAAAGATGAGGGGGTGGGCACAGTGAGGATAGCGCGGCTCGGACTCCTACTTGTTATCAGGATTCTTCTTTGATCTGTCGAACTACCTGCGCGACCGGTCGGGCAGGCCGGACGCAGCACCGATTGAGGAGCTTTACGCGTGCGATTGATGGGGAAACTCCGGACCGCGACCGGCATGCTGGCGCTCATTGTCGTTTTCGCCACTCCTTCCGCAGCGCTTTCGAATCCGTCACGAACCTTAATGGGGATCGGGTTCTATGTGGACTTCGACCCCAACTCCTGGACCGCGGTGCGCCTGGAAGGGCACCGTCTGAATTGGGTCATTACGACCAACTATGTTCTGGCGAACCCGACGGGGGTGCTCGCTGGGTCTCATGATCCGGCCATCGTGGCGCTCGCCCGTAGCCGAGGGAGCCGCGTGCACTTCCGAGTGGCGAACCTTGTCAACGATCACTACGACGCGGAGTTGGCCCGCGCGATTTTGACCAAACCCGCCGCCAGCATCCGGGCGATCGCGAGCATTCTCCAAATTGTCCGGGACTATGCCTACGATGGCGTAGTGCTGGATCTCCAAGACTTGGCCCCGACCGATCAGTCAGCTCTCAGTGGTTTTGTGAGAGATCTTGCCACTCAGTTGCATAATCGCAGCCGCCCGCTATCAGTCATCGTGCCGGCCAAACCCCAGGAGACGCGGGCGACGGCAGATGCGTATGATCTGAGGTCGCTGAGTCGGGCGGCTGACTGGATTATCATTCAAGCCTACGACGCGCAGCACGTGGCCGCACCGGCGGCTCCCCTCGCCCCGCTGCCCTGGGTCGATTCCGCAATCCGGCATGCCTTGGGCTATGTCCCCGCATCCCGCCTCATATTGGGGATTGGGCTGTTGGGCTATGATCGGCCCGCGCAGGGCACCGGTGAGATTATCTCGATGCGAGAGGCTGTCGGGCGGGCCCAGCGTGCAGGTGC
>WNFE01001120.1_pt1 | contig 19369 bp, 18 predicted proteins | sample 5400451 | NCBI WGS metagenome assembly WNFE01 (sample SAMN13153344, study PRJNA577476) | soil metagenome | isolation source: 200 cm saprolite under Douglas fir tree site 2 hole 2 | place: USA:California | collected 2015-04-18
AGTCGCCAGCAATGGCAAAGCCACCCCAGCGCCGACGCCAGCGCATACAGGTCCGGTGATCATCGTTGGGGCAAACGGGGTGCCCAAGCGAATCGTAGATGCAGAGGATGACAGCGACACGCCGAGAAAGCCGGTTCACAAGAAAACTCCGTCCTCAACGTCACAGCGAACACCGCAAGGCACTGCTAAATCGCAATAAGTCCGGGAATTCCAAGAGGATAGCTTTACAAAATTATCTACTCTCCCACCCCTTTTTTGGGAACCTTTGAAGGGGTATGGACGTCTATTGTAAGTAGTAAGCAGGCTTCGCCCGGGGCGGCTAACATAGGCCAAAAAGGTGTGTTGAAGCTGGCATCATATCCTGCTAATGTGAGAGGTGACGCCATGAAGGCGATGGCGGGAGCAACTACGTTGGCCGAATTAGCAAGCGCGCTCGCGAATGCCACGGAAGAAAGTTCGATTGTGGCGGAGCTTAAGTCCGGGTCAGAAGAGGCATACTCCTGGCTGATTGCGCATTATCACCAGCAGGTCTACAGCCTGGTGTACCGCATCGTCAACAATCCGGCGGATGCGGCGGATACAACCCAGGAAGTTTTCCTCAAGGTTTTCCGCGGGATGAGCCACTTCCACGGTGAATCGAGCCTAAAGACTTGGATTTACCGCATTGCCGTGCATGAGGCCTGTAACTCCAAGCGCTGGTGGTTCCGTCATAAGAGACGCGAGACCAGTCTTGAACCTGTGGTGGATGAGATGAATGATGGCCCATCTGTCCAGGGTCTTAAAGACTTGCTGCAAGACCACGGCGACTCACCATTTGAGAGCCTCGCGCACGAAGAGGTCCGGGCCCGGGTCGAGGAAGAGTTGAGACAGGTTCCGGAACCGTATCGCACGACGGTGATCCTGCGCGATATTGAAGATCTTTCGTACGAGGAGATTGCAGAAGTCACACGAGCTTCTCTGGGTACGGTAAAAAGCCGGCTTACGCGCGGCCGCGAGATGCTGAAGAAAAGACTACAACCCTATGTGAACGAAGTCGGCCAGGAGCTGGGATTAGCCACAGAGCGTAATGTGGAGGCCAACGACCGCGAACGATCCAAGGCAAAAATGCCGGGAATGCGGCGTGCCAACGTTGAGGTGATGTCATGAAGTGCAGCGAAGTGCAGTCTTTGTTTTCGTTGTATCTGGATAGCGCCCTGACCGGCGTGCAGATGCAGCAAGTGGCTGCGCATGCCGAAGAGTGTGACTCCTGCCATGCTGAATACCAACAGCTCCGGGCCACGCAACGCATGGTTGCCGGCCTGGGAAGGCGACAGGCGCCCCCTGATCTGGCTCTTCAGTTGCGCATAGCGCTTTCGGTGGAGCGCACAAAAAGCTATCGCCGCCGCTGGGAAGGCATGCTGGTGCGATGGGAAAATGCTTTTAATGCTTTCATGTTTCCAGCGACCGCCGGCTTGCTGAGCGCGGTAATATTTTTCGGGTTGATCATCGGGTTCTTCGGCCTGCCGGTCAACAGCTCGGCTTCTTCTGATGTGCCCCTGGCGCTGTATACTCCTCCGCAGTTGAACCCTTCGGCCCTGCCATTCTTAACTACGATTGGCAACAGCGAGGGATCGTTGGTCGTGGAAACGTATGTGGACGCCAATGGCCGAGTGGAAGACTATCGAATCATATCCGCGCCTGAGGGAACCCAGGACCTGATCCCGCGTGTGGATAATCTGCTCATCTTTACAACCTTCCGTCCCGCGATGAACATGGGACGGCCTACGCCCAGCCGCGTTGTGCTCTCATTTTCGGGCATGAACGTAAAGGGATAAAAACAGTTTCAAGTTTCGAGTTTCTAGGCTGCTAAAAGCCACGCCTTTCGAAAGACTCGGTTCGCCTAAAGGGCTTCGTGGTAACCCACAGCTAGCGGGAAATTTCTCGATAGTAAGCGATCAAATCCAGCGGCGGGGGCGCGTGGCCCATTACGCGCAGAAAGCCGGAGACTTGTCCGCGATGGTGCGTGCCGTGATTGACGACGTGGAGCGAGATCTGCCAGAGCGGAGTCTCATGGGGATTGCCCTTCAAATCTTTGTAGGAAAATTTGGTCCCCAGGGAATCTTCCGCCAGGCTTGAAGCCCAGTCTTTCCATCTCTTATGAAGCACCGGCCAGTCGTTTTGAAGCACAGTCAAATGCATATCTTGTTCCGGATTGATGAACTTTGCCGGCGGATTCCCTAGGATGCGTCCAAGCCAGATGCGATCAGCGGCATAGATGTGCACCAGTGTCCCGAGAATGCTGTGGTCAGCGGTGTGGAAGTCTCTCGTCAGCTCCTCCGCACTCAACGAACTTGCCGCGTTCACAAGCCTGCTGCTGGCCCAAGCCGTGTAATCAAAATGGGTACGAAGTGCTTCTAGTGTGATCGTCATGGATGGTCATAAGTGTACACTCACAGTTTCGGGTTTCAAGTTTCCAGTTCCGAGTTACTGGCTACTAGAAGCCATCTCAATAGATAGATGGTCAAGAGTGACAGTTGTAACCTTAGGGCCAAATGCGGCAATTGACCGTATTCTTCCTAGGCCAGTAGAATAAGGCATCCCGCCTTGTGTTGAAGTTGAAGAGGAGGCCCGTCTGCGTTTTATCTCATTATTTTCAAGTGTTATCGTTTTTTGCTCAGTTGTGATTTTGCCCGGCCAGGCGCAACAAAAGTCCTCGCCGGCACCGAGCGTCCCCCCAGCAGCAACAACTTCCAAAATCACTTTGGATACCAGCGAGACGCTCTTCAGCCTGCTGGCCGCAATGAATGCCTGCGGGTACGATGCCGACCTGGCCAACTCGGACCCGCTGCGCGCGCAAATCCGGCAGGAGATCGCGCAGAAGGCCGCGGCTTCAGAAGAGGCCGCCCATGCCCGGACCGAGTTTTGCAATTTCTACAAAGACCATCAGAATACGGACCCCGCCCGCGATTTGGCGCAGTTTGTGTCGCTGGGGTTGTTTCTCACACCCCCGCCCACTTTTCAGCCCAGCGTGCAAGAAGCTGACCTGCCTCCGGACGCAACTTACGTCCTCGGGGCGGTCCCTTTGCTGCAAAACTTTTATCAAGCCTTAGGACTGCGGGACATCTGGAAAGAGCACCAGGCCGGATATGACACTCTCGTGGACAGCTACCATACGCCGGTCTCGCAGATGATTCTCAAGACCGACCTGTACTTGAAGCTGCAAATGAGCGGCTATATGGGACGGCGTTTTACCGTGCTGGTAGAACCTTTGGCCGCTCCCAGCGGCATCAATGCCCGGAACTACAGCGATGACTACTATATGGTGATTTCACCGTCGCGGGGTTCGATCAAGCTGGACCAGATCCGCCATACCTACCTGCATTATGTTCTCGATCCTTACGCGCTCAAACGCGGCACATCGCTCAAACGGCTGCAACCTTTATTGCTTACGGTATCCACCGCCCCTATGGATGACAGCTTCAAAAATGATATCGGCCTGCTGGTTGACGAATCCCTGATTCGCGCCATCGAGGCGCGCACGCTTTCGGGAACAGGCAAAGATGCGGAAGACGTGCGGTTACAGAGAGCCAAAGCTTCAGAGAACGAGGGGTTCATTCTCACCCGCTATTTTTACGAGGCCCTGCAAAAATTTGAAAAAGATCCCGCGGGATTGAAAGACAGCTACTCGGATTGGCTGTTCCAGATTGACGTTGACAAAGAAAAAAAACAGGCGCAGCAGATCAGTTTTTCGAAAGAGGCCACTCCCGAACTGTTGAGCGCAGCCAAAACACAGCAAGTACAATTGCTGGATTTGGCGGAGCAGCGGCTGGCATCGGCGGATATCCCGGGAGCAGAAAAGCTGGCGCACCAGGCGCTGGATGAAAAAAATGAAGACCCGGCACGCGCCCTATTCATTCTGGCAAGGGCGGCAGCGCTCCGCGGAGACGTGAATGGAGCGCGCGAGTACTTTCAGCGCACGCTGGAAATTGCACACGAGCCCCGGGTTGTAGCCTGGTCGCATATTTATCTGGGCAGAATCCTTGATCTTCAGGAAGAGCGGGCGGCGGCGCTTGCCCAATACCGCGCCGCACTGGAAGCCGGCGATACCAGCCCGGAAGTCAAGACCGCGGCCGATCGCGGGATTTCCCAGCCCTATGAGCCGCGGTCTTCGCGTCCAAAAGATCAGAATTAGGAGAGGAACCATCATTCCTTGGAGTAGCACAATGAAAAACGCCTTGAGCCTCGCCGCCATCCTGCTGGCTGCAGCCAGCTTGTTGCCGGCGCAAGCTCCGCAAGCACAAAATGCAAATCCTGGATCCTCTTCCCAACAGCCAGGGGGAGAACCCAAAGTTAAGGCTGCAAAGACCCAACCAGAGTACGACGCATTCCAGGCCGCTTGGAGCGAGCAGAACATGGCTAAAGCCGATAGTGCAGCCAACGAATTCGCAAGCAAGTTTCCCGACAGCGATCTGCGGTCCACTTTGTATGAACAATTGATGCGCCGTTACCAGCAGGCCAACAACGCAGATAAAACCCTGGAGATGGGACACAAAGTGCTTGCACTCGATCCCGATTCCGTTTTTGCGCTCATCATGGTTTCCAGTGTCCTGGCTGAGCGCAGCACAGAAACAGACCCGAACCTGCAACAGCGTCATGATGAAGTTGTGAAAGACGCCGGCCGTGCCATCCAGTTGATTGATTCGGGCGCTTTCAAGCCGGCGCAGTTCACGGCCGACCAGATGAATACCATCAAATCAATGGCTTACGCCGCCCAGGGTACGGTGGAACTGACCAGCAAGAATGACAAGGCAGCCGAAGACTTTCTGCGCAAAGCTACCGAACTGAATACCACGAACCCTGAACCTTCGGTGTGGCTGCGGCTGGCGATTGCCATGGACCATCAAAAGAAATATGCTGACGCTCTCACTGCGGCCAATCGAGCGGTAGGGCTTTCCGCCAGCGACGCCGACGTGCTGAAATTAGCAACCCAGGAACAGACAAGGCTTAAGCTATTGGCTGATGCAAAAACAGCGCGCTGATTCCGCAGGCAATCTCTTGAATTTGTTATTTGCGCCCATGACGACCCCTGATATTTCGACCCTGGAAGCCGCGCTGGGACATCGCTTCCAACCCGCGGGGCTGCTGGAGCAAGCGCTCACGCACAGCTCGCATGCGCACGAAGCCATAGACGCCTCGGCGCCGGGGGATGGCACTGGCGAGAAAATAACCTTTGCCACCGGCGATAATGAAATCATGGAATTTCTGGGAGATGCGGTGCTGGGGTTTGTGACCAGCGAGGCGCTGTTTACGCGTTTTCCCGGGAAGCATGAAGGTGAACTTTCCAAGATGCGGGCACACCTGGTCAGCGCGCGGCATCTGGTGCGCGTGGCCAAGCAGATTAACCTGGGAGATTATCTACGGCTGGGGCGCGGAGAGGAAAAAAGCGGCGGACGCAACAAGTCGGCCCTGCTGGTGGATGCGCTGGAGGCGGTGATCGCCGCGCTTTACCTGGATGGCGGACTCGAACTCGCCCGCCAGTTTATCTTTAAAGAAATCGTCAACCCGGAGCTCGGCAAAATGCAGCAAGCAGGAGAAAATCTGCCGCTTACGGACTACAAATCGGCGCTGCAAGAGTCGGTGCAATCCATGGGACAACCGCAACCGGTGTACGTGATTGCGAAAGAGACCGGCCCGGACCACAAAAAAATCTTTACGGCAGAGGTGAGACTGCATTTGCGCGGCAGCGACGAGAACCCGCATTTAGTCGCCCGAGCCGAGGGCCACAGTAAGAAGAGCGCGGAGCAGCGTGCTGCCCGCCAGGCGCTCGAGCATCTTGAGAAGCAGCGATCTGCTGCCGGAGAAAGTGAATGAGCGATCCTTCTTCTCCGTCAAATTCTTCTACCGAGACCAGCGAGCCGCAAAACCAGCCGGGCGCGCAGCCAGAATTTCTGCATGGGGCTGACCGCTTCCAGCCGGACATCGCAGAAGGCGCCACCCCGGCTCCAGATCCACAGCACTCCACCCGGCCATGCAAGCAGCAGGAAAGCTGGCTGGGGCTGCTGCAATCGCTATTGGTTGTCGTAGTGATTGCGCTCTTTGTGGTCACGTTTTTGATACAGGCTTTCCAGATTCCTTCAGGTTCCATGGAAAATACGCTGCTGGTGGGCGATTACGTCATGGTGGATAAGGTCCGCTTCGGCGAGGGCGGCATCTGGAACAATGTGCTGCCATATTCGCCCATCCGGCACGGCGATATTATCGTCTTCAAATATCCCCTCAATCCTTCGCTTCACTTTGTGAAGCGCGTCATCGGGTTACCCGGCGATCGACTGCGCATGGAAAACGAAAAGGTCTGGGTGAATGGCAAACTGCTGCACGAGGGTTACACCATCTATCAACTGGAAAGCCATGCCAGCTTCCCTTCGGATTCCCTATACGACCACCCGCATGGGAACTGGTCTGTGCAATTGCCCAATTTTATTCGGGGGAACGAATTGGTTGTCCCGCCTGATTCTTACTTTGTGCTGGGCGACAACCGCGACAACAGCGATGATAGCCGCTTTTGGGGCTTCGTCCCACGGGAAAACATTGAGGGACGGCCCTGGCTGGTTTACTTTTCTCTTGCCGGCAGTCCGGTAGGAACAGAAGAAGCACAAGCGGCTGATGGTAAACTGGCAGGTCTGATATTTACAGTCCGCCACCTGTGGGAATACGTGCGTTGGAACCGGGTTATGCGACTGGTTCAGTGAGAGATACCTTGGGAAAAAATAAAAATAAAGCAAAAGCTGCTTCGGCGAATGGAAAAAACGCCGCCGAAAAACCCGAAAAGCACCACGAAACGAAGATGGAGTTCCTCGGCTCGATGGCTGCCGTGCTGGTTTCAGGCCTGTTCATCATTACTTTTATCCTGCAGGCCTTTGAAATTCCCTCGGCATCCATGATGAATACGCTGCTGATCGGCGATCACCTCTTTGTGGACCGAGTGAGCCTTGCACCCAAGGCCAAGTGGGCGGGTCCTCTGTTGCCCTATGGCCAAATCAAGCGCGGCGACATCATCGTGTTCATGTCGCTGACCACACCCGGAATGTACCTGGTCAAGCGGGTGCGCGGCATACCCGGCGACCGGCTGCATTTAGTGAATGGCAAGCTTTACGTTAACGGCCAACTGCAAGACGAGCCCTTTGTCATCCACAATGGTACCTACGATAACTACCGTGACAATTTCCCGGCTGTGCCTATGCCACAGGGGACTGTAGGCGTACCTCCAGAGTGGCCACTGACCATGGGCTCACATATCCAGAATGGAGAACTAGTCGTGCCTCCGGACAGTTATTTCGCCATGGGCGACAATCGCGATAACAGTCTCGACAGCCGTTATTGGGGGTTTGTACCCCAGGCAAACCTGATAGGACGTCCCATGTTTATCTATTGGTCGTTCGATACTCCTGAGAGCTCGTACCAGCCCGCTAGTTTCGGTGAGCGGCTCGCCAATATCGGGTACACGATTCTTCACTTTTTCGATAAAACACGCTGGAGTCGTACGCTGAACATGGTGTACTAATGGAGCGCGCTGTTATGAGCGCCAGCAGCCAAGCTATCCGTATTGAAGAGAAGCGGGCGCGTCCGCGCCGCCGGCGCAAGTGGATCATTTGGATTGCTGTAATCTTTGCGATTGCAGCTTTCATTCCCATCCGCCTTGATCGGTTGAAAAAACGCCTGGAGGCTTCGATTACTGCTTCCCTGGGCCGCCGCGTAAGCGCTCAAAACATTGATTTTCATCTTCTTCCCCGCCCGGGATTTAACCTGGAAAACTTCACGATTGAAGATGATCCAGCCTTCAGCTCCGAGCCGCTGCTGCGCTCCGATAGTGTCACGGCAAACTTGCGGCTGCGGTCTCTGCTGGGAGCACGCATTGAAATCGCCCGGTTAAGCCTGAAAGAACCCAGCTTGAACCTGGTCCGTAACAGCCAGGGGCGTTGGAACGTGGAATCGCTGCTGACCCGGGCTGCACAGATTCCCAGCGCTCCCACGGGCACCACCCATGCAGAAGCGCGGCCGCGTTTCCCCTACATTGAAGCCGATAGCGGGCGCATTAACTTCAAAATCGGGCAGGAGAAAAAAGCATTCGCCCTGACCGAGGCTGACTTTTCTTTGTGGCTGGCTTCCGAAGATCTGTGGAACATGCGCCTGGCGGCACGCCCTATCCGGTCGGATGCCAATTTGGGCGATACAGGCACGCTCAAAGTGAGCGGAAGCTTTCAGCGGGCCCCCGACCTGCGCGCCACCCCCTTCCAGATGGAGGCGACATGGGAAAGAGCGCAACTAGGCCAGCTCACGCACCTTATTTACGGACGTGATCGCGGCTGGCGCGGGGCGGTAACCGTCACGGCTAAACTCGCAGGATCGCCTGCGGCGTTTGACCTCTCGGGTGCGGTTTCAGTTGATGATTTCCGCCGTTACGACCTGGCCAGCGACGATTCCTTTGACTTCAACATCAATTGCAATGCCAGCTATCGTGCAATCGTGGTTGCGGCCAACTCTCCGTTGCGGTTTGATTGCACCTTGCCCAAGGATGGAGGAGCCATAAACCTTGCAGGTGGATTGACGTTGAATACCACGCCGAACGTGGAAAGGTTGCTGCTCTCTGATGTTTCTTTGCGGGCCTTTAAATTTCCACTCTCGACCGTAGCAGCACTGGCGCGGCACATGAAAAAAGCCATGGCGCGTGAGCTTGATGCTTCAGGCTTCATTGACGGCACATTCTTCAGCTCTCCAACGCCGCGGGGCCCGAGCGGCATGGTTGATCACGGAATGGAGACTTGGACGGTCATTGTTTCCAACATCAAATTAGGCTCAGAGCTGTTGCAGCCTCCTGCCAGTACAGACGTGATCGCCATCAATTATGAGCGTCCGCTTTCGGAAGACGCCGGCGGGTTGCGTCCTGCAAAAAAAGGACCGCCCGTGTTGGCGGAGCCGCAATTGGCTGTCACTCCCTTCCACGTCTCTCTGGGTGGGGCAGCACCGGCGACCGCCAGCGCGATCTTCAGCCGCAGCAATTACCACTTCGAGATCAAAGGAGATGTTGATGTGGAAAGGCTGAGCGCATTCATCGAGACCCTGGGATTGCCCCAGCCCGAGATGGAGCCACTGGCCAAAGGAAAAGCCAAGGTTGACCTGTCATTCGGCGGCGTCTGGAGCGGCTTTGCTTCGCCCGAGGTTGCAGGAACAGTGCGAACCCAGACACAAACACGCGCCGCGATACAATAAACCCATGCCCGTTTATCCCCGGAATATTTCTTCTCTTCATTTCATTTTGACCGCGATCCTGTTGACCTCGGTGGCATTGGCGCAATCCTCGGTCAAGCCCTCACCTGCGAGCGGCGGCAATACGCGCGCCGCTGCCGACAGAATGGCCGCAAAGCTAAAACATATCCAGCAAAACGGAATGAAGCAGAACCCCGACCAGACGCCGACAGTACTTACCGAAGAAGAAATCAATTCCTACTTTGCCGAAGGACTTGTCAAACTGCCCACAGGTGTAAAGAGCACAAAGTTCGGGCTTGAACCGGACATCATCAACGGCTCGGCCAAGGTTGATTTCGATGAACTGAAGGCTGGACGCTCCAGCAGCAATCCTTTGCTAAGCATATTTAGCGGCGTGCATGAAGTCCGCGTAGTGGCACACGCCAGCGGCAGCGGCGGCGAAGGAAAGGTCAGCGTGGATTCGGTGGCACTGGATGATACGCAGATTCCACGCATGCTCCTGGAAATCTTTGTTGATAAATTCCTGAAACCCAAATATCCCAACGTAGGCCTCGATTCCACATTTAAACTCACGTCTAAAATAGACCTCGCCATTGTGGGCCAGCATAAGCTGACGGTAACGCAGAAGTAAAACCGCAGTTCTCAGTTCTCGGTTCTCAGTTGGCGCTGAGTATTTGGCACCTGGCGTCTGGCACTCCAGGAGTGTGTCTGGAGACCGTGCAAGCGGTCAGTTCCTTGGCTTATACTTGTCAGGTCTTGCCCTACCGGTCCACTGTTTGCGGCGTCTAAAATGCATAGACCTTCTGTCATGAGGAGGACCAAATGAAACGCAGGGAATTCATAGTACGCGCGGCCCAAGGACTGGGGGCTGCATGGTTGGCATCGAAAGGCGTGCTGGATGCCATTGCGGCAACCAGTTTGCCCGGCAAGTTCAACGCCTCTGACAGCGTCGTGCTGGGGAAGACCGGCATTAAGACCAGCAGGCTTGCCATGGGAACCGGAACAGTCGGGTTTGGTCACCATTCGAATCAGACCGCACTGGGTATTGACGGACTCTCCAAGCTTCTTCTCCATGGCTATGATCAAGGACTGCGGTTCTTCGATTCAGCCGATGCTTACGGCAGCCATCCACATGTTGCCGAGGCACTTAAGCACATTCCCCGTGACAAAGTTACTGTCCTCACCAAGACCTGGGCACGCGACGCGGCCGGGGCGCGCGCTGACCTGGAGCGCTTCCGCCGCGAACTGGGTACTGACTACATTGACGTGTGTCTGATGCACTGCCTGACCGAAGGAGATTGGACCGAGCGATACCGCGGCGTTATGGATGTTCTCTCCGAAGCCAAGCAGAAGGGGACCATCCGCGCGCACGGGTGTTCGTGTCACAGCATCGAGGCGTTGCGGGCGGCAGCTAAATCTCCATGGGTGGAAGTTGATCTGGCGCGCATCAATCCGATTGGAGCGCACATGGACGCTGACCCCCAGACCGTTGTCGGCGTGCTGCGCGAGATGAAAGCCGCCGGCAAAGGAGTTATCGGAATGAAGATCCTCGGTCAGGGCGCCCTGCGAGACCGCCAGGATGAAGCTCTAAAGTACGCTCTATCGCTCGACGTGCTGGACGCATTTACCATCGGCGCTGAGAGCAAGACCGAACAGGATGACCTCGTCCGGCGCATTGCCGCAGCGGCTTAAAAAAAACAGCTGCAAGCTAGATTGTATTTGTAAGCACGCCAGCCATCGCCATTTCTTAGGAGACCCGACTTTATGCTCGCACTTTCCCCAGATTTTCAACCGCGGGAAAGGAAGAGGGAGTAACCAACGTAGACTCCGGGGGCTGTGACTTGGATTGAATGGCACGGACCATGATCTCAAGAGCAGGACCGGCGGTTGGAGGATTGACGACCGTTGACGCGAGCAATCCTCGGCGAACCCATTCCGCGCCGGCTTGAGGACAGCCATCAACGCCGATAAAGGGCAGGCCGATCCACCGCTCCCGTTCCCTACCTTCGGTGTTATCCTCAAAGGCCTTTCGAGCGCCCATCGCCATGTCATCACACTGGGCGGCAACTAAATTCAGAGGTGTGGTACGTGAGGTGCTTAACGCAAGCCAGGCAGTAACAGCTTTGTGGCCACTTCGCTGGCTCCAATCGCCGCTCAATGTCCTTACCTGGATATTCGCCGGCTTGGTTGATTGCATCCAAGAGCGGCGGTACTCGACGATGGGGCTACCGGCCGGGCCAAGGATATACAGGATCAAGCCACCCTGGGGAAGCAAAGCCGCCATCTGCCGTCCCTGGATCCGCCCAATCTCTGATTGATCTGTACTGACGAAGAAAGCCGGGGCAGAAGAATTCCGGCGCAGCTCACTTATGTAATCGCACTCACGGTTGAGCACCGCCCATCCCACGCCTGTCTCAGCAGCGCGGCGCGCTACTGGCGCCAGAGTCGTGCCAACAGGAGCACAGATGATACCGTCAGGCCGGGCATCAATGGGAGAATGAATCGCATTCAACAACTGCTCACTTTGTGTGATCGCATCATTGCCTGAGTACAAGATTTGTATGTCAACACCGAGACGGCGGGCAACATCCTGTGCAGCAGAGGCATGCAGCTTCTGGTAATAATTCTCCTCCATGATGAGTGAGAAAAGAAATTTAAGCTTTTTCATCGGAGTATGTCTCGCATTCTGCGGCTCCTCAGGAGCACAAGGCCCGACCGATTTGCTTCGCAAAACATGGGGAGTGTGGAGACACTACAATCCAGTCAGTTGGTCTTGTCAATTCAAAAAAATGTAACGGTATGTTTAGTACGACTAGTGTAACGCGATCCACGGCAGCTCATGGAGAAGACCGCGCGAACCGAACCCTAGGTCGTAAACGTACTCAGGGTCCTCAATTCAGGACGCGTGAAGTAAAGCACCCAGGTAGCTACCAGCGCCAGCGAACACATGGCCGCAATGGCATAAGGCGCAGTGATCACTCCAGCGAGCGAGCCCGCTATGAGGCTGCCTACAGGAGCAAGACCAAGAAAGGCAGTGGCGTAGAAGCTCATCACACGTCCACGCATGGCCTCCGATGAAAGATGCTGCAAGAGAGTGTTCACCGTGGCCACCATCAGAATCATCGCGTAACCTGCGAAGATCAATAGCAGGCCAGACAACCAGAATTTTCTGGACAATGTGAAACCAATGACGGCCACGAAGAAAAGTGTGGCTGCACGAACCACGAAGCTTCCACGAAGATTGGCCCGCCCCAGCCAGGCGATAGTGATGGATCCCAGGAACGCGCCGACACCTGAGAAGGCCATCAGAAATCCCAGCCCCCGTTCGCCCACGTGCAGAATATCGCGAGCGAACAATGGGATGAAAGTGATGAACGGAACCCCACAAATACTAGCAATGGCAACCAGCGTGAGCAGAGCGGACATCTCCTTGCGCAAGAAAACATAGCGGAAGCCATCGGCAAGGTTCTGCCTGAGGCTGGCGCTGTTGTCGCCGGTCTGCGGATTGGGGTAGTGGATCTTGGTCAGAACAAAAATCACCGCCAGAAAGCTGATGCCGTTCAGCAGAAAATTTGCCGGCTTGCCCAGCCATGCCATCACCAGGCCTCCGATGGTGGGTCCGATAAGGCGCGAAAGATTGAACTGTGCCGAGTTGAGCGCAATCGCGTTGGCGAGATCTTCTTTCGGGACGAGCCGCGGCACCAGTGCCTGCTGGCTGGGCGAGTTCAGCGATGCGGCCAGACCACTGGCGAAGGCCAGCAAGATGATTTCAGGAATCTTAATCTTGTGGGTAAAGGCCAGAATTGCCATGATGAAAGCACAGATCATCATGGCTGTCTGCGTGCCTAGCATCATATTGCGCCGGTTGACGCGGTCCGCAATGACGCCGCCAATCAGCGCGAAGACCAGCATGGGAGCGGAGGTGGCAAAGCCCACCAGCCCCAGCCAGAAGGCGCCGTTGGTCTGAAAGTGTCCAAGGACTTCGTGCGGCTTCATCTGGTCGGCAAGGTCCAGCACCAGCCAGCCTTGCGCTACATTCTGCATCCAGGTGCCGACGTTGGAGAGAAAATTCCCAACCCAGAATAAGAAGAAATCGCGATGGCGCACTGCCTGCAGCATGCGCGGCATCTGGGTGGTGGAAGGAATCTCGGGAGCGATGGCTTGCTCACTGGTCACCCCTTGTAGTGCACCTTCGGCAAGCTCGGTGTCGATAGAGCGCTGCGTGCCTTCAACCTGAGTGCCCGGAAAGGCGTCACCCGGTAAAGATTCAGGAACAGAAGATGGATGTTCGTCAGGCAAAGTTACAGTTTACTGCAAGTCGGAGAAGCGGTGGGGTGCAGAGGATCTTATTCACCACAGAGACACAGAGAAGAATCGGGTCATTGGATCGTCGGGTCGTCGAGTCATTGTGTGCGGCAAAGCATCTTAGGAGGGTCGTGAACGCTTTGAAAATCATTCCCTGCGCCTGGCTTTAGGCGATACCCGTCACAATATATAGTTAAGAGGATAGAGTGCTCGAATGATTGCTGCTATTAAAGATTCGATTTCTCCCGTTCGCATCCGTGCAGCAACCGCTGCCGATATGCCTGCCATGATCCCGGTGGTCAACGCCGCTTTTGCCATTGAGACCTTTCTCGATGGCACGCGCACCGACGAGGAGCGCATGGCGGAGATGATGCGCAAAGGCGAGTTCCTGATTGCAGAACAAATGGTTGCGGAAGAAAGTGCGGATTGCGTCACAAAAGAAATGGCCGCTGTCAACAGCCAGCACCGCATTGTCGCAGCAGTTTATACCGAGCTGCGCGGCGAGCGCGGATATTTCGGCATGTTGTCGGTTGATCCTTCACGGCAGGGCACGGGCCTGGGACGCGTGATGGTCGAGGCCGCCGAAGATTATTGCCGTAAGCACGGCTGTAAATACGTGGATATTATTGTCCTCAGCTTGCGTCCTGATTTGCCGCCGTTTTATCGCAAACTGGGGTATATCCAAACCGGCACAGAAGCAGCTCGAACCTCGCGTCCTTTGAAAGACGGCTTGGAATGTCACGGCATCGTGATGTCGAAGGTACTGTGACAGAATTGGCCGCCATTCCTTTGTAAAATTGAGGCGCAGCAGGCCTCCGTCTCTGCATTAGGGATTCAAAACAGGCACAGAACAACATGATCAGCAAAGAACTTGAAGAGAAGCTTATCGCCAACGAGAGAAGCATTCTCGCCGCCCTGAAGCGGCGCGACCTTTCTGCCGTCGCCACCGCGCTGGCCGATGGATTCCATGAGATCGGCAAAAGCGGGAAATCCTATTCAAAATCGGAAATCTTGGATGCCCTCAAAGATCCGGCGGCGATCACGGATTACTCGCTCGAACAATTCAGACTGCTGCCGGTCAACGCACGCTGCGTGATCGTCACCTATATTGCCACCGTACGGAGCCGCCTCCAGGGGAAGGAAGAGGCCACTCGGGCTTACCGAAGTTCAACCTGGATCGAGCAGGCCGGCTCATGGCGCATGATTTTTCACCAGGGCACCCCCATCGCCAGAGACTCAATCTTATGACCAGCGAAGAACTCAAAGAGCTGGAAGAAAAGCTCATCGCCAAAGAGCGGAGCATTTTCGCCGCTCAGAAGCGCCGCGATTTCGCTGCCGTTGAAGCTGCGCTGGCCCAGGGCTTCCGTGAAATCGGCGGTGGCGGCCATTTTTTTTCGAAGGCCCAGGTGCTCGATAGACTCAAATTTGTGCATCTGCTGGATTACTGGCTCGAATGCTTCAGGCTGCTGCCCATTGGCCCAGCATGCGTGATCCTCACCTACATCATCATGGTAGAGCGCCGCTATAAGGGGCAGCAATACTTCAATCGCAGCCACCGGAGTTCAACCTGGGTTGAACGCAACGGCTCATGGCGCGTAATTTTTCACCAGGCCACTCCGTTGCAGGAAGATCAGACCGCCGCAACTGAAATTGAGCCATCTGACGCCGCCCTAACTGAAGATATCCCATTTCGGGAAAACACTTAACGAATGCGCTTGTAAAAGTGTCTCGCTTCGTCCGTCATTGTGAACGGAATTCCATATTACCCGACAGCGTCAGACATCCTCATTCTCCAGCAGTTGCAACCCGCTGAGGGCGCTGTTATAAACATGGCTCCTACGGGAGCATGGTATGCCAACACAGGAGCAGGTCATGGAAACGCCGCATCATGTAGAGCGCCACTTTACCGGCGGAGAAAAGGTCCGCGACGTTGTGATTGGGATGTCCGATGGACTGACTGTACCCTTTGCGCTGGCTGCAGGATTGACCGGCGCAGTTGCGGCCAGCGGTCTGGTTGTCGTGGCCGGCCTCGCGGAAATTGCAGCAGGTTCCATTGCCATGGGATTGGGCGGATATCTGGCGGCACGGAGCGACGCCGAACACTATGCCCATGAGCGAATCCGCGAACAGACCGAGGTCAGAGAGAAACCCACGGTCGAAGCCGATGAGATTACCGAAATTTTTGAGGCCTACGGGGTTAAGCCCGAAGCAAGCGCAACTCTGGTGGAGGCATTAAAGCAGCATCCCGAGGCATGGGTTGATTTCATGATGCGCTTCGAATTAGGTCTGGAGAAACCAGAACCCAAACGTGCGTTGCAAAGCGCGGTAACTATCGCGGGTTCGTATATCGTGGGAGGATTGATTCCATTGGCGCCGTATATGTTTATCCGCGATACCCATACTGCACTGCCCTTTTCCGTAGGAGTTACGCTGGTGGCGCTGGCAGCCTTCGGCTACGTCAAGGGACGCTTCACCGGCGCACATGCCCTCCGCAGCGCGCTGGAGACAGTGATCATTGGCAGCGTGGCCGCAGCGGCGGCTTTTGGATTGGCAAGACTGATTTCGCCGTAGGAACGAGTTAAAAACCATAAACCACAAAGGGCACAAAGGCACACGAAGGAAAAGTCTCCCGCCCAACTTGACTGAATGAGTATTCATTCAGTATGATTAGGCTCATCATAACAGGGCGCATGCTGGAGCCATCCTCACCCCACTTTATTCAGCCTGCGCCTTCTTTCATCATGCAAGTCCGCTCTAAGGCATCACGCGGCGGGATTCGTGGCGATCAAACCCTTGCGCCGCTGAAAGCAGCGGTACATTCAGTAGTCTTCATCGTTAATTTATTCAACCCTGTTAGTAAGAGTTTATTCAAACCTGTTAAGATTTCGCCGCGGCATGACGGCGAGCTTTTGGCGCCGTCAAATGTGATGTTGTCCGGTAGTTCCAGATCTGGCAGTCTCAACCGAAAAACATAAATCTCTTCTCGCGAGCACGTATGCACAAACGGATTCATAAAGTCGCGGTTCTGGGCGCAGGTACGATGGGCGCGCGCATTGCTGCCCACTTGGCCAACGCCGGTGTTCCCTGTTATCTGTTGGATATAGTTCCTCCCGATGCGGCCGGCAGCAACGATCGCACAAAGCGCAACTCGATTGCCGCAGCCGGACTGGAAGCGGCAAGAAAATCGAAACCCGCAGCTTTTTTTGATCCCTCACTGGCGCGGCTGGTCACTATTGGCAATTTTGAGGACGACATCAAGCTGCTGGCCGAGGTGGATTGGATCATCGAAGCCGTGGTCGAGCGTCTCGACATCAAACGTGAGTTGCTCAAGAAGGTTGAAGCGGTGCGGCGTCCGGGGATGATCATCACCACCAACACCAGCGGCTTGCCAGTCGGCAAGATCGCCGAGGGCTTTTCGGAAGATCTGAGGCGCAACTGGTTTGGCACGCACTTCTTTAATCCGCCACGGTATATGCGGCTGCTGGAGCTGATCCCAACGCCGGAGGCCGATCGCTCCTCTATGGAGGCGATTGCCCACTTCTGCGACGTGCGCCTGGGCAAAGGCGTCGTCTATGCCAAGGACACTCCGAACTTTATCGGCAACCGCATTGGCACTTTTTCAGTATTGAACGTCATACGCGTCATGCAGGAGATGGACCTCAGCATCGAAGAGATAGACTCCTTGACCGGGGCTTCGGTTGGTTGGCCCAAGTCGGCGACGTTCCGCACGATTGACCTGGTCGGACTCGACATTCTGGGTCACGTGGTCAGCAATATGACCACCAACATCAAAGACGAGCGCTCTGAGCTGAAGTTGCCCGCGTTCTTCAACCAGATGCTCGAGCGCAAGATGCTGGGCGATAAGGCAGGCGGGGGCTTCTATAAGAAGAAGAAAACCGCCGAAGGTGAGCAGCGATTCGGACTGGATTGGAAGACGCTGGAATACCGCGAACGTCAAAAGCCCAAGTTCGCGGCGCTGGATATGGCCAAAAACGTCGAATCCACCGCCGAGCGGCTGCGTATGCTGCTGGGCGGCGACCCGGCCAAAGACAAAGTAGCGCAATTCATGTGGGCTACGCTTCCCGACCTTTGGACTTATGCCGCAAATCGCGTCGGCGAAATTTCCGATTCCATCGTAGAAATCGACCGTGCCATGAAGCTGGGCTTCAACTGGGAGCTTGGTCCGTTCGAACTGTGGGACGCGGCCGGCGTCGAGCCCACCGTGGCCCGCATGAAGAAAGAAGGACGCCCGGTCTCGGCCAATGTGGAGAAGCTTTTAAGCAGCGGCAAGAAATCCTGGTATGTAGATGCGCCTGAGGCAGCTTCGGGGCGCTCTTACTTCGACCTTAGAACCGGCGACTACAAGCCAGTGGAAGTCTCCGAGGGCGTATGGTCGGTCGAGGTCGCAAAGAAAAAGCCAAACGCCGTGGTGAAGAAGAATGCTGGCGCTTCACTGATCGATTTGGGCGATGGTGTGGGCGGCATTGAATTTCACTCCAAGATGAATGCGCTGGGCGGTGATATTGTTCAGCTTGTCACGCAGACTTTGAAACCGGGTTCGGGACCCGGCCCCGGCGACAACTTCGACGCATTTGTGATCACTAATGACGCGCAGCACTTTTCCGTAGGCGCCAACATCATGCTATTGCTGATGGCGGTGCAAGAGGGCGAGTGGGACGACATTGACCTCATGATCCGCAGCTTCCAGGGCATGACCCAGGCCATTAAGTTCTCACCTAAACCGGTAGTAGTTGCGCCCTTTGGAATGACCCTGGGCGGAGGCTGCGAAGTGGGCCTACACGGGGCGCTGCGCCAGCCTCATGCTGAACTGTATATGGGACTGGTGGAGGTTGGCGTAGGGTTGCTGCCGGGCGGCGGCGGATGCAAAGAGATGACGCTGCGGGCGGTGGATGCGGCGAGATCTATCCGGCCCGATGGGCGGGGCGAATCGGTGGAGACCATGGAAGCCATGAAGCGCGCCTTTGAAACCATTGCCATGGGCAAGGTTTCTACTTCTGCTGAAGAAGCGCGCGCCTATGGATTTATTTCCAGCGGCGATGAGATCACCATGAACCGCGAACGCGTACTGACTGACGCCAAAGCGCGGGCGCTGGAGCTGGTACGCAGCGGTTACAAGGCTCCGGTTCCGCGCACGGATGTTCCTGCTCCGGGTGAAAATATTCTGGCCACACTTAAGTTGGGGGTTTACCTGATGCGCCAGGGCGAGTACATCAGCGATCACGAGGTAAAGATTGGCAACAAAGTCGCCGAGGTGCTGTGCGGCGGAAGCGTCTCCCCGGGGACTCCAGTGAGCGAGCAGTACCTGCTTGACCTGGAACGTGAAGGCTTCAAGTCGCTCTGCGGCGAGCGCAAGACGCAGGAGCGGATTCAGTTCACGTTGAAAACGGGAAAGACATTGAGGAATTGAGCAGTCGAGTAATTTGCTAGAGCTTGAATGAGCCTGCGGTTGGCTCTGGGAACAAGCAAATGAACATCTGGCTCTTCGTTGCTGGGCCAGCATTTGATTATGCGGCCTCTGCTCGGCTTGGAGTTACCCCAAATTAGCCGGCAGCTCCCGGATGATGCGGCGCTCGGTATGGTTCGCATGGCATTTGACCACTGTGCTGATGTGGGGAATGGCGGCGCTGCTGCTCAACATGAGTTTGGGTACAAGCTCTTTTGTAAGCGCGCGAACGATTATTGGTTGTATCTTTGTGGCTTGTGCGGTGCTATCGCTCCTGGCCACGCCGGGAAAGCATTTTTCCTGGATTATTTTCGGAGTCATCGCCATACTGACGCTCATCAGTAGATAGTAGAGGTA
>WNFE01001121.1_pt1 | contig 19359 bp, 19 predicted proteins | sample 5400451 | NCBI WGS metagenome assembly WNFE01 (sample SAMN13153344, study PRJNA577476) | soil metagenome | isolation source: 200 cm saprolite under Douglas fir tree site 2 hole 2 | place: USA:California | collected 2015-04-18
AGGCGGCGCTCGACGCGCTCGAGCCGCTCCAGCGCGGCGACTTCGTGGAGATCCTCGAGGCCATGGACGGCCTGCCGGTCACCATCCGGCTGATCGACCCGCCGCTGCACGAGTTCCTGCCCGACCTCACCGAGATGTCGGTCAAGGTGGCCCTGGCCGGGGAGAACGCCACCGAGAAGGACAAGAAGCTGCTGGAGGCGGTGCGTCGGCTGCACGAGCAGAACCCCATGCTCGGCCTCCGCGGCGTCCGGCTCGGCCTGGTCATTCCCGGCTTGTTCGCCATGCAGGACCGGGCGATCGCGCACGCGGCGGCGGACCGCAAGCAGGCGGGCGGCGACCCGCGGCCGGAGATCATGATCCCGCTGACGGCCTCCGTCCAGGAGATGGAGATCACCCGCGAGGAGACCGCCAAGGTGCTCGCCGCGGTCGAGGAGGAGACCGGGACGCACGTGCACACGATGATCGGGACGATGATCGAGGTGCCCCGCGCAGCGATGATCGCCGGTGAGATCGCGCAGTACGCGGAGTTCTTCTCGTTCGGCACGAACGACCTCACCCAGATGGCATGGGGCTTCTCCCGCGACGACGTGGAGGGCGCGTTCTTCAGCCGCTACATCGAGCTGGGCATCTTCGGCGTCTCCCCGTTCGAGACGATCGACCCGGACGGCGTGGGCCGGATGGTCCGCATCGCCACCGAGGAAGGCCGGGCCGCGCGGCCGGACCTGGAACTCGGCGTCTGCGGCGAGCACGGCGGTGATCCCGAGTCGGTGCACTTCTTCCACCAGGTCGGCCTCGATTACGTGTCCTGCTCCCCGTTCCGGGTGCCGATAGCCCGGCTGGAGGCCGGCCGGGCGATGGTCCTCGAGTCCGTAGGTGGCAGCGACAGCAGGTGACGGCAGGCCCGGGCTACGACGCACACGCCACGGCCCGCTGGGCGGCTGAGCCGCCCAAGCGGGCCCACCCGCCCGGGACCATCCGGCGCGGGCCGTTCGAGCGGGACCGGGCCCGGGTCCTGCACACCTCGGCCTTGCGCAGGCTGGCCGCGAAGACACAGGTGGTGGAGGTGGGTGCGGGGGATTTCCCGCGGACCCGGCTCACCCACTCGCTGGAGTGCGCCCAGATCGGCCGCGAGCTCGGCGCGGCCCTCGGCTGTGATCCGGATCTGGTTGATGCCGCCTGTCTGGCGCATGATCTGGGGCACCCTCCGTTTGGTCATAATGGCGAGTCAGCCCTGGCCGACCTGGCCGCTGGCTGCGGCGGATTCGAAGGCAACGCGCAGAGCCTGAGGCTTCTCACCCGCCTGGAGGCGAAGGTGCCCGGTGCGGGCCTCAACCTGACCCGGGCCACCCTGGACGCGACGCTCAAGTACCCGTGGCAGGCCCAGCCCGGCCAGGGCAAGTATGGTGCTTACGCCGACGACAGCGAGGTGTTCGGCTGGATCCGCCAGGGCGCGCCGTCCGGCCGGGCCTGCCTGGAGGCGCAGGTCATGGACTGGGCGGACGACGTCGCCTACTCGGTGCACGACCTGGAGGACGGCCTGCATGCGGGCTTGATCACCCTTCAGGCACTGCACGATCCGACCGAACGCAAAGCAGTCGGGCAGCTCACCGCCGACCAGTACTGCGCCCCAGGGTCGGTCGCCGAGAGCGATCTGGCCGCGGTGTTCGACGATCTGCTGGCCCTGCCGTGCTGGCCGGGGGAGTTCGATGGCGGCCCACGGTCCCTCGCCGCGCTGAAGAACCTGACCAGCGAGCTCATCGGCCGGTTCTGCGGCTTCGCCCAGGAGGCGACCATGGCCGCTTATGGCGGCCAGCCGCTGACCAGGTACGCCGCCGATCTTGTCGTGCCCAGCCAGCAGCGGCTGGAGTGCGCGCTGCTCAAGGGGGTCACCGCGTACTACGTGATGAGCCGGGCGGGTGCGGATGCCACGCGGGCCAGGGAGCGGGAGGTCATCACCGAGCTGGCCGCCGCGATCGTGGCCGGGGCGCCGGGCACGCTCGACCGGGCGCTGCGGCCGGCCTACGCCGCCGCGGGGTTGGATGCAGCGCGCCTGCGCGTCATCGTCGACCAGGTTGCCTCGCTCACCGATACTTCCGCTAACGCCTGGCACGGCCGCTTGTGCCGGTAACCCACCGTAACTTAAGACGAAGGAGTACCTGATGCCCGGTGGACCTGCCTACGTGATCGTCGGCGCGAGCCTGGCCGGCGCGAAGGCCGCAGAAACCCTGCGTGACGAGGGATTCGACGGCACGATCGTGCTGGTCGGCGAGGAAATGGAGCGCCCGTACGAGCGGCCCCCGCTGTCCAAGGACTACCTGCTCGGCAAGGCTGCGAAGTCTTCGATCTACGTGCACGAGGAGGGCTGGTACGCCGCGCACGACGTCGATCTCCTGCTCGGCACCACCGTCACCGCCATCGACCGGTCGGGAAGCAGGATCGAGCTGGCCGATGGCTCCGCGATCACATACGACCGGCTGCTCCTCACGCCGGGCGCCTCGCCGCGCAGGCTGGATGTGCCAGGCGGTGATCTCGGCGGCGTGCGGTACCTGCGGACGGCGGGAGACTCGGAGCGGCTGGGAGCCGCCCTGGCCGACGCCGGCCAGGTGGTCATCGTGGGGGCCGGCTGGATCGGCCTGGAGGTGGCGGCGGCAGCCCGCGAGCAGGGCTGCGAGGTGACAGTGGTCGAGCCCGAGCCCGGTGCGCTGCTCCGCTCGATCGGCCCCGAGATGGGCGAGACGTTCGCCGACTTGCACCGCGCGCACGGCGTGACGTTCCGGTTCGGGGAGGCAGTCATCGAGCTGCGCGGATCCGGCGGGCGGGTCGCCGCCGCGGTCACGTCAACGGGCGCTGAGCTGCCCGCTGACCTGGTGGTGGTCGGCATCGGCGCGATGCCGAACACCGCCCTGGCCACGTTGGCCGGGCTGGAGGTCGAGAACGGGGTCATTGTCGATGCGGCGTTGCGCACCTCCGACGAGGCCATCTACGCGGCCGGGGACGTAGCCAACGCGTTCCACCCGCTGCTTCGCCGCCGGGTCCGGGTGGAGCACTGGGCCAACGCCCTGAACGGGGGCCCGGCCGCGGCGCGTTCCATGCTCGGCCAGCAGGTCTCCTACGACCGGGTGCCGTACTTCTACAGCGACCAGTACGAGCTGAGCATGGAGACATGCGGGCTGCCGGAGCCCGGCCGCTACGACCAGGTCGTCTACCGGGGGAACCGGGAGAGCCTGGAATTCATCGCGTTCTGGCTGGCTGACGGGGCCGTCGTGGCGGGGATGAACGTCAACGTCTGGGACGTGACCGACGACATCCAGGCGCTGATCCGGTCCGGGCGGCAGGTGGAGATCGCGCGTCTCACCGACCCCGACGTGCCGCTCACCGACGTGTGAGTCGGGGCCCAAGTCCGGGGCTGAGCACGCGCAGGAAGCCGGCGGCCGGACCCGGGCGCCAGGTCAGGGCCAGGTTCTGCCGTGGATCGCGGCCAGCACGGCACCGGTATCGGTGAGGTCGGGCAGCACGGCGTCGGCATCGGCGGCGGCCAGCTCGGCCGCGCTGGACGCGCCCGTAGCCACGCCGACCGACCGGGCGCCGGCCGCCTGTGCGGCGGCGACGTCCAGCGGGGTGTCGCCGACGATGACGGCCGCCTGGCCAGCGAAGTCCTGGCGATAGGCGCGGGTTGCGTTGACTCGGGCCAGGTGGACCAGCTCAGCCCGGTTCTCGTGGTGGTCGCCGTAGGCGCCGATGTCGAGGTCCAGGTGCCCGGTCATCCCGAGCGCGCCCAGCTTGGCCTCGGCGAGCGGCTGGATGTTCCCGGTGACCACCGATTGCACGGCGTGCGCTGGCCCCAGGCCGGCCAGCGCGGCCAGCGCCGCCGCCGCTCCGGGCAGGGCGTGGCCTCGCTCCGCGACCAGGGCGCGAAACCCAGGTGCCTGGTCGGCGAGTCCGGCCAGGAACGCCTCGACATGCTGGTACGGATCGCTGACCCCGGCCCGCTCCAGCGTGTGAAGGATGATCGCCCGGTCGGTCCGCCCGGCCATCGGCGCGACCCGGTGCAGCTCACGGCCGAAGAGCTGGCGGAAGACCATCCCGTAGAGCTGGGTACTGCTGCCACCCGCGTTGATCAGCGTGTAGTCGATGTCCCACAGCACCAGCACGTTGCCCACGGCGCGACCGTACCAGCCGGAGCGGGTTCCTTGATCACGGAACATAGCCGTCATATCGGGGAACGCGCCCGATCTCTGGTGGGAATCTGAACCCACAGCCCTGACGCGGCACGTCCAGCGCAAATCCGACGTGCCCATGCGCAAGGATGACTTCTGTGACTGCCAGAGTGACCACCGAGCCGCCGGCGTCCGATCCGCGTGGCCCGGCCAGCAGGGTCAGCGAATTCCCGCGCCTGCGCTACATGGGGTCCAAGTACCGCCTCATCCCATCCCTGGCCGACGTCTTCACCGAACTCGGCGGCGGCACCGCGCTCGACGCCTTTTCCGGCAGCGGAGTCGTGTCCTACCTCCTCAAGACCCTCGGATACCAAGTCACAGCCAACGACTTCCTCACCTTCCCCTCCGTCATCGCGCAGGCAACCGTCGTCAACCAGGAGGAAACCCTCTCCGCGGAAGACATCGAGGAAATCTGCGGACCGCCAGCCGATGACCGCGACTTCATCCGGCGCACCTTCAAAGGCCTGTACTTTACCGACGACGACCGGGAATTCCTCGACTCAGCCTGGTCCCACATCGACCGCATGAGCGGCCACAAGCAAGCCGTCGCCATCTCCGCGCTCGTCCTCGCATCCGCCCGCAGGCAGCCACGCGGCGTCTTCACCTTCACCGACCTGCGCTACGACGACGGCCGCCGCGACCTGCACCTGCCCCTGCGCCAGCACTTCCGCGAACGTGCCGCCGAATACAACCAGGTCGTCTTCGACAGCGGCCAGCCGTGCACCGCCCTAGCCGGCGACGTATTCGCGCTGCCCCCCCAGCCCTACGACGTCGTCTACCTAGACCCGCCTTACGCTCCGCCCCGGGACGACAACTGCTACATCAAGCGCTACCACTTCCTGGAAGGACTCTCGGTCTACTGGCGCGGCCAGACGATCATGGAAAACACCCGCACCAAGAAACTCACCAAGCGCTACACCCCCTTCTCCTACAAGCACACCGTCACCGACGCCCTCCGGCGCACCTTCAAGCAGTTCCAGGACTCCACCATCGTCTTGTCCTACTCCTCCAATGCCGTCCCCGGCGCAGCAACCATCGAGGCACTGCTACGCGAGGTAAAAGACAACGTCGAAGTCCGGCTGACCGACCACACCTACACCTTCGGCACGCACTCAGCCGCCCAGCGCCGCGCCGTTTCCGAGTATCTATTCATCGGACGGTAACCCCCGTGCCAGACATCCCCACATTCACCGAATACCTCGCGTCCCTCGGACGACTGATCGCGCACGCGGACCCCACGCTCCCCACCCCCGAGGCAGGGAGCATCAAGGACGCCGCTGACAGCCTCGCCGCCCTCCCGGAGATCAGCACGACGACCCTCGCCACCTGGGCTGCCGATCACCCCGCCTGGGTCAACGTCCTCGGTCTTGCGGTCGGGCTCTCGCAGGAGAAGCTCAAGAACACCCTCAAGCACCACCTCGGCACATCAGGGTGGATCACCCTCGCCCGCGAGCGCCCCGACGACCTCGTGAGAATGCTGGAGGAAGAATTCGACCTCGTGCGCCGCATCAAGGTACAGAGAAACCGGCCCTACGACTTTGGTGACATCCTTGTCGCCCGCGCCATCACGCGGCAGACCGCTACCGCAGCCGGGGTATCAGGCCGCAAGGTAGAAGACGAGATAGAAGCCATCGCCAGGAACCTCGGCCTCCCCTACCAGACAAGAACCAGATTCACCGGCCGCAACGGACGAACCGCGCCATGCGATCTCGTCATCCCAACCGGCCAAAACGCCGAAATCGCAGTCGCAGCAAAAGGCTTCGATTCCACCGGGTCAAGACTCACTGATGCCGTACGCGAAATCGAGGAAGTGGCCGACGTCCGCCTGCCTCGGCAGTTCATCATGGCCGTCATCGACGGAATCGGCTGGAAGAACCGGGTCAACGACCTCAGGCGCATCTACACCCTCTGGGAACGCCAGCAAATCGACGGCATGTACACCCTCGCCACTCTCGACACCTTCCGCCGCGACCTACAACAGGCCGCCCGCCTGCGTGGCCTGCTCCCACCAGCACCGTAACCCCCGCGCAATCCAAAACCCCACACACCCTCTGCACAGTGCCCGCACAGCCCCGCAACATAGTCAAGATCAGCGGCGCGCCCTCCAGGTACTCAACCTCCGCCAGTCACCAGCGATTCACCATGCCCAGTCACACAGGCGTACAAGAAGGGCACCGCAGACACAACGATGCCCCTCTTACGGCCCGGCTGCCTGCCCTAACGGCTCAGCCTAGGTCGAACTCACCAGCCTTCAGCCTGGCGGTGAAAGCCCGCCATTCGGCAAAGCTGAAGGCCAGTACTGGCCCATTGGGGTCCTTCGAGTCACGCACCGCGACAGCACCGGGGAGGTTCTGTGCGACTTCCACGCACTGCCCGCCGTTGCCGCTGCTGTGGGACGACTTGCGCCACTCGGCGCCCGTCACGTCCATTGCCCTACCACCTCAGTGATCAGTTGCTCAGACGCTCGTGGTGGGAGCGCCTCGGCTCTCAGTGTGTCATAGAGCAGCATGGCGTTCGTCACGTCTTCGCGCCGCTCAACAAGCTGCCCGGTGAGTGCGTTGTCGAGATAGGCGATGTCAGGTGCCCTGTCAAAGCTGGCGATCACCAGCGAACCCAGCAGCCCGGCGTGTGCCCCGGCGGCTGTGGGCATGACCTGCACCGTGACGCCTGGCCGACGGGCAGCGGTGAGCATGTGGTCGAGCTGGCCGGTCATCACCCCCGGCTCTCCCACCGGCCGGCGCAGCACACCCTCATCAATGATGACCCACAAGTCGGGCGGGTCATCGCGGGAAAGGATGACCTGCCGGTCCATCCGCGCGGTGACCAGCTGGTCGATCTTCTCGTCGCTGTCCCGTGGCCTGGCCGCCCGCAAAATCGCGCGGGCATATCCTTCGGTCTGCAACAGCCCATCCACAACCAGCGGCTGCCAGGACCGGAGCATCGTTGCCTCGGATTCACGGTCGAGGTAGGGCCAGAACCATCCTGGGTAGGCCACGCGCGTGCACTGCCGCTGCATCCGGGCGAACGTGCCCGGCGTGCCGAGCGCCTTATCGCACCGCTCCGCGAAGTCATGGCTCGGTACCTGCCCGCATGTCTCGATCTTGGCCACCAGAGAAGGGCTGTAGGCGACCGCCTCGCCTAACTGCACCTGGGACAACCCGGCCAGCTCACGGTGCGCCTTCAGCTCCTCAGCGAACATCACAAGAGGCGAGTCGCCGGACCCGCCGCTGCGTCGTTTGCCCACTGCCGCTCACCCAATCCAACCGCGTAGCCACGGTTACTCGCGGGACCCGCACGATCACCATTTACGTGCCTCACTCATGGACCAGCGTATTGCGCCCCCGGCAGGCTGTGGAGCGTCCACCGCTATTGATGGAGGTCACCATGTCTTCCGGCCTCACCGCGTCCGCCGAAGCGACGACGCCGCTCACCTGGTCCCGCATGTTCCCCGCTCGCGCCGATCAGGTCCGTGAGGCCCGCGCATTCCTGCGCGCCGTCCTGGACGGCTGCCCGGCAGCCGACGACGCCACCCTGTGCATCTCAGAATTAGCGGCGAACGCAGTGCTGCACAGCGACTCCCGGAAGCCAGGTGGCACGTTCACCGTCCGCGCCGAAGTCCACCACGGCGACTACGTCTGGATCGAAGTAGAAGACAACGGCGGCGCGTGGAACCAGCGCACCCACCGCGACGGCCGCCCGCACGGCCTCGACATCGTCCGCGCCCTTGCCACCGACTCGGGCATCGACGGCGACCCCATCACCGGCTGGGCCGCTTGGGCCAGGTTCGATACGCCCCCGGCCGACCATGCCAGCCACGGCAAGGACACTGCGCCAGCCCGCGACCCCGCCCCGGGCGCGACGACCATGACCTGCGCCGGGCAGGCCCTGACCGGCCTGAGCGCCGCCCTCGCCGCCCTGGGCATCGCCACCATCGGCTTAACCCTGACCCGGCACAACGGGAAGCTCTATCCCGCGCATGGCCCGGCCATCGGCTACCACGGCGGCCTGTACTGGTGGCCCGCCCGCGGTCGGCACGCCAGCCGCCCCATCTACGCCATCCACGACGCTCGCGACCCTGTCGGCGCCGCCCGCCGAATCGCCCCGCACCACCAGCCACCCCCTCCAGCGGAGCACTGACCATGCCCGACACCATCCCAGGCCATCCACACGCCAACGCCGGAACCGCAGCACACGCTGGCGCCGTTCACCGGGGCTGGTTCCAGCACTTGCAAGCGCTCGAAGACGCGATCGCCTACCGGCGAGCCCGCGTCACCGCCCCGTGCCCCGACTGCACCGCCAGCGGCCAGACATGCGACGACCACGCCTGCGACCTGAACCTCATCGCCGCCTACCAGAAGACGGCCATCGCCACCATCCAGGGCATATCCAGCCAGATCCCCTGAACCCCCGTGCCAGCACCTGCGGCCCCCGGCCCCAACGGGGAAGCACGGGCGCTGGCATGGGATCCAGCACCCAGCCCGCACCCATGCCGACCGCCGCTAGCGCGCCGTTTCAGGTTTGGCGGCATCGCTTCTATACGACCATGAATATTCGTGATCAAGGTTTACGACTTGCGGGGCTCACCCCGGTAGGTACCGAAGGACCAGCGGTTGCCCTCCGGGTCGCGGGCCGCGAAATCGCGGGAGCCGTAGTCGGTGTCGTGCGGCGACTCGAGGATCTCGGCGCCGGCCGCCGAGGCGCGGGCGAACAACGCGTCCGGCTCGCCGGTGACCACGTACGCGCCGAACGAGCCCGGCTGGACTGGCCACCTGTCGTGGGGATCCGCATCGCGTGCGGAGCCGAGCATGATCCCGCCCCCGGGCGGCCAGGACAGCTGCGCGTGGTCGACGCGCTCGCCGTCGCCGTAGACCACGGTCTCCTCGAAGCCGAAGGCGTCGACCAGGAAGCGGATCAGGCCGCGTGCGTCGCGGGCTCGCAGGGTCGGCCAGACCTGCGGCGGCGGTGTGTTATCGGTCATGCTCAGGATTCTTCCGTCGCGGGGTCCGGGATGGCTTGGACGTTTCGGAACTCTTCCGCCAGCCATGCCGACGGCGGGCAGCCGGCCAGCTCGCGGAACTCACGGGCCAGATGCGCCTGGTCGTAGTAGCCGCAGGCGGCCGCGAGGTCGGCCAGGGCTGATGGCTGGCCCGCGCGGGCCTGGCGCTGCAGCAGCCTGCGGGCGCGATCGAACCTGGCCACCCGCGCGGCGGATTTCGGGGTGAGCCCGGTCTCGGCCAGCAGCCGCCGCCGCAGGTAGCGGGGGCTCCACCCGACCTGTTCCGCCACGGCGGAGACGCGGATGACGCCGCCGCTGCCGACCAGCAGGCGCCATGCCGCGGCGACGTCCCGGCTCACCCGCTGGTCCGGGTCGGCGCGGGCCAGCAGCAGTTCGTCGAGGATCGCGAAGCGGGCCGGCCAGCTTGCGGCCTGGCGCAGGCGCTCATGCCATTCCCGCGCGGTGCCGCCGAGGACCTCGGTGCCGTCGACGTCAATGTTGGCGAGTTCCCCCGCGGGCAGGCCAAGCAGGGCGCGCGCCCCGAGCGGGCTCAGTCCCACCTGAGCGCCCGACTGCCGCCCGTCATGGGTGATCAGCGCGGACGACGTGTGCAGCCCTCCGATCAGTGTCGGGTAGCAGCCCGGCGCGGTCGCCGGGTCTGGGTGCCTGGCGATCACCAGGGGATCATCCAGCGTGATGATCATCGTGAGATATGGCGATGGCAGGCCCCGGTGGCTGGCTGGCGGCACGCCCTCCTGCCGGTATCCCGTGTACCAGGCGACCAGGCCGCGCAGCGGCGGCGCCGGAGCCGCCCAGGCGGACTCCGACACGCCCGCATCGGGTGAACCGTCGCCCACCAGGCCAGTCTGCCACCACGCCGGCAGCAGCCCCGGCGATGACGCCACCCTGGGCTACCTGAGGACTAGAATCACCGCGACGGGGAAGCGGGCGCGAGCAGCGGAGGGTGCCAATGGCAGGCCGGATCCGCGACGAGGACATAGCCGTCGTCCGGGAGCGCTCGGCCATCGACGAGGTGGTCGGCGAGTACCTGCAGCTCCGCAACGCCGGTGGTGACTCGCTCAAGGGCCTGTGCCCGTTCCACGACGAGAAGACCCCGTCGTTCAACGTCACCCCGTCCCGCGGCCTGTGGTACTGCTTCTCGTGCGCCGACGGCGGCGACGTGATCAAGTTCGTCGAGAAGATCGACAACCTGTCGTTCCCCGAGGCGGTCGAGCATCTCGCCGCCCGCGCGGGCATCGAGCTCAGGTACGAGCAGGGCGGCCAGGTACCGGGCCAGGAGCACAGCCAGCGCCGCAGGCTGCTAGAGGCCCATAAAGCCGCTGCTGATTTTTTTGCCGAACGGCTCCGGGGGCCGACTGCCGGACCAGCTCGCGCGTTCCTGTCCGAACGCGGATTCGAACTGGCCGACGCCGAGCGGTTCGGAGTCGGCTATGCGCCGCCGGAGTGGGAGGCCCTCACCCGCCACCTGCGTGGCCGTGGCTTCACCGACGCCGAGTTGCTCCTCGGCGGTCTGGCCAGCCAGGGTCGGCGCGGCCCGGTGGACCGGTTCCGCGGCCGGCTGCTCTGGCCGGTCCGTGACCTCACCGGGGACGTGATCGCGTTCGGCGCGCGCAAGCTGCTCGCCGAGGACGACGGCCCCAAGTACCTGAACACGCCGGAGACGCCGCTGTTCAAGAAGAGCTCCGTACTGTACGGGGCTGACCTGGCCAAGCGGGAGATCGCGGGGCGCCGGCAGGCAGTCATCGTGGAGGGTTACACCGACGTGATGGCCTGCCACCTGGCCGGGGTGCCGACCGCGGTGGCCACCTGCGGCACGTCCTTCGGTGAAGCTCACATGAAGATCCTTCGCCGCTTGATAGTCGACGAGAAATGGCTGTACGGAGAAGTCATCTTCACCTTCGACGGGGACCCGGCCGGTCAGCGGGCGGCGGTGCGCGCCTTCGACTTGGAGGACCGGTTCGTCACGCAGACTTTCATCGCAGTCCAGCCCGATGGCCTGGACCCGTGCGACTTGCGGCTCAAGCAGGGCGATGCCGCAGTGCGCGACCTGATCGCGGGGCGTAAGCCGGCTTACGAGTTCGCCATCCGCAGCGAGGTCGCCAAATATGATCTCGACACTAACGAGGGTCGGCTCGCAGCACTTGACGCTGCCGCGCAGATCCTTAGCCGGATCAAGGACTGGGCTCTGCGTGAGGGGTACGCCGTCACCCTGGATAGGCTCCTTGGCACACTGGACCCAGAGCTTGTGCGTACCCGGATCCGGGCCCACGAGCCCGCGCGCAGCGCCAGAGGTTCTGGCCGGACCGGGCGCGAGGGCACCCGTGGGGGTGGCCCACGAGGTGACGGCAGGGGCGACGGCCGTAGCGGTGATCGCCAGGGTGGCGGGGACCGCCGTGGCGGTGACGGCCAGGATGGCGGGGACCGTCAATGGCCTGGCCAGCGAAACGGCGCGGGAGGGCAGGGCGCTCCCGGCGCCCCCGGCGGCGCGTGGGAGGGGCGACCCGCGCCGGACGCCTCCGGTGACCAGGCGGGCGCCGCGCAGGCCGCCAGGTGGCAGGAGGAACGCTACGACCCGGCCGACCCGGTGATGCAGGTGGAGCGGGAGGCGCTCAAGCTCGCGGTGCAGCGTCCGGCGCTGTGTGGGCCCGCCTTCGACGCCATCGAGGCCAGCGCCTTCACGGCCGCGCCGCACGTCGCCGTGTGCAACCTGATCGCGGCGTGCGGCGGAGCCAGGGGAGCGGGGAGCGGCCGGGAGTGGGCCGCGCGGCTCCGTGATGCCGCGCCGGACGATCGGGCGCGGGCATTCGTGACCCAATTGGCGGTGGAAGCGCTGCGGGTGCCCAGAGCGGACGGGGAACCAGACGCCCGGTACGCGGATGCGGTCCTCGCGCGAGTGGAGGAACTCGCGGTGAGCCGGAACATCGCGGTGGTGAAGTCGCGCCTGCAGCGACTGAGTCCGGTCGACGGTCAGTCCGACTACAACCGGATCTTCGGTGATCTGGTGGCCTTGGAGCAGCGCCGGAAGGCACTCCTGGAGCGGGCGGCCGGCGCGCTCTAGCGGGCCAGCGGCGCCACCGCCACCGCTGCGGCTGTTTGGTTGGCTGGGACGGGCGCGGCTGGCGCGGAGGTTGTGGCGGGATGCCTGTCCCGGGTCCGGTGTGCCACATGCAGGTCATTGACTTCCGCGTTACTAGCGGGAAGGTGACAAAATTAGGCCCCCGTAACCGGGCCTTCGTGGCGCAGACTGGTCTGCGTGACCCTTACGTTACTGCCCAGTGGCGCGCAGTCAGGAGATCAAGTAGCGGACCTGGTATCACGAGCCAGGGAACGCGGGGCCGTCAACGTGGCCGATATCACGGCCGCGCTGGATGGCTCAGATATGTCGCCGGATGCCTTCGAAGGTGTCGTGCGTCTGCTCACCGAGGAAGGCGTCGAGATTCTCGAGGCCCCGCACGAGGAGGCGGACGATCTGCCCCGCGGCGGGTCGGCTGATCCGGGGAGGCGGCCGGCCACCGGCGATCTTGTCCGGATCTACCTGCGGGAGATCGGCCGGGTGCCCCTGCTCACCGCCGAAGACGAGGTGGAACTGGCCAAGTCCATCGAGGCCGGGCTGTTCGCCGAGGAGAAACTGCAGGGCGGTTTCCCGCTGATGGGAGCGGCGGGCGCGGAACTCGCCCAGCTCGCCGCGGACGGGCTGCGGGCCAAGCAGCGGCTGATCGAGGCCAACCTCCGGCTGGTGGTGTCGATCGCGAAGCGGTACATCGGGCGGGGGCTGGTCTTCCTCGACCTGATCCAGGAGGGGAACCTTGGCCTCATCCGGGCCGTAGAGAAGTTCGATTACACCAAAGGCTACAAGTTCTCCACCTATGCCACCTGGTGGATCCGGCAGGCCATCACCCGGGCCATCGCCGACCAGGCGCGGACGATCCGGATCCCGGTGCACATGGTGGAGACGATCAACAAGATGGCACGCGTGCAGCGCCAGCTGCACCAGGATCTTGGCCGGGAGGCTTCGTCGGCCGAGATCGCCGCGGAAATGGGGCTGAGCCGGGACCGGGTCGCCGAGATTCAGCGGATCGCCCAGGAGCCGGTCTCCCTGCAGGCACCGATCGGTGAGGAAGACTCCGACCTGGGTGACTTCATCGAGGACGCGGACGCCGTGGTGCCGATGGAGGCCGCCGCGTTCATCATGCTGCAGGATCAGCTGGAGCAGATCCTGCACAACCTCACCCCGCGGGAGCAGAAGATCATCCAGCTGCGGTTCGGCCTGATGGACGGTCACCCGCGGACCCTCGAAGAGGTGGGTAAGGAGTTCGGCGTCACCAGGGAGCGGATCCGCCAGATCGAGTCCAAGACCTTGTCCAAGCTACGCCACCCGAGCCGCGCCCAGATGCTCAAGGAATACCTCGGCTGACCAATTCCGGGACTAGCGCCGCTCACCTGCGGTTTTACGGGTGAACGCCTACAGACTTGCATGGCATGCCGTACTGAGTCAAGATACTTGCCATGACCCCCGGCGAGCTGGCTTCCCTGACTGATTCGTGGATTACCCACCTGGAAGCCGAGCGGAAGAGCCCGCACACGATACGGACCTACACTGCCGGACTGGCCGCGTTCACTCGCTGGTGCGAGCGGGAAGGCCGGGCACCGGACCTTGACCGCGCCGCCGTCGAGGCGTTTACCGCGTCTCTCCTGACTGGGGGCGCCGAGGCGGCCACGGCACTGTCCCGCCAGCGCGGGGTGCGCCGGTTCTCCGCGTGGCTCGCCGCCGAAGGCGAGATCGGCGCCGACCAGCTGGCCGGGATGAAGCCTCCGAAACTGGATGACAAGGTTCCCGAGGAGCTGACCGCCGACCAGGTGAAGGCGATGCTGGCCACCTGCGGCACTAGGGACTTTCACGACATCCGCGACGCAGCGATCATCCGGCTGATGACTGAGTCCATGGTCCGCGCGGGGGAGCTGCTGGGCATGCAGGCGGCCGAGGTGAACATCCGCGAAGGGTCAGCGCTGGTGCGCCGGGGCAAGGGCGGCCGGGGGCGCGTGGTCCCGTTCGGGCCGCAGACCGGCCGGGCGCTCGACCGGTACAGCCGGGCCCGGCGCAGGCACCCGCTGGCCGCCTCCCCGCCCTACTGGCTGGCTGGCCGTGGCCGGGTGCTGACCTACGCCGGGTTGCACTCGGCGCTGACCCGCCGTGCGGAGCGGGCCGGGTTCACCATGCACCCGCACATGCTGAGGGCGACCGGTGCCATCCGGTGGCGCGCCGCGGGCGGGTCCGTCCCCGGCCTGCTCACCGTCGCGGGGTGGTCGTCCATCGAGATGGCGGCCAGGTACGTGCGGGCCGCAGAAAACCGCCTCGCCGTCGATGAGGCGCACCGCCTCCAGCTCGGCGACCTGTAGGCGGGAAAAACGGCGTGCGATAGGGTGACGACAGCCACGCAGAGCAGAAGAGGACTCCCCGACTAAGCGGGGGAGCGAAGAGCCCGCCGCGTCTCTGGGCGCGGGCGGTGACGGCCCGGCCGCCTTGTATGTAGGGGAAACCCGAAGCCACGCAGCTGCCCAGCGGATTCTGCATCCCGGAGTTTCCAGTGGCAGCCCGTGACCCAAAGCAAGCCTCATTGAATGCGGCCATCGCCGCTAACGAGCGCTGGTCCCGTGAGGACCCCGTTCCCAATGCCGAGATCGGGCAGGCTGGCCTGCTTGCCCGGTTCGAGCGCGAGGCACGCGAGGCTGAGCCCGGCCTGGACGATGCCGAGTATGTGCGCCGCGCCGAGTGCGCCCGCCGCGCGCACATGATCAGGCTGGGCAAGCTCAGCGGCAGCGCCCGCCGCGCCGCCAGGGCGGGAACGTCATGAGTGCGCAGGAGCCGACGATTGCCGACGTGCTGGAGGCCATCCGCGAGGTACGCGTCACGATGCTGGAGATGCGTGCCGATCAGGCCGACCGGCAGTCACGCACCAGCGAGCGGCTGGACGATATCAGCCGCCGCCTGGGCACGCTGACCGATGAGATCGCAGATTTTCGCAGGGAGTACAGCTCGCACCATCACCCAGGCGAAGAGGCCGCGTGAGCACAACCGTGCCTGAGCAGCCCGCGCCCATGCCGGCCGATACCGTCGCCACGCTGCCGCCACGTCGCTGCGGTCATCTCTTCCCAGGTCTGACCGGCTGCCGCGCCGATGCGGAACCGGGCACGACGAGGTGTACCGAGCACGCACACGACCAGCAGTAAACCGACGCGCCGCCACCCGGAACGGGGGACGGCGCGGCGAGCAGGCTCGGCAAAAGACCTAGCTCGGAGCTTAACCCAAATGTCGATCGACATGCAGGACAGCGAGACCGCTGTTGCCCTCGCGGTGGCCCACCAGCTGGCCGACGGGAGCGCCGTTCTTCCTGAGCACGGACACGCTGCACCAGAAGGAAGATGGCAAGTGGGGGTGGAGCTACCCCAGCCGGTGGCAGTTCACGCCGCGCGGGAAGGCCTCTCACGACGCCATTGACAGCTGGGAGCCGGGCTATGCGCTGTGCATGGTGACCGGCCGCGCGGTGGACGGCACCGATATTGACCGCCAGCACGGTGGCAGCCTGGAGGACATCCCGGCCGGCCTGCGGAATAAGGTCGTGCTCGCGGTCCAGCTGACGCCCTCTGGCGGCTGGCACCTGATCACGCACCCGATGAACCATGCCAGCGTCGCGCTCAGCCATCCCGGCATCGAGCTGAAATCCGGCCTGCCGGGCAGCAAGGCGGACTGGCCAGAGGGCAAATCCAGCCGCCGCTTCCTGCATGTGGCGCCGACTATTGGCGTGCCCAAGGTAGCCCTTGGCATGCCTGGCCGGGATGAGGAGCGCATTCCCTACCGGTGGGCGTCGGCCGATCTCGGGATGGAAGTCGATTCCGGGGACATGGATGAGTACCTGGCCTGGCTGCTGGTCCCCCCGGTCGCGGCCAGCAGCAACGGCAGTGCCAGCCAGGACGCCTCTGCCCCGGTCCCGGCGAAATGGGAGTACGCCGATGGCATCGACGTCCTGCGCGAGCACGGCATCCCGCAGATAGGAAACAACGCCCAGCGCCGGGTTTTCCTGAAAGTGACCCGCGAGCTCGTACAGCTCGGCCGCACTGATGAGGAGATCATCGAGGACTGCCTCCGCATCGCGGCGAAGCACCAGGACGAAAAGCGCCCCTGGCTCGCCCCCCACTTCGCGGACATGATCAAAGGCCCCCGGAAGAAATTCGGCCATCCGGGGAGCCCTGCCGCCGAAGTCGCGGAGATCCGCGGCAGCAGCAAGCCGGACGCCGCGGGCAAGCGTGTGATCTTCCCCGGGCCCGGCGACCCGATGGCCGTCGCGCGCAGGCTGCTGCTGACCTATACCCGAGATGGCCTCCTGACGCTGCGGAGGTGGCGGGGGAGCTGGTACCGGCACGAAGGCCCGGCCTGGGGCGAGACTGGCGCCGAGAGCCTCGCTGCGGAGGTGTACGGGGTCCTTGAAAAGGTCTCGTGCCGGACGAAGCCGACGAAGGCGAAGCCGGAGGGGGAGGTGGTCAAGTGGGCGCCCAACCGTGCCAAGGTGGCCGACGTCCTGGCCGCCATGGCGGCTATCACCCTGGTGCCCGATGCCGTCGAGCCTCCCGCGTGGCTGGGGGACGAGCCGGAGGGGATCTCGGGCAACGTCATCGCCACGACAAGCGGGCTGCTCGACGCGGCCGGGCGCGAGCTGCACAACCTCACACCCGCCTATTTCAACCTGACCAGTGTGGCCATTGCGTACGACCCCCTTGCCCCCGTCCCGGCCGCGTGGCTGAAGTTCCTGGGGGAACTATGGCCCGATGACCCGGAGAGCATCAGCACGCTACAGGAATGCTTCGGCTATGTGATCTCCGGCAGCAACGCTCAGCAGAAAATCGTCTTGCTGGTCGGCCCGAAGCGGTCCGGCAAAGGGACGATTGCCAAAGCGCTTCGCGAACTGGTAGGCAAGGGAAACCACGCCGCTCCCACCCTTAGCTCGCTCAAGGAGCGGTTCGGGCTTCAGTCGCTTATCGGAAAGTCGCTGGCGATCATCAGCGATGCGCGCAAGGCGAAAGAGGCCGGTGTCGTGGTCGAGCGGCTGCTGTCGATCAGCGGAGACGATGAGATCGACGTGGACCGGAAAAACAAAGATATATGGACTGGCAGGCTAGGCGCCCGGTTCATTGTCCTGAGCAACGAGGTGCCACAGCTGGAGGATGCCTCCGCGGCGATTGCCGACCGGTTTATCATCATCCCGCTGTCTAACTCATTCCTAGGCCGCGAGGACACCGGCCTATTTGAGAAGCTGCGCCCGGAGCTGCCCGGCATCCTTAACTGGGCGCTCGATGGCCTGGACAGGCTGGGAAAGCGCGGTCGCCTGATTGCGCCCGGATCTGCTGCCGATGCCATGGAAACAATGCACTCGCTAGCCTCCCCTGTCCGCGAGTTCGTGGCCGACAAGTGCTTTGTGAGTGACAAGATCGGTGTTCCGCGGCCGGATCTATTCAATCTCTGGGTCGAATGGGCCAGGGAAAGAAACTGCCCAGCAGGCACCGAGCAGCAATTCGGCCGTGATCTCCGGGCCGCCGTGCCATCGGTCAAGGGTATCCGGCCGCGGGGCGGCGGCGCGGGCCGCCCGCGCTGGCATATGGGCATCGGCCTCCGGCGTGCGGTGGCTGCCTTCGTGCGCGACTGCTGCGTGCCAGGTCCCGCTGCCGAGTGTTTCAACGATGAGTTGCGAGAGGCATGGGAGAGCTGGTGCAAGAAGAAGAAGCGCGCTCCGGGGGAGTTCGGGGTTTTCACTAACGATCTGGTCAGCGTCGTGCCATGGCTGAAGCTGCCGGAGGGGAAGCCGGAGGAGTGGCCTGCCCATGCGGTGATCAAGGGGGTCGATCCGTGCAAATGAGGAGCGGTCCACTCATTCGTATGGACCGGTCCACACTGCCTGTCGGGCGGTCCACAGCGTTTTCGCAGGTCAGGCGGGATGGTCCAAACGGTCCACTCAAAACGGAGGCTAACCCCTACATATGCGTGAACACACGAGACATCTACAAGATCATCTCTCCCTCTTTTCTCTATACGCGGGTTAGAAATATGTATGGACCGTATGGACCGTATGGACCGCAACCTCTTGAGCAGGGAAACCTCATGGTCCACTCGGGGATTAGGCGTATGGACCGTATGGACTGGACTAGGGCCGAACGAAACACGGAAATGGAAACACGGAGATGAAAACCCCCTACCTGGTGGACCGGCAGCCGCAGGATGTCAAGATCAAGATCTGGGTGCCTGCCCGGTCTCCCGTGGATGAGGACGCCATCCGGGAGGTAACCGGGAAGGGCACGCACGTCCAGCCTGCCGGGAGCGTGCCCGGCTTCCGCCGCTATGCGGTCAGCTGCCATTACAGGCAGGCTATCGTGGCGTGGCTGCGGTCGCTGCCGGGAAGCGGCGGCGTCCGCCTGCGCAATTACTACCACGCGCTCAGGCACTGCTCGCCGCAATGTGAGGGTGCCTGGGTGCAGGCAGAGCGCGGCGAATATCATGACGACCATTGCAACTGCTCCTGCGGCGGCTACCGGCACAATTCCGGTAACCCGTGGTGGGCGCGATTTGACGTCGTTGATACCGGCAGGGACGGCGACTATGTTTCAGAGGTGCGGTTCCTGCCTCCACTTAACGGAATGGAGCACTGATGGTTTTCTTTGGACCCCGACAAGAGCGAGTCGCTAACCTCCGGCCGGGACGGCGCCCGCGCATGCCGAAAGAGCGCATGACGCCGCAGCCGCAGCCGTGCTGCCTCGTGCTGTCACCTGTAAGGCGGTTCGGCGAGAAAGCGCTGAGCGAGATGCACGCCGCAGACTGCCCCGTTCCGGCCTTCGCGGCGATGCTCGAAGAGCAGGCCTACCCATTTTCGCGCTTGTAGAATTCACAAGGGAAGGAAAGACATGGCCACAATCGTTAAGAAGCTCACCCGGCTGGAGTCCGCCCGCGCGGACCTGGCCGAGGCTGCGAACGCGCTCGATGCGCTCCGGGCCCGGCAGCTCGATACCGGCGATGTTGACGCGGAGGCGTTCGGCGCCGCGGGTGATCGCGTCCGCCTGGCCGAGCTGGACGTGGAAGGCGCG
>WNFE01001122.1_pt1 | contig 19358 bp, 23 predicted proteins | sample 5400451 | NCBI WGS metagenome assembly WNFE01 (sample SAMN13153344, study PRJNA577476) | soil metagenome | isolation source: 200 cm saprolite under Douglas fir tree site 2 hole 2 | place: USA:California | collected 2015-04-18
GGCGGCGATCGAGACCCCATGGAACGGCGAACCGAGCGTGATCACGCGCCGCGCCTTGCGGTTCCCGCCATCGTCTCGCGCCCACACCAGCGCGGCCACCCCGCCCGCCGAGTAGCCGATCACATCGACCGACGGTGCCCCGCCGCGCAGCGCGCGGGCGACCGCGGTGTCGAGCACCATGGCATCCTGGACCAGGCTGCCCGTGCCATTGCCCGGCAGATGCACGACGGTGGCCTGCCGGCCGCTGGACCGTATCCGGCCGGCCAGCGCCGACAGTGCGCCGGTGCCGCCGCCGTAGCCGGGCACCAGCAGGACCGGCCCGGGCCGGTCCTGCGGCGGGTAACGGGTGGATGCGTTCTGGCTGGTCGCGGCGCCGCGGCCGGCCCCGGCGCCGGCCGCGGCGACCGCCACCGTGATGGCAGCGGCGATTACCAGCAGCGCGACCCCGGCGATGAGGATCCTTCGCCGGGGCGCGAGGCTGGTGAACCGGTTGATCATCCGGCTCTCATCCGCCGTGTCAGCCCGCGCATGGATAACACGCTATGCGCCATCGAAAGGGTTCACGCGGTCAAGCCGGGCACGATCGGCCCGGGCCGGACCTTACCTGGTCGGGCGCCTGCCGCTGCGGCGGAGCCGTACGCCGGCCAGGACGAGGTCGGCCAGGAGGACGACCACGCCAATGATCAGGAGATAAAGCAGGCCCTTGACCACCGCGCCGACGATCCCCAGCGCGATTGCCACAATGATCAGCAGTAGAAACAGCGCCATCGCGCGCTCTCCGATCTTCCCGGCATCAGCGACGCGCGAGGCGCCGTTCGCCTCCGCCGCCGGGCTGGTAAGCCAGATCGTAGTGTTTGAAGATTGCCTCTTCGTCGCTCGCAGGCAGTTCCCCGTCGGTGCCGATCGACGGCGCGTCCTTGACCTGGCGCTTGTCGTAGGTGACCTTGAGATACCCGGGGCCTACAGTCGCTCCTGTCAGCGGCACGAACACGAGCCGGTGCCGCGTCGGCAGGCCGATCGTGACGGTCGCGAACGCGGGCTGGTCGGTGCCGGTATCCACGTAGACCGATTCGAGCGTACCGATCTTGTGGCCGCCGCTGTCGACCACGTCATGGCCGCGCCACTCCCGGATGTCGCCAGCCTCGAACATCGCTGTCCTCCTGTCCTTGCTTCCTGTCTACCCAGGCTCGTCCCGGCTCATGAGGGTCTGTGCTGCCCGCCCGTCCGCTTGGTACACCGAGCGGGTGTCGCTGTGCGGATGGTAGCGGCCCGGGTGGTTCAGGCTGGTCCGAGTTCAGCGGCGGCAGCATGCAAGCACGCTGGGAACATGGCATGCACCGCTGACGTTGACAATCATGTTCAGTTAGCTTAACGATGGAAAGACGATGTCGCAGTGCGTCACGTGCGGGTCTGAGCTGCATCCCGATCGAGCCCGGAAATACAACTACTGCATGGCGCGTGAGTGCCAGGAAAAGAATGCCAAAGGCTTGACCATGGTCGCCGTCGGGGTTAACAAGGCGGCGGAACAGTACCTGATCCTGGATGAGCATACTCGCGAGGAACTAGCCAACGGCAAGTACCACGATCAGCGGCGGGGTTCCTTCGGTCCTATACCCTCATCCGGTGCCGAGGCGGCTCCTCGTACGGCGGCCGCCGCTCAGCCCGTTCGCCGTCAGGAAGCGCCGGTCCGTCGTTCGGTAAAATCTGTCCCTCGGGCGTGGAGCAAGTCGCAGGAAAGGCTGGCGCTCCTCTATAACGCGCAGGGTATGCGGCCTGATGAGATAGCGCAGAAGCTCAGGCTGAGCCCATACCTGGTGACCCAGATCATCCTCACCTCCAGGAACCAGGGGAAACTCTGAGCCTCCGCCTGGAGGGGACCCGGCTACCAGCATCTGCTCCGGACTGCTGCCGGCGCAGGTTACTCTCGTGCTCGCGTTTCGCTTGCGGATGGGTGGCCGGCGCCGTTCAGGAGCGCGGTGACAGGTTCCATGATGACGGAACACGTTCAGCCGCGGCGGCTGAGAGATTACCGTGATCATGGAACGGCGCCAAAGAAGACTCTTCTTACCGACCACTAGTGTCGATTCTGCCGGTTCTCGTTCGTGAACAGGGATGAGAGGCCGGCATGGGGCCGGCCCGGGTCGAAGGAGAACCGACATGAGGCAGTACATGCTTGCGGTGCATATGGTCGAGGGGGCACCCGCTCCTTCGGAGGCGGAGACGGCGCAGATGTACAAGGCGGTCGACGCCTTCAATGCCGAGGTCCAGTCAGCTGGGGCGTGGGTGTTCGCTGGCGGCCTGCACCCGTCCTCCACGGCCACGGTGGTCCGGGCGCAGGGCGGCCAGGTGGTCACGACGGACGGGCCGTTCGCGGAGACCAAGGAGCAGCTGGGCGGCTTCTGGGTGATCAAGGCCGAGGACCTGGACGCGGCGCTGGAGTGGGCGGCCAAAGGGTCCGAGGCCTGCGGAGGGCCGGTGGAGGTCCGGCCGTTCCAGGACGACGCCCCGGAGGAGTAGATCGTGCCGTGCGCATGAGCGAGCCGGAGGGGCGCGGCGCCGCCTGGACTGAGGAGCGAGGAACGAGCGACCAGGGAAGGCGGCGCCCCAAAGCGCCCCGGAGGCGAGCGGGAGACACCGCGGACGCCGCGGCCATCGAGCGGGCCTACCGGGAGAGCTCGGGGCGTGCGGTGGCCACCCTGGCCCGCCTCTTCGGCGACATCGACCTCGCCGAGGAGGCGGTCCAGGAGGCCTTCGCGGTGGCCGCGCAGCGCTGGCCGGCCGCGGGGGTGCCGCCCAACCCGGGCGGCTGGATCGTCACCACGGCCCGCAACAAGGCACTGGATCGCCTGCGGCGGGAGTCCTCCCGCTACGGCCGCGAGACACAGGCGGCCCTGCTGCACGCCGACACCGAGTCGTTGGAGGTGGGACCGGTGCAGGATGACCGCCTGCGGTTGATCTTCACCTGCTGTCACCCGGCCCTCGCCGCCGAGGCCCAGCTTGCTCTTACTCTGCGGCTCATCGCCGGGCTGCAGACGCCTGAGATCGCCCGCGCCTTCCTCGTTCCCGAGGCGACGATTGCCCAGCGTCTCGTCCGGGCCAAGCGGAAGATCCGCGACGCCGGCATTCCCTACCGCGTGCCGCGCGACGCGGAGTTGCCCGACCGGCTCCCTTTCGTGCTGGCCGTCGTCTACCTCGTCTTCAACGAGGGATACACGGCCTCGTCCGGCGACGACCTCGTCCGCTCCGAATTGTGCGCCGAGGCCATCCGCCTCGCGAGGTTGCTCGCCGAGTTGATGCCCGACGAGCATGAGGCCCTGGGCCTGCTGGCCCTGCTGCTGCTGACCGAGGCCCGCCGCCAGGCCCGCACCACGCCCGGCGGTTCGCTGGTCCTGCTTGTAGACCAGGACCGCAGCCAATGGGACCATGCCATGATCGCCGAGGGCCAGGATCTCGTCCGGGCATGCCTGCACCGCAACCGCCCTGGGCCCTACCAGATCCAGGCGGCGATCAACGCCGTGCACAGCGATGCTCCCACGGCCGCAGAAACAGACTGGGCGCAGATCCTTGCGCTCTATGACCAGCTGATCGTGCTTACGCCCACCCCCGTCGTGGCCCTCAACCGCTGCGTCGCCGTCGCCGAAACCCGCGGTCCTTCCCTCGCGCTCGAACTCGTCGACCAGCTCGGCCTCGATGGCTACCACTTGTTCCATTCGACACGCGCAGACTTCCTGCGCAGACTCGGCCGGCGGGATGACGCCACGGCGGCATACGACGCAGCCATCGCCCGCACCGCCAACAGCGCCGAGCGGTCCTTCCTCCAGCACCAGCGAGACAGTCTCTGACGCACCAAATTCCCGCTGTCCCTGGCCCACCCGATCTCGGCCCACGCTCCGGCCAACCAGGCTCGCGGGCTCTTGACTTTTGCATGGCCGGACGTAACATCGCCGCTGGCTCGTGGGCCGACCAGTACCTGTGGCAGGCCAACACCGTCAACGGCGCCGCGCAGCCGGTCAACTTCGCCCAGTACTCAAACCAGGTCAACGCCATATCCGGCGGGCAGAAGTTCGTCACGATCGACTACGGCTCCGACACCCCGCAGGCCGCGGGCGCCTGGGTTAGGCAGTCGGCGACCTCCGGCCAGGGCGTGGCGCTCTGGGAGATAGGCAACGAGGTGTACGGGTCCTGGGAGACCGACACCCACTCCAACCCCCACACGGCGTCGTCGTACGCGACCAACGCCCTGCCGTATATGCAGGCCATGAAGGCGGCTAACCCCAGCGCACAGATCTGCTACGACTACGCGATGGACGGCACCCTGGCCCCTGGCGCCGGCGTGGCAGGCTTCCAGACCTGGAACGACACGATCCTCCAGGCCGACGCGGCCGACATCAACTGCGCCGACGTCCACTGGTATCCAATCAACGGGACGCCCACGGAGAGCGTTCAGTCAATAATGGAGTTGATCGACAACATTCCCGCCGCGGCGGCTGAGATTCACACCGCGCTGTCGACCTACGATCCGAGCGCGTATTACGTCAGCGTGACCAACGCCAGTTACGACGGTGCGATAGCGAAAGGCGGTTCGGCCACTTTCGGCCTTCTGGGAAGCGGCAGCCTTCCCGGTTCGCTGGGCAACGTGCGGTGCACGGCGTCCTGACCTGCCCCTAGCCGACACCGGATTTCGGGCTCGCCGAGCGCGCCCGCAGCCGGCCGGGTCTCCGCTGCGGCCTTCTCCCACGCTGGCCGTTCTGTGGCCTGGCCAAGCGCGGCTGGTGCGATCATCGGCACATGCAGGACGACACGATGACGTGGACTGAGGTTTCCGCGCGGCTTGCTGCGGCGCGCACGTACTGGCTGGGCACCACCACGCCGTCGGGTGCCCCGCACGCAGCGCCGGTCTGGGGAGTGGTGAGCGGCGAGACGCTCTACCTCTACAGTGAGCGGAGCACCGTCAAGGCCCGCAACATCGCGGCAGATCCGCGAGTTGTCGTGCACCTGGAGAGCGGCGAGGACGTCGTGATCGTGCGCGGCGCGGTCGAAGACCTCGGAGCACCCTGCCTGGTTCCGTCCGTGGTCGCGGCGCTCGCGGCGAAATACACCAGGCCGCAGGATCAGCAGTACCTGCCGGGCGCCGACCCTGACTTTGACGTCGTCTACGCGATCAGGCCGCAGTCAGCGATGGCATGGCGGCTGGACGACTATGCCGCCTCGCAGCGTCGCTGGTCTTCCTGATCGTCCCGGTCGGCGGCCGTTTGGCGGCGGCTTCGTTTTCATGGTGTCGGGCAGGATGCCAGGGTGGAGGCAGATGACGGCGCCGCGCGGGCGCGCCAGCGAGAGCTTGTCCGGCGTGGATACGACGCGATTTCGCTGACCTACCGTAACGATGACGGCGGGGCGGCCCAGTCGTCGGCGGAGGATGTCAGCCGCTATGCCGAGTGGGTAGCGGAGCTGGCCGTTTTGCTGCCTTCTGGCGCTCGGGTCTTGGATCTGGGCTGCGGGGCCGGAATACCGGCGACCCGCGAGCTTATCGCGCACGGGCTGCAGGTGATGGGCGTTGATTTCTCCGCCGTCCAGCTTCGCCGGGCGCGGCGGCTCGTCCCGGCCGCCAGCCTGGTGCAAGCCGATATGACCGCACTGCGGCTGCGGCCCGCCAGCCTGGATGCTGTGGTGTCCTTCTACGCCTTGATCCATGTGCCGCTGGCCGACCAGCAGGCCCTGTTCCCCCGCATCCGGGGCTGGCTGCGGCCGGGCGGTCATTTCCTGGCCATTGTCGGTGCTGAGAAGTGGACCGCGACCGAACGCTACCTCGGCGCCGACATGTTCTGGGACCACGCGGCCACCGATTCCTATCTTCGCTGGCTCCAGGCAGCAGGGATGGCACCGATCTGGCACCGCTTCATCCCCGAAGGAGATTCGGGGCACAGCCTCATCCTGGCCCGAGCTATATAAAAGACCCGGCACGCCCGCGCCCGTTGCGTATGTTTGCGGCATGGGCACTTCACCCGGCGAGCAGGCCGGCCGGCCCGGCGACCTGGCCGCCGCGCTCCACGCGGCGGGCCCGTATCCCGGCCAGGCGGAGCAGATGAACCTGTTCGGCCGGTTCATCGGTGCCTGGGACGTCGAATGGCACGGGACAGACCGGGATGGTCATCCGGCCACCATGACCGGCGAACTGTGTTTCGGGTGGGTCCTCGGCGGGCGCGCGGTCCAGGACGTGTGGAAGGTGCCCGCATCGGGGCAGGCACCAGCCGCGTTGCGTCCCTTCCACGGGACGACGCTGCGCTTTTATGACCCGTCGATCACGGCATGGCGTTCCACGTGGATCGATCCGATCAACGGCCGTGTCCGTCGCTTCATCGGCCGCCCGGACGGCGGCGACATTGTGCTGGAGGGGCTCGATGACGAGCCGCCGGAGCGCTGGAGCTTCCGCGACATCTCGGACAACTACTTCCGCTGGACCGGAGAGGTCTCGGAGGACGGCCGCCAGACGTGGCGCCTCGATGAGCAGATGTTCATCCGCCGCCACACCCGGCAGAGCCTATGAGCAGGCCGGAACCGTCATGACTTTGGTCTGGGAACCGCGCCGGTCAGTATGACTTGCGGGCCTTCCAGACTTCCTCGCAGGGCCATTGCCGCGCCCACTCCGTCAACCAGGTTCCCCACGGCTGCGCCCGCCGCCAAGTGGCTCACGGCCCGCACGGCTGCGGCGAACTGTCAGGATCGAGGCATGGACGTCTTGAGCAGCCGAATCCTGTTGCGGCCCGCCGACCTGGATCGGAGCCGGCGTTTCTACCGCGACGTGCTGGGCTTGGCGATCTACCGAGAGTTCGGCCCCACGGCCGATCCTGGACTGGTGTTCTTCCTCGGCTCGGGGTTCCTGGAGATTTCCGGCCACGGTCCCGGCACTCCCGGACGGTCGGTGATGATCTGGATCCAGGTCCGCGATGTCCACGCTGAGCATGAGCGGCTGTCCGCCGCTGGCGTCCGTGTGCTCCAAGAGCCCCAGACCGAGCCCTGGGGACTGATCGAGATGTGGATCGAAGACCCCGACGGGGTGCAAATTGTTCTCGTCGAGATCCCCATCGACCATCCTCTGCGCCGGGACCCTCGATCCTCATCCAGCGCCCAGTAGCGTATCCACCCAGTGCTCCCTGAAAGCCCAGGTTGTGCGCCCCGTCATGCGGGGCCGCTCGTCAGCGTGTGGCGGCGTCCGGGAGCGGGACGTTCTGTAGCCGCAGTTGGCCACGTGCGAGCACCTTGCCGCGCTCGTCCGTGATGGTGACAAGCCACAGTTGCTGCACGCGGCCCTGCTGCAGGGGCTCGGCAATGACCTCTGCCCGGCCGGATGTGGCCGGGCGCAGGAAATCGGTCGCGTTGTGAACACCCACCGCGAACTGGCCCCGGTCCCGCACCGCCAGGCTGGCGCCGATGCTGGCGGCGGATTCGACGGCGGTCGTGTAGACACCGCCGTGCACCACGCCCCAAGGGGTGTGGTGATCGGGCCCGAGGTCGATGTGCCCGGCCACGCGGGTTCCGTCGGCTGAATCCACGACGAGGCCGGCACCGGCCACGAATCGGGTTGCCGCCTCAGCGCTGAGATTGACCTCCGCGGCCGGGCCGGGCTGGGTGTTGGCGGGATTCTCCATGGCATAGTCGTAACAGAAGATGATTACTTCAGGGAGCGGCCCCCGCACCAGCTGAGGAGCCGAAAGGACGACCTGGCTGTTGAGGCAGGCGCTATCGGCCGACCTGAGGAGCTCATGCTTGCTCTTCAGCCTCGCTGCTCTCGCCGAACACGACCTGGATCGTCCGTTCATCGGCGCCGCGGATGACGCTCAGCTCGAGAGTGCCGCCGCGTGCCACCGGCAGCGCGTCGAACAGGTCATCGACCGCGTGTACCGGCTGGCCCCCGGCCGCCACGATCAGGTCCCCCTGGGCCAGGCCGGCGCGTGCGGCCGGGCTGCCTTCCGTCACATCCCGGATAAGCACCCCCTCGGCATCGGGGAGGCCCACGGCGCGCCTGAGCCGCCTGGCCACGTGCCCGGGAGCGATTGCGATACCAAGCTGCGGCTGCGCCGCGGACTCACCACGGGCAAGCGCATCGGCGCGGCTGCGGAGCGTCTCGTCGGCAGGTATGGCCAGATAGAAGCCCTCGCCGAGGCGGTTGGTGTTGATTCCGAGCAGCTGTCCGCCGGCGTCCAGGACCGGGCCGCCCGAGGATCCGGGCAGGAGCGGAGCGGTGTGCTCGACGCTGCCGGTAATGCGGCGGCCACGAGGGCCGCGGAAGGTCCGCTCGACGCCGGAGACGAACCCGTACGTCACGCGCAGCCCACGCCCGCCCGGGTTGGCCAAGCCGAAGACCGGTGTTCCGATGCCGGCAGGCGTGCTGGCCGCCCACGGGAGCGCCGGCGCCCCGCCGGTGTCGACGTCTATGACCGCGAGGTCCCCGTCGATGTCGCGTCCCGCTACGGTCCCCTCGGCCGTGCGTCCGTCGGCGAAGGTGACCATTACCTGATCGCCGCGCACATTGTGCGCGTTGGTCAGCACCCTCCCCTCGCCGAGCACGATGCCCGAGCCGATGCCCCAGCGCTGCCCGACGCCGACGACCGAGGGACCGGCACCCTCCGCCAGTTGCCTAATGCTTCCTTGTATCTCGTCGAGGATTGTCATCGCCGCCGTGCCTCCTTAGTAGGTAGTGACTTGCAAGTTACTACCTACTACCACCTACATGTCAAGATGACGGCTAGGATCGGCGTATGGCCGAACGGGAACACGCCCCGTCGCCGCTTGCCGAGGCGCTGACCAGAGTCGGCGACCGGTGGACACTGCTCTTGGTGGAGTCCCTGCTCAGCGGGCCGCGCCGGTTCAACGATCTCCTCGATCAGATTCCGGGCATCGCGGCGAACATCCTGTCCGAGCGCCTCAAGCGGCTTGAGCGGGAAGCGCTGCTGGTGGCCCGGCCCTACTCCGAGCGGCCGCCACGGTCTGAGTACGAGCTGACCGCCGAGGGCAAGGAACTCGCCGGCGCGCTCCGCCTCTTGGCGCACTGGGCAGCCGGGCACGCCGACCCATCCATTGCGCCCCGGCACCCTGCGTGCGGCACCCCCATTGAGGCGCGATGGTACTGCCCGACTTGCGACATTCTCGTCGACGACGAATCGCCGCACGCCGAGGTGCACTTCGTGTAGACACTGGCAACATGGCCGTGTATCCCACCGTCCCGGCGGGCGGAATGCCGCACGGTTCATGCCGGTTTCGTTGGGCATGGTTGGGTTTTAGGGGATCTCGCTGAGATCCCGGAAGCGGAGTACATCATGGCGGAAGCCCCTGCGCCGGAACCCTCCTCGCGGCCACGTGCTGCGGCCACCGTCGCAGACGTTATGCAGCCACCGCTGACGACGGTGGAACCGAACGACCATGTGGCCGCCGCCGCGTATCTGCTGAAGCACGCTGGTGCGTCGGCTCTGGTGGTCTTGGACGATGAGCAGACCAGGCGGCCGGTAGGTCTCATCACGGAGGCTGACATCGTCCACCTGGTGGCGGATGGCAAGGACCCGAACGAGGTCCGGATCCATGACCTGATGACCACCCGCCCGGTCGTCATCACCACGACGACAAGCATCCGTGACGCGGCCGAAACCATGACGACCGGCCATTTCCGGCACCTGCCGGTCGTCGGTGACGACGCCACCCTCATCGGGATGGTCGACATCGGAGATGTCTGCCGCGCGTTGCTCGACATACCCGTGGGATGATCGGCCGGCTATACGCGTCAGCAGGCGGGGCCGGGGTGTCGGTGGCGCGGGTTAGTGTGGCTGGGTGCTGGACTCGTTCCACCCGGCGGTTGGTACCTGGTTTGCCCGTCGGTTCCCGGCCGGGCCGACGACCCCGCAGGCTGCAGGCTGGCGGGAGATCGCGGCTGGGCGTCACACGCTGATCGCGGCGCCGACCGGGTCAGGGAAGACGCTGGCTGCGTTCTTGGTGTGCATCGACCGGATCTACCGCGCGCTGGAGGCGGGCGCTGACCAGGCGGCCGGGCCGCAGGTGGTGTACGTGTCGCCGCTGAAGGCCCTGGCCGTTGATATCTGGCAGAACCTTGAGGCACCGCTGGCTGGGATCGCGGAGGTGGCCGCGGGGCTGGGGCTGGCCGCGCCGGATATCCGGGTGGCGGTGCGGACGGGAGACACAGCCGCAGCCGAACGTGCCGCGATGCTCAAGCGCCCGCCGGATTTCCTGATTACTACTCCGGAGTCGCTGTATCTGCTGGTGACAGCGGAGCGCACTCGGGCGATGCTGGCACCGGCCCGCTCGGTCATCCTGGATGAGATCCACGCGGTCGCGGGGAACAAGCGCGGTTCCCATCTGGCCTTGACCCTGGAGCGGCTGGAGCACCTGGCCGCGCAGCCGGTGCAGCGGATCGGCCTGTCGGCGACGCAGCGCCCGATTGAGGCCGTTGCCAGGCTGCTGGTGGGTGCGGGCGCTGGCCGGTCGGCGCCGGACGGGTCACCGCGCTGCGCGATCGTGGACGCCGGCCACCGCCGTGAGCTCGACCTCGCCCTGGACCTGCCCAGCGATGAGCTCGGCGCTGTCGCATCGGCGGAGCAGATGGCCGAGATCCTGGACTTGATCGCCGGGCAGGTGCTGGAGCATCGGACGACGCTGGTGTTCGTGAACACCCGCCGGATGGCGGAGCGGGTCGCCCACCAGCTGGGCGAGAGGCTGGGTGAAGGCCACGTCGCCGCGCATCACGGGAGCCTGTCGAAGGACCGGCGGCAGCGGGTCGAGTCGCGGCTCCGCGGCGGTGATCTGAGGGCACTGGTCGCGACGGCGTCGCTGGAGCTGGGGATCGATGTCGGGCCGGTGGAACTGGTGTGCCAGATCGGCTCGCCCCGCAGCTTCGCCACGTTCGTGCAGCGGGTGGGCCGGTCCAACCACACCCGCGGCGGAACCCCGGCGGGGCGGCTATATCCGACGTCGCGGGACGAGCTGGTGGAATGCGCGGCTTTGCTGCGCGGAGTGCGATCCGGCCGGCTCGACACGCTGCAGGTTCCGGCCTGTCCGCTGGACATCCTGGCCCAGCAGGTGGTGGCCGAGTGCGCGGCCGCGGACTGGGCCGAGGACGACCTGCTGGCTCTGGTCCGGCGGGCGGCCCCGTTCGCGGACCTGTCGGCCGAGGATTTCGACGAGGTCGCCGAGCTGGTCTCGGACGGGATCCGCACCGGCCGCGGCCGCCGGGCCGCCTACCTGCACCGGGACCGGGTGACCGGGCGGCTGGCCGGCCGGCGGGGCGCCCGCCTGGCGGCGCTCACCTCGGGCGGGGCGATCCCGGAGCTGGGTGACTACCGGGTGCTGGCCGAGCCCGACGCCACCCTGGTCGGGATGGTGAACGAGGACTGGGCGATCGAGTCCATGGCCGGGGATGTGTTCCTGCTCGGCACCACCTCGTGGCGGATCCGCCGGGTCGAGCCAGGCATCGTGCGTGTGGTCGATGCCCACGGTGCGCCGCCCTCGGTTCCGTTCTGGCTCGGCGAGGCCCCGGGCCGCACCATGGAGCTGTCGGAGGAGGTCTGCGCCATCCGGAAGGCGGTAGCCGAACGGCTGGGATCGGGCGGGCCGGCCGACGCGGCCCGCTGGCTGAGGGCCGAGTGCGGGATCGGCGAGGCCGCAGCGGAGACGATCACGGCGTACCTGGGCACCGGGCTGGCGCAGCTCGGGGTGCTCCCGGACATGGACACCATCGTGCTGGAACGGTTCTTCGACGACAGCGGCGGAATGCAGCTGGTTGGGCATGCGCCGTTCGGCGCCCGGCTCAACCGGGCGCTCGGGCTCGCGCTGCGCAAGCGATTCTGCGTCACCTTCGACTTCGAGCTGCAGGCCGCGGCCAGCGATGACGCGATCCTGCTGTCCCTCGGGCCACAGCACAGCTTCCCGCTAGAACGGGTGCCGAAATTCCTGGCCTCCAAGACCGTGGAGGGCGTAGTCCGGCAGGCGGTCCTCACCTCGCCGATGTTCGCGGCCCGGTGGCGGTGGAACCTGAACCGGTCCCTGGCCGTGCTGCGGATGCACGGAGGGAAGAAGAACCCGCCTGCGATCCAGCGGATGGAAGCCGACGACCTGATGGCGGCCGTATTCCCCACGCTGGCAGCCTGCCAGGAAAACGTCGCGCCGGGCCCGCTGGAGATCCCCGATCATGTCCTGGTCCGCCAGACGCTGGAGGACTGCCTGCGTGAGGCTATGGACATCGACGGCCTGAAACAGCTGGTCGAAGGGATCGAGTCCGGCCGCATCACCGTCGTGGTGCGGGATAACACGGAGCCATCGGTGCTCGCGCATGAGATCCTGAACGGGCGGCCGTTCACCTATCTTGACGACGCCCCGCTGGAGGAACGCCGCAGCCGCGCGGTGCCGCTGCGACGCGGCCTGCCGGTAGAAGCCCACGAGCTGGGCAGGCTCGACCCCGACGCCATCGAGCGGGTCGCCGGGCAGGTCCGCCCCGACCCCCGCGGCCCCGATGAGCTGCATGACCTGCTGATGACCCTCACCGCTGTCCGCCCCGCCGAAGACTGGCGGCTCTGGTTCGACGAGCTGACCCGCGACCGCCGCGCCGTCAGCATTTACGGCCCGGCCGGGGTGTTCTGGTGCGCGGTGGAACGCCGCCCCGCCATCGAGGCCCTGTTCCCGGATGCCGCCGTGGTCCCCGATCACCCATGCCCGGTCCCGGCCGCACGAGCCGCACCGGCCGACCCGGACGTCGCGGCCGCCGACCTGCTCCGCGGCCACCTGGACTGCCGCGGCCCATCGGCCATCGCGGACCTGGCCCAGTCAACCGGCCTGCCGGACACCGTCATTGAAACCGCCCTGGCCCGGCTGGAAGAGGAAGGCTTCGCCATCCGCGGCCGCTTCACCGGGCCGGGCGGTGCGGAGGAGTTCTGCGCCCGGCGGCTGCTCGCCCGCATTCACGTCTACACCCGGCAGCGGCAACGCCGCGAGATCGAGCCAGTCACCGCCCGGGACTTCATGCGGTTCCTGCTGCGCTGGCAGCGCATCGCGCCTGGCACCAGGGGCGAAGGCCGGCGCGGCGTGCTCACCGTCATCGAGCAGCTGCAGGGCTACGAGCTGGCCGCCGGGGCATGGGAGAACGCCGTCCTTGCCGCCCGGGTGGAAGGCTACCGACGCGAGTGGCTGGATGAGGCGTGCCTGTCGGGCCAGGTCACCTGGGGACGGCTGTCGGTGCGCGACATTGAGCCTGACCCGGCGCCCCGGCGCAGCGGCCTGGTCCCATCCCGGGCCACGCCGATCACCCTGACCATCCGCGACGACCTGCCCTGGCTGCTCCGCGCCGCACGCGGCGACCAGGCTCCGGCCGAGCCCGGACCCGGCCGCACCCGCGACGTGCTCGACGCCCTCCGCCAGCACGGCGCGCTGTTCCGCCCCGACCTCGCGGCGGCAACCGGCCGCCTGCCGAGCGAGGTGGAGGAGGCACTGTGGGACGGCGTGGCCCGCGGGCTGGTCACCGCAGACGGCTTCCGGGCCGTCCGGTCACTGCTGCGCCGCGGCCCGCGGCCCAGACCGTCCGGACTGCGCGGGCTGCGGCAGGGCCTGAACGGCGGCGCCGGATCGGCCGGGCGGTGGTCGCTGCTCCCGAGCCCGTCGGACGCAGGTGACCGGGACGAGCTGGCCGAAGCGGTCGCCGAGCAGCTCGTTGCCCGCTGGGGCGTGGTCTTCCGCGACCTCATGGCCCGGGAGAATCTCGCCGTGCCCTGGCGCGAGATCCTGTGGGCCTTCCGGCGCATGGAGGCCAGGGGCACCATCCGCGGCGGCAGGTTCGTCGCCGGGTTCAGCGGCGAGCAATTCGCGCATCCCGACGCCATCGACGTCCTGCGCGCGATCCGCAAGCAGCGTCCCACTGGCGAGCCCGTCCAGATCTCCGCCGCCGACCCCCTCAACCTCACCAGCATCGTGCTGCCCGGCCCGCGCATCCCCGCTATCCCCGCGAACACCGTCACCTACATCGACGGTGCCGTCCCGTCGTAGGAACACTCATCGGGCGGGCCGGACCACCAGCATGCGACCCGCGAACTGCTCTGTGCTCGTGACCCGCTGCCATTTGCGTCTGGGCAGGTCAGGGACGTCAAGCACCGCGAGCTTGCTGGCCGGGCCGGTGTCCACCTTGTCACGGCCGCCGAGCGCGGGGGCGATGTTGATAATGTACATTAGTAATGTACATCATCAACTACCGGTTGAGGTGAATGGTGGCGCTGACGCAGATCGATATCGACGAGGACGCCCTCGCCGAGGCCATGCGGCTATCCGGTGCGAAGACGAAGAAGGACACCGTCAACCTGGCGCTGCGGGAGTTTGCTGCCCGGCACCGCCGGATCGCGGCGCTGGAGCACTACGCGACGCTGGCGGCGGGGTGGGACTTCGAAGGATGGGAGCACCGGCGGGCGGCTGAAAAAGACCCGGCGGCGTGATTCGCTACCTGCTCGACTCGTCCGCCCTGTGGCGTCTCTTGCGGGACGCCACGCTGCGGGCAGCCTGGGCCGAGGTCGTGTCTGTGGGCGTGGTCGGTTCCTGCCATCCCCAGCGCGTCGAATTCCGCCGCTCGGCTCGCACCATCGACGAGTACGAGCAGATGTCGGGGATGTTCGATGCGCTGTACCCAGACGTCCCAGTCGTCAAAGGTGCATGGCGGTGGATAGAGTCCGCGCAGTACCGGCTCCTGCGCCACGGAGCCCACCGCGCCCTGTCGGCCGTGGACCTGCTGATCTGCGCCTCTTCAGCCCACCACGACCTAGTAGTGCTCCACGACGACAACGACTTCGCGACCGCCGCACGCTACCTCCCCGATGTGCGAGAACGCACCATCCGCGACATGCCGCAAGCTGATTGACACCAGCCCAGTCCCGCCGAGCCGGTTCGCGCAATGGGCGACCTGGGAGCCAGCAAACATGCATGGCATCGTCATCGGTCGAGTGGGCCGAGCGTACCAGCATGCGAACCGCGACATGCTGGTCGAAGGTGACCCGCTGCCGGTACGTCTGCGCAGGTCACCGGCCAGGAAGGCGGCGCGATGACCCGCGCCCGCACCTGCTGCTGCCGACCGGCGCACTGGGCGGCCGGTCCCCTTGGTGGCACGGCAGTGAGGTCATCGCCTCCGGTCCGGGGCGTCAAGCAGCGAAGTGACCCGCTGCAGATCATCCACGCTCCTAGGTACTTGCAGGACCATGAGCATGTCGGGGTGCTCGACCGGGCGAAACTGGAACATCTCTAGGTCAAGCCGCCCGATCTCGGGGTGATCAATCCTGATCGTTGCTGGTCTGAAGTCGCGGATGGGGTACTCCGCCCACCATTCGCGGAATTCCGCGCTGGCCTCGGTCAGCTCCGCCGTTATCGTGGCGAATCGCGGGTCGCCGGGTCTCTGGCCGGCGGCGGCTCGGAACTGGCTGAGCACCGCGCGCGCGGCCGATTCCCAGCGGACCATGCGGGCACGGTTCTCCGCGTCGCTGAACATCATCCACAAGAGATTGCGCCGCTCGGCGGGGAGCAGCGCAGGGTCATTCCGGAGCCGTTGGTAAGGCGTGTTCCACACGACGTAGTCGAAATGCATGTCATAGATGGAGGCGATGTTGGGGGCGGCCGCGTTGACCAGCCGCTGCAGTCGGGGAAGCACCTCGTCGATGTGTGTCTTGCCCGTCGCGGTGGAGAGACCGGCCAGGCCACGGAGGTGCCGACGCTGGTCGGGGTCGAGTAGCAGCGCTCGGGCCAGCGCTTCGACCACCTGTTCCGACGGCGAGATGTTCCTGCCTTGTTCCAGCCAGGTGTACCAGGTGACGCTGACATCGGAGATTTGGGCGACCTCTTCGCGCCGGAGGCCGGGAGTCCGTCGGCGGCCGGAATCGCAGTCCTCCGGCAGGCCCACATCGACCGGCCGCAGCCGGGCCCGCTGAGCGCGGAGAAAGGCGGCCAGCTCCGCACGCCGCGCTGACTGCGGGGTCTCATTTGCCATTCGTCACGCCGACCTGACTCCGTGGCGGAGTGGGTTAACAGGGCCGCAGGCTAGCAGTATCAGTACCCGGACCGGCCGGTCATGTCTCACTATCCTGGCGATCATGGCCATGCACCCGGGGCCTGATAAGAGGAGCTCGTATGGCGGATCATAAGGGACCAGTGCTGGTCATCGGCGCCACCGGGCAGCAGGGCGGCGCGACCGCGCAGCACCTGCTTGAAGGTGATCGCACGGTCCGCGCCCTGGTGCGCAACCCAGCCTCGCCCGCCGCCAACGCGCTGCAGCGTGCAGGAGCCAATCTCGTCGTGGGTGACCTTGATGACCCGACTTCGCTGCGGACGGCGATGGAAGGCGCGCACGGAGTCTTCCTCGTACTGACCATGATGGTCGGTCCCAAGATCAGCCCGGAAGGCGTGGTGGCGGAAGAACGGCGGGGGAAGGCGGTGGCCGACCTCGCCCAGGAGTCCGGCATCGAGCATCTTGTGTACAGTTCGCTCAATGGAGCGAGCGCCCGTTCAGGAATCCCCTACTACGAAAGCAAGGCGCGGATCGAGGAGCACATCCGCGCGCTCGGGCTTCCGGCGACCATGCTGCGCCCCGTCTCCTTCATGGACAATTTCGCCACCTACAATCGCCCGGTCCTGGAGGACCGCGAGCTCGTGGTCAGCCTCGCCGTGCGGCCAGAGCTTCCGATGCAGTTCATCTCGGTGCGCGACATCGGCGCGTTCGCGGCGATCGCGTTCGACCGGCCGGACCAGTTCCTCGGCCGGACCGTCGAGATCGCCGGAGACGTACTCACGCCTCCGCAGATCGCCGAGACCTTCGCCCGTGTCTGCGGCCTGCCGGCACGTTTCCGCCAGACGCCCATCGAGCAGATCCGCGCCTTCGACGCGCAACTGGCCCAGATGTTCACGTTCTTCAACGAGCACCCTTCCGAACTAGCCGACCTCTCGGCGCTGCGGGCGGAGCACCCGGGCCTGATGCGACTGGAGACCTGGCTGCGCGCGACCGGATGGAAACCCTGAGCGCAGAAAGTGAGCAGATATGACCGACGGACTGCTCCTACCGCCCGGTGGCGGCCGCAGAATCCAGACCATGACCCTGAAGGCGGGCGCCGAACAGTCGACGATCTGGTCGGCGTTCGAGGCCGAGGTAGCCCCCGGATTCGACGTCGGGGCGCACCTGCACCAGCAGGCCGAAGAGATGTTCTACGTGCTAGAAGGCGAACTCGACCTGCTCGCCTTCCAACCGGCTGCCAAGGCCAGCGGCGACTGGCGCACCTGGGAGTCGGCGACCGGCGCCACGGTATTCCGGGGCGGACCGGGAAGTTTCATGTTCGTTCCCGCCGGCTGCCCGCACGCCTTCTTCAACCCAGGACCCGAGCCGGCCCGGATGCTCTTCCTCGTATCCCCGGCCGGCCACGAGATCTACCTCCAGGAACTCACCGACCTGCTTGCCGCCGGAGGACCACCAGACCAAGCCGAGGTCGCAGCGCTACGGCGCCGCCACGACATTCATCAACTCACGCCCCTCACAAGCCGCCCGCTCGGGCAATAAGCCGCGCATCCGCCGACTGAGGATCCGGACAACGCCGACCCGGCGCCAGCCCAGGAGACCAGCACTCGGAGATCTGCCACGATGCGAACCACGAAGTCCTGATCGCCGACGACCACTGCCGGTGCGTCTACGCAGCTCACGCGTTGAAGAAGGATCATGATGAGTCGCTCCGGGCGCTTCGGCTCATCAGCCCGACTTACTATCAGGCGAGGCCCCCGCGCGGCGCAACCCAGGTGTGAGGCTGGCCGGTGACGGCGGCAATGTGCTCGAAGCCGGCGTCATAATGAAGAACGACAGCGCCGTGGTGCTCCGCGACGGCTGCAGTGAGCAGGTCGATGACACCGGCCGCCCGGTGGTGCCCACGGGCAGCCATCCGGATCTGGACATCCCGGGCTCGCCCGGCAATCACCGCGGTGATCGGCAGTACGACGTAAAGATTCCTGCGCCGCTCGGCGATCAGGCGGACGTCGGCTAGGTCACGACCGGAGTAACCGGCCTCCAGGTCAACTGTTACGCAGGTAGCGGCGGCGCCGTCCACGATGAGGCCCGCGATTACTTTGCGTACCGCGGAGTGCCGGATCCTGGCCTGCGCGGAGGTATCGATCAGGTAGAGCTGGCCCGGGTCGACCGGCAACGTCACCGGCGGGCCTGCCTCATGACCTCCGCGTCCGCGATATCAGGACCCACTCCGAGGGCATACGGGTCATCGAGCAACTGGTCTATGCGCTGGCGCCTGCTGGCCACGAACTGCAGCGCCGCGTTCACAGTGTCCTTCTTTGTCGTGGTTCCCAGTTCCTTGGCCGCTAGCTCCAGCGCCTCGTCGTTCAGGTCGATCATCGTCTTCATGTATACGATAGTACTGCGCCGTATACATCGATAGCAATATCTACACGGTACCCGCGAAGCAGAGGCCCTCGATTAGTAACCCGATAGATGGCGAAGCAACAGTTGGGAGCGGTCGCAAGGGATACCGATGTCGCGGTGAGGCGCCAGGGCTCGAACCCTGAACCCACGGATTAAAAGCTCGGTTGTCTACCGTTCGGGTGGGTCCAGGCGGATTCTGGCCTGGGCGTATGTACCGGCCTGGTGTCTGGTGGACCCTGGTGGACTGCAACCAGAACTGCAACCACGGACCGGTGCCACTGGAGGCTGCGGAGTGCGGTGCCGGCACGAGCAGACTGGCGCCCCGCTGGCCCGGGGTCGCATGCGGTTGCTGTCGCGTGTCCTGGCGGAAGGCGGGCCCGCGGTGCGCGGGCCTGAGGTCGATTCCCGCCTTGTGGGCCATCCACGGCATCCTCGACATCACTCGCGGTCTGCCCATCAATGCCTGGCCTCGCCACCTGGGCTTCGTACTGGCCGGACTCACCGACCAGCCAGCGAGCACGGACCAGCCGCCACTGAGCAGCCGGAAGATGACGCAGATCATCCGGTCGAGCCCGTCGGCTCAACGCGGCGAAGCCCGACACGCGGAAGGCCAGGGCCAGTCCCGCTGATCACGCGGTCGGCGTGACCAGTCAGTAGTTGCCTCGTGCCGCGGCGGGCCATCCGATCGCGTCAAAGACTGCTACCGGGTCGAGGTAGTCCCGCCAGTGCGCGATCTTGCGGTCGACGATCGACAGCACCGAGATGTAGCGGTTGCTGTAGGCGGTTCCGGTCGGGATGGCGCGGCCCTGCGAGGCGTATTCGAGAACGACAACGCCCGTGGCTTGGTCGTGGTGGACGGCCAGGTCATAGCAGCGATCGAGGGAGAATGTGGCGCCATACGGGCGATACAGCTCGGCTACGGCTTGGC
>WNFE01001124.1_pt1 | contig 19344 bp, 17 predicted proteins | sample 5400451 | NCBI WGS metagenome assembly WNFE01 (sample SAMN13153344, study PRJNA577476) | soil metagenome | isolation source: 200 cm saprolite under Douglas fir tree site 2 hole 2 | place: USA:California | collected 2015-04-18
CAAACTCAGCCACAGTAGTACGTTCAATCGATTCGGCATGGGCTTCATTACCATCGCTCCTGAAGTTGGATGGTCCTCTGGGATCACCGGCCTCTTACATGGACGGCTGAACCGGGCAAATCGTTTCGTTCGGATGGAGTGCTTCTTCTTTGCAAAAGTTCCGCTACGGGAAAAGTTGCTTCGCACCACCACCTGAGGCGGACGCAGGCCGGGCATTCCTCATCTCCAGCCGTGTTATCATCAATCCGTATCCCTGTGTCCGCCCAGAAAAAACTGCCCGTGCCGAGTCATCGCGGACCTGCACCAGCCCTTCTGTCGCGCTGGCTCTCGGGATATGCTTTCCATTGACTATGGAGACCAATTTTAACCGCGTGAAGGGAACTCGTACCGCGCTTCCTGCGACCGCCGACACCGGCAATGCTGTGGCCGCGCCTTCCACGCAACCTTCTGCCCCGGCCCCCGGAGCCAAACCATGAGCTTTAGAGCGAAATTATTGTTAACCGTCTTGCTCACTATATTTGCGTCTGTTTTGGCGGTTTCCTACGGCGTGACCCATTACACGCAAGCGGCCTTCGAAGAGATCGACGCACAACGCACCGAAGCTTTGGTGGCACAATTCAACAAGGAATTTGCCCAGCGCGGCGAGGAAGTTGCCCAACAGGTCAAGAACATCACCAACAGCGACATCACCCTGCGCATGGCCATGGATTTGGCGACGCCGCACGCCGACCAGTCCCTTTACGTCAATGACGCCAATGGCGCGGCGCAGGATCATAACCTGGACTTTGTGGAATTCGTGAATTTTGAAGGAACGCTGATCTCTTCCGCGCAGTATCGCGCCCGCGTGGGCTACAAGAATGACTGGGTGCTCGCCAGCAAAGATTGGGCGGATTCGACGGCGTTCTTGAAGAAAGAGGAGCTTCCTGACGGCGAGGAGCTTTCCCTAAGTGTGGTTCGCACGCTCGCCGGCGGGAATGAAAAAACCTTGTACATCATCGGCGGCCGGCGGCTGGATCAGAATTTTCTCGCCTCGCTCGTCCTCCCGGCCGGGATGCGCGCGCTCCTTTATCGCAACCTGGATACCGCCTTTGTTCCCACGGCCCTCACCGAGGCCAACGGCGCCGTGCAGCAGCCGGAACGCTTCCAGCCGCTCATCGAGCAGATTCAAAAACAGCCGCAGCCGCTCGTGCGCACCATCCACTGGTCTGCCGACGCCGCCGAGGCCGAAACCTTCCACGAGATCCCGCTGATGGGGCGAAACCATGAGCTCCTCGGAGTCCTGCTTGTCGGCAGTTCGCAGAAGGAGCTCGTGCTGCTCACGCGCAAGATTATCCGGATCGCCGGCATCGTCGCTGCCGCGGCTCTTTTCATCGGCTTCCTGGTATCTCTGTGGATTTCCGCGCGCATCACCAAACCGGTGGAAGAGCTCGCCGAGGGAGCGCGGGAGGTTGCCGGCGGAAGATGGGATACCCGCATCCGCGTGCGCGGGCGGGACGAGATCGGCCAGCTTGCCCGGGCATTCAATGACATGACGCAGACGCTGGCCGCGCAAAAGGAGCGGCTGGTGCAAACCGAACGAGTTGCCGCGTGGCGCGAACTGGCACGGCGTCTCGCCCACGAGCTGCGCAATCCGCTTTTCCCGATGCAGATCACGGTAGAAAATCTGCAAAAGGCGCGCCAGCTTGACGCCAAACAATTCCTGGAGGTCTTTCACGAGTCCACGGCCACGCTGAAGGCTGAGCTTGCCAATCTCAACACCATCGTCGGGCGGTTCAGCGATTTTTCAAAGATGCCGTCGCCGCAGTTTGCCCGGGTCAACCTGAATGAGGCCCTGCGCAACGCGGTTCGTCTCTTCGAGCCGCAATTCAACGAGGTCGGCAAGCCCACCATCACGCCGGAATTGTTCCTCACCGATCCTTTGCCGGAGATCGATGCGGATCCCGATTTGCTCCACCGCGCGTTTCAGAATCTGATTCTGAATGCGCTGGACGCGATGCCCGCGGGAGGCACCCTCACGCTGAGAACTTCCGAGCAGAAAGGCGGCGTGCGCATCGAAGTGGCCGACACGGGCAAAGGACTGGCGCCGGAAGAGTGCTCGCGGCTATTCACGCCGTATTACACGACGAAGCAACAGGGCACCGGGCTGGGCCTCGCAATCGTGCAATCCGTGGTCAGCGATCATCGCGGAACCATTTCGGTGTCGAGCGAAGAGGGCCGAGGCACCACGTTTCGGATCAACTTGCCGCAACGCCAGCCTGGCAGCCCCGCAAGTTCTCGCGAGGATGCTCCCGAGTCCAAGGACGCGCCGTCAACGATGGCCGCGGCCTCCGATTAGCGCCTTGTAAAGGACCGAAGCTTGCCGCGCAAAGCCCATCTCCTGCTCGTCGACGACGACCCGAACACGCTGGCATCGCTCTCCCGGGCTTTCCGGATGGCCGGGCATGAGGCGACCGTCTGCGACAACGCGGCTCGCGCCGTGGAACTGCTGCGCACGGAAACCTTCGACCTGATCCTTTCCGATGTCGTGATGCCCGGCCGAAGCGGTCTGGATCTGCTGGAAGATCTGAAGAAGGCCGGAGTAAAAACGCCGATCGTCCTCGTTTCCGGGCAAGCAAACATCGAGATGGCGGTAAAAGCCACGAAGCTGGGCGCGCTGGATTTTCTGGAAAAACCGCTCTCGACCGACAAGCTCTTCGTCACCGTGGAAAACGCGCTGCGCCTGTCGCGGCTCGAGGAGGAAAACCGTGAGCTGCGTCATCGCCTGGGAAGGCATGAGCTGGTAGGTTCCGGTCCGGCGATGAAGCAATTATTGGCACAGATCGCGCGCGTTGCGGCGAGTGAAACGCGCGTCTGTATTCTCGGTGAAACCGGCACGGGCAAGGAGCTCGTCGCGCGCGCCATCCACGAGAAATCGCCGCGGCGCGAAAATGCATTCGTCACTCTGAACTGCGCGGCAGTTCCAGCCGAATTGATCGAATCGGAACTTTTTGGCCACGAAAAAGGCGCTTTCACCGGTGCCGCGGCCCGGCATCTGGGCAAATTCGAACAGGCCGATGGCGGCACGCTCTTTCTCGATGAGATTGGCGACATGCCCGTCGCCATGCAAGCGAAGTTGCTGCGTGTTCTGGAGGAGGGCGAGGTCGAGCGCGTAGGCGGCGACAAACCAATTCGTGTGAACGTGCGTGTGGTCGTGGCCACGCACCGGAATTTGGAAGAACTGGTGAAGCAGAATGCGTTTCGCCGGGATCTCTTCCACCGCATTTATGTCTTCCCGTTGCCGCTGCCGCCGCTGCGCCAGCGCCCGGAGGATTTTCCGGAGCTGGTCGCGCATTTCGCCCGGCAGGTGGCATCGCATAACGGCTGGAAAGAAAAAATCTTCGCCGAAGATGCCATCGCGGAATTGCGCAAATATGGCTGGCCGGGAAACGTCCGCGAATTGCGCAATGTTGTCGAGCGTCTCGTGCTGCTTGCTTCCGACGGGAACGTGACCGCGGCCGAGGTCCGTCTCGTCCTTCCGACTTCCGACTCTGCTTCCGGCGCGCAAGCCTCTTCCGCCGCGAATGCCGCAGGGACCCTGGCCGAGCGCACCGAGGCGTTCGAAAGGGAAGTGATGCTCGGGGAAATTCGCCGTCACAATTTTCATATGACCAACGTGGCGCGGGCGTTGGGTTTGGAGCGCAGCCACCTGTACAAGAAGTGTCAGCAGTTGGGAATCGATCTCCAGTCGCTGCGCAAACCGGATTAGGTTTGCGTGGCAAACTAGTTTGCAGGTAGGCCTTCCGGCCGGAATACCGCAGCGGAGATCGCAGGATTGGCGATTCGCGTTCGCGGCCGCTCGAGCATCAAGGCCGGAGCAATAGCTGCGCGACCACGAAGGCGACATTGATTCCCGCAGAGATGAGGAAAGCCTGCATCCGGCCGACGCCGTCCACCTCTTCGAAAACCATCATGAGGACCGCGGTCCAGGCGATCCCAGCGGTCAGAATTCCGACGAAGGGTATGAGAATAAGACAGTTGACGAACCAAGTGAGCAGCAGCGGGCGCATGACGCCCAGGTAGCTGCCCGTGGCGCCGAAAAACCACTTGGCGAGGAGATGGCAGAGGCTCAACTGGACAATCGCGACCGCGCCCATGTAGACCCAGAAGATCATGAGACCTAAGATCAGTTCGAACACAAGAGAGGCCGGGGATGTCGCGGGGCGGGTCAGCCAGCGGGGGAGCATGGTTCCGAGAAATATGATCGCCGCGCCGGTTGCGCTCAGTGCCACTCCGTAATAGAGTGCATTGGCGTCGCGTGAGGCTCGGCGAATCGCGACGTCATCCCAGCGCACAATGTCGAACGCCAGGCGCAAATAATAACCGGGCGAAAATCCGGTGGGCGGCGGCGCCGATTCTTCGGCGGTCAGGAGCGGCGCAATTCCCGAGCAAGCGTGGGAGAGACCATACTCCATACCGCACACGTCGCATCGCATGGTTTGACCTGCCTTCGAGGGAAATGGCGCTGACTTTACCACACTGTCCTTGAAGCCAAAAGAATCCCGCGAAGACGGACGAGAACTCACCTCAGAAAAGTCGCGGCGGTCTCACGGGGCTTGTGCGGATTGCAGTCCCTTGCGCTTCAAAGGTTTCCACACGAGGTCGCCGCGCAGGTACTGCCAAAGTCCCTGCAGACGCCAGATCATGTGCAACTGGCGGTAAGGAAAATGCTCGAGGAAGCAGTAGCTGACGAGCCGCACTACATCTTTCCAGTCGTTGTAGCGTTTATAGGTGATCTCTTCCTGCAGGACGGAGCCGATGGAAATCACCGTGGCAAACGCATAGCCGAAGATCAGGAACTGCAGGAAAAATTCCCGGCTGAGCACCCCCAGGCAAGCCGCGAGGATAATCGTAGCGAATCCCACGATCTCGACGACCGGCGCAAACAGCTCAAACAACCACAGGTAAGGCAGCGCGAAGGAGCCAATCCTGCCGTAGCGCGGCCGAAAGAGCATGTCCCGGTTCGACCAGAGCACGTCCAGCAAACCCTTCTGCCAGCGCGCCCGCTGCCTTCCGAGCGATTTCAGGTCGGAAGGAACTTCCGTCCAGCACATCGGATCCGGAACGAAATGGATTCGGTAGTCGGCGCCTTTTTCCAACAAGTGTCGGTGGATACGAGCCACGAGGTCGAAATCTTCACCGATCGCGCGCGAGCGGCAACCCCCGACGGCGCGCACCAGATCCGTGCGAAACACGCCGAACGCCCCGGAAATAATCATCAGCATATTTCCCTGCCCCCAAGCCTCTCTGCCGATCAAGAACGCGCGGAGATACTCTATGACCTGGATCACTTCGATGCTCTTGCGCGGCAACCGCACGCGGCGCAACTGCCCGCTTTCAATCTCCGACCCATTCAGTACGCGGATGATTCCGCCTGCCGCCACGACGCGCTTGGGGTCCGCCAGAATGGGCACCATGATGCGCAACAGGGCATCGCGCTCGAGGAGCGAGTCGGCATCAACCACGCACACATAAGGCGAGGTGGCCGCATTCAAGCCGGCATTCACGGCGTCGGCTTTGGTGCCACTGGGTTCCTTGTCGACGACCACCAATCTTTCGTCCACGTCGCTGCGGTACAATCCGCGCACCGCCGCGCTTTTGGCTTCCGGGACGTACACCGCCCTGACCGGCCGCAGGCGAAACTCCTCCCGCATCTCTTCGAGAGTGCGGTCTATTGATCCGTCGTTCACAATGATGACCTCGAGTTGCGGGTAATCCAATTCGAGAAGGTTACGCACGGCCGCAAGGATCGAGCCCTGTTCGTTATGCGCGGGGGCAATGATGGAGATGGGGGGCACCAGCGGCGATTCCTTGATCCATGCCAAGCGATGACTTTGCAGCCTATGCTGGTGCGTAGTGCTGGTCTTCAGCGCGACAATCAGCATCGTGAGGTAGGCCAGATTGCTGGCCAAGTAATACCAGAACAGCGTATGGTTCGAAATATCCAGGAATCGAATCATGGCAGCACCGTGGCTTTGTCCCGCGCTTCTTCCGTTTTCCGCGGCTCTTCCGCGGGCAGCGCTCCTGCCTGCAGCACTTTCAGCAAATGGTCTTTTTCTTCATTCGTGATTTTGGCGCCGGCTTGGATCTCCCCCTCGAGTTTTCCCCGCAGGTCGGCATTCTCGAGAGCCGTCAGGAAGGCGTGCAAGCCGTAGCGATCGCGTGTTTGCACGACTTGGGCGAAGACCAGAGCCAGGTCCGTTTTGAGTTCTATTAGCGCTTCCGCCGCGCGCAATCGCACCAGACGATTCGAATCCGTCAAGCCGCGCAAAAGGGAGGGAATCGCCCGGGGATCGGAGAGCTTTCCGAGGCTCACGATCGCGCGCAGCCGCACAAACCAGATGGGATCTCGCGCCAGCTCGTTGAGCAGGTCGAAGGCCAGCCCGGATTTCGTGTGGGACATGGCCCGCGCGGCCGCGGCGCGCAATTCATCCAGGTCATCTCCGACGAATTGAAGCAGATCCAATCCGAGCGAGGGAGTAGCCACTTCACCGAGAACCCGGCCAAGAATTTCGCGCAAATGCCCCTCCGCATGCTGCACGTAGGGAAGGAGCAACTGTGGCCGTTCCGCGCAACACTGGATCAACGCGCTTTGCAGCGGCAGCGCGGGCACGGACAATCCAACTTCGCCTACCCAGGCCAAAATCTCTTCCGCTGCTTGCGGACAGGCCATGCGGCCCAGCCCGCGCAGCGCCGCCAATCGAATTTCGAGAGAGCGATCGCGCAGTCCTTCGGCGAGCGCGGAAATTCCCTCCGGGGCGCGTGTTCGGCCGAGCGCCACGAGGGCGCGCATGCGCCTCCAGCCGGTCAGCCGGCGCGCTTCAAAGATGCGCTTTTCGATGAGCCCGCTGGAACGCAGAAACTTCAGGAGGCGCGCGGATTCCTCCGGGCCTGCGGCTTCGAAGGTGTCCAAGGCTATGGCCTCAACGATGCGCCGGTCAAAGGTGTTTTTGCGCCATGTCCCGAAAGGGATCTCACCGGATATCAGCTGGTCCCATTTCTGCCGCAATTCAAAAACACGCGCGTCGCGTTTCGCGAAGTAGTGCTTGCGGTAGGCCCGCCGGAGCAAGATGTAGGCCAGCAGCAGCCCATCGGCCGCGATGGCCGCAACGATGGCCTTCAGCACAAACGCAGCCGGGCCGAGCCTCCACAGCTTTTCAAAAATGGATGCCATAGCTAAATCCGAAACCGGTGTCCGTTCTGTCCTGGGTGCGTTTCTGATACGAGCTGTAGAGGGTCACGTCCTGCCGTGCCGTAAGTTGAAATCGCAATCCACCGCCGTAGGTTTGCGAAGCGAATCTCCCGATCTGATCTACTTGCGCAAAATCCTCCGTTCCGGCGGCGAAGAGTACATTTCCGGACAGACGCCTTTCGCCCCAATGCGCCAGAGGAAATCCCAAGCGCGTGATTCCGGAAGGCCGCCACTCCACACCTGTGCCGGAAAACGCGCTCCGGGCGCCGGTGGCGCCCAGCGATAGCGTCCAGTCCTGCGGGAGGTACAGAATCGCCGTGCCATTCAGTGTCAGAATTCGGGACTGCGGATACCAATACCAATGCTGCGAGTACACAAATTCCAGGGAGCGCATGAAATTGGTTTCGCTGAACTTCCATCCGTGATCGGCTTCAAAAAAAGCTTCGCTCTTCGGAATCACGGCCTGGTCATGTCCGGCTGCGCCACCTACCGTCAGAGCTCCCCATCGGGTCCGTCGTCCCGTAATTGCGCCTAAAAACTTTCCCGCGTTGATTCCCGCGCGCTCGTAGAAACTTCCCGCGAAGTTCGTGCTCCATTGCGGCGTCCACTGCGATACCAGGCGTACCCAGCCGTCGCGATTGGCGCTCGCGAAATTAAAGAGGTCGTTGTCCTGGCCCAGCCGCAGTTCGTGTTTTGGCTCACCGCGGACGGAGGCCAGCCCGGCGCGCGCTTCCATGTTGGCGGGGTCCAGGTTCAGCGCCTTCTGAAATTCCCTTCGAGCCTCGTTTTGTTGCCCTGTGGCGCGCAGCGCCCGCGCACGGGCGACGTGAAGATCCGTGCGCTTTGGATCGAGCTCCACGGCATTGTCGAGTGCCCGCAACGTCTCAGCTGCCCTTCCTTCGCGTGAATACACGCCGGCAAGCCCCATCCAGTTGTCGGGATCGTTCCGCGAGACATTCAAAATTTCCACGTATTCCTTTTCCGCTTCCGCCAGATGCCCCGACCAGGCCAGAACGCGGGCGCGCCACGCCCGCACGTCCAGGTCTTGCGGCGATCGGGCGACCTCGCGGGCAACGATGCTCATTGCGGAATTCCAGTCTTGCGCCTCGGCATATTTGCGAACCTGAGTTTGCCAGTCGGGCGAGTGCTCTTGGCTGAAGCTTGGACAAGCTACCAGCGTGATCATGAGGAGCAGACCGAGGAGCGGGAGCCATCGCGGTTCGAACACTCCGCGAGTCGATCCTCGTCGAGGCCTACTGTGTGAACGTGCGCGCATGGATCCTCTTGGAATAGGTGCAATATCGGCTCCATCGGCGATAAAAAGCACGAGCGGATTTCCAAGCTAAATGATTCAAATTCTGCAGCTTACGTATGTTCCAACTTGGAAAGAGGAGTGGGATTTAGTCAGAGGCCCAGAATCGCGGAATTCGTCTCAATCCGATACAGTTTGCCTCCCAGCAGCTCACTCGCAGTGGGTGGATAGGGTATTCTAGGTCAGCCGCTGAAGCGGTTTTCGGCAAGGATTTCCCCTATGAATCCGCTGTTCATTGCGGTTCCTGGTGCGCTCACGGCCATGGGGGCCATCGCTTACGGCGCGGCGTATCCCCAAGCGCAACTTTTCGGACCAACGATTTTCCGGACCAATTCCGCGCGAGAGCTGGCAATCACGTTTGACGATGGGCCGAATCCGGCGATCACGCCCGCGTTGCTCGATCTGCTGGACCGCTATGAAGCCCGCGCGACATTCTTTCTGATTGGACGCTTTGCGCGGGAGTGCCCCGGACTGGTGAAAGAAATTTCCGCGCGCGGACACGTCATCGGAAATCACACGGAGACGCATCCCAATCTCTTCTGGCTCACTCCAGCGCAAATCAGCGCCGAACTGCAGCGGTGCCACGCCACGATTGCCGATACGCTGGGCGCGCCGCCGCGGTGGTTTCGCCCGCCCTTTGGAATGCGAAGCCCGTGGGTAATTTCAAAAGCTCAAGAACTCGGTTCCCAGACGGTGATGTGGACCCTCATCCCGGGAGACTGGCGGGACAAGCCAGAAGATTGGCTGATTTCGCGCATGCAACCCATCGCCACGCATGCCCAGCAGAGCTCAGGGAACGGTCCCAAGATTGCTACCGTCGGTAGCGGCGATATCCTTTGCCTTCACGACGGTTCGCATCGCCGACAAAACGGCGATCGAAGGCGCACGCTCGTGGCTCTCGATTACTGGTTGCCTCACTGGCGCGACCTGGGTCTCGAATTTGTTACAATTGACGGCGCGGTGCGCATACCCGCCCCCTGACCATGGACGAACGAGCGTTCTATTCCGAGAAAGAAGAAACCCGCAAGGTCAAACTCGTCTGCCCGAGCTGCCGCGGTGAATTCGAGACTCCCGTCCGCTGGAAGGTCTGCCGGAAGAAAAGAGAATTGCCGCGCGGAATCGGGGAGGAAGAAAAGAGAAAGTTTGCGAAGGCCACTTCCTACATGGTCCGCCTGGACGATCTCGTAGCGTGCTACAAGTGCCGCAAGAGATTTGAATTGACCGGTCAGTCCACGGTTCTGATCAACGACAACCTGGGTGATCCCAACGACGACCCGGAGAATTTCGGCAATCGCTGAAGCAACTATTTAATCAGCATAATGATTTCTTGCTATAGTGAAATTGCTCGCTTCTTCGTTTGTTGATTTGACTGAAAACTGAAATCTGAGAACTGAGAACTGAGAACTGAGAACACTCGCGTTTCTGCCGATTCCGTCTCTTCAAATCTCGGGATACAGTTCAAAGAAGGCCTGGATGGATTGGTGGAAGGTCGTTTCAATCTCTTCCTTACTGCCTTCGATCAAGTGCATGGCCACGCGTGCCGTGTGGCCATTCTTCAGCACTACCGTGGCGTCCCGTACTTCGCTCAAGTCTTCTTCCGGGAGCAGCCGCATCCCATAAATCAACGCCAGCTTGGCCATGAGATTCTCCTTATTGTCTGTAGAGGGTAGACCTCGCCCCGTTCAGGGTCAAACCGCCAGCCCGGGCCGCCCTGGATTTATTCCTCGTTGGCCTATCGATGGTTGACGGGACTCCCCGGAGGGAGCATCTTTAGGCCAGAGAGTCGCATCGGAGTTTTTATGCCAGGGAGCATGCCATGAACAAAAGGCCGATTGGCCCAAGATTCGCCGGCGGATTTCTCTGCCTGATAACACTCGCGTCGCCGTTAAGTTTACTCGCCCAGGAACAGGAAGGTCCCCAAACCTCCGCGCCGCCTGCAGTTGCTCCGGCGCCCCGGCCGGCAGTCACGCAACGCCCTGCCTCCATGGAGAGGATTCTGATTCCAGCGGGCACGCGGATCGGTGTCGTTCTTGAGAACGGTCTCTCCACGCGCAGCGCCAAGGCGGGCGACTCGGTTTACTTGCTCACTTCATTTCCGATTACGCAGGACAATCGCATTGTGATTCCGGTTGGCTCGTATCTTCGTGGGGCCTTATTAGAATCAAAACGGCCGGGGCGGATCAAAGGGAAAGGCGAATTCCGGCTCCGTCTGGACACGTTGATTCTTCCCAACGGCTACACCGTCAATCTGAACGCCGCTCCTCGCAGTGCGGATTCCGGCGGTAAAGAAACCATGGATTCCGAGGGCAAAGTGACCGGCCCCGGCGGCAAGGGGAAAGATGTGGGGACAGTGGCGACGACGACAGCGACGGGCGCGGGGATCGGAGCCATTGCTGGCCGCGGCAAGGGAGCAGGGATTGGCGCAGGAATCGGCGCGGCGGCTGGGCTCGCCGCGGTGTTATTGACGCGCGGCCCCGAAGCGGAACTGCCCCGTGGTTCCACGCTGGACATTGTCCTCGAACACGAGCTCGTGCTGGATGGCAGCCAAATCCAGTTCACCAACCTGGGCCAAGTCCAGCCCATCACGCCCCCACCCGTCCGCGAGCCGTAGCACAAACTTTAGCCAGCGCCGCGGGTTTAGGTGGAGATGCTGCCTCTTGCTGACATCGGTGTCCGTACCGGACAACAATCTGGCTCAACCACAGAGGATCTGCCCCAGGGAAGCACCGTCTCTCTCCTGCCATCAGTAGCGTTAAGCTCTTGTATCAAAAGCGGTTACTTGGGCGAAACGAAGAATCTGGCCGAATAGCCGCCGCGACACGTCTCCTGGCATCTGCCGTGCATTTCTACTCTCAGGGCTTGCTCCAACTCCCTGAGGTGAACCCCATGTGGCAGTTCCTTGCAGGTCGGATACTAACACTTACCTTCTTGATTTCAGCTTTCCACCTCGCACGCCTCTCTGCTCAAGAGCCCTCTAACGCCTCGCGGTCGAATCCGGCGTTAGGAGGAACGTCAGCAAGCGCCGCAGCAACTCCTCCGGCGAACAGCAACCTGATCACTGTTCCTGCAGGGACCCGCCTCCCGCTCTTGCTGCGCAACGGCATCAACACGCGCACGGCGAAACCCGGAGATTCCGTTTATTTCGAGACCGCTTACCCCCTTGCCGTAAATAACAAGATGGCCATACCAATGGGTTCATACGTGCGCGGGCAGATCCTCGAAGCGAAGCGGCCCGGCCGCATCAAAGGGCGAGGCGAGTTTCGCATTGCTTTGGAGCAGATGACCTTTCCGAATGGCTACACCATTGAGCTGCGGGCGACGCCGAGCAGCGTCGACCGGGATGGACGAGAAGGCGTTGAGCCGGAAGGAAAAATCAAGGGTCCGTCAAGCGCCGGGCGTGACACGGCCACGGTGCTCGCAGCCAGCGGCGGCGGAGCATATATCGGGGCTGGCGCCGGTGCGATCGCGAATGGAGCTCCCGGAAGAGGGGCATTAATCGGCGGCGGCGTCGCTGGATTGGGTGCGTTGATCGCGGTGTTGGCCACACGAGGACCTGAAGCCGAGCTTCCGCGCGGCACGATGATGGACGTGGTCTTCGACCGGCCCTTGCTTCTGGAATCCGCCTCTCTTCCATCCGTCGCCGGAGCTGGCGTAGATCCTCAGCAACGAATTGCGCCGGTGCCGGTGGGCGCCCGGCCAGATTTGAAAGAATTGCAGAAGAAGAGCATGGAACAGTCGATTCTCCGGTCGATCTTGCTCACCCGGTTTTGAGGAAAATCAGGCGGGAGCGCGCTGTGCCGCATCCGCCGCTGTGGATGGAAACCGCAAGGGGCTGAAGCGATCCCAATCCACGCTCACGCGCTGTTCCGTGATCCACTCGCGGACCAGCCTCGCGGTAATGGGCGTCAGCAGGATTCCGCTGCGAAAGTGTCCCGTAGCCATCAGCAGGCCGTCGACATCAGTGGGACCGAGAATGGGCAGATGATCCGGAGTGTCCGGCCGCAGTCCGGCCCAAGTTTCTTCGACGCGGGCATTCGCGAGGCCCGGGGCAAGAGCGATCGCCGCCGAAAGTATTTTTTGCACGCCTCCGGCGGTCGTACGCTTGTCGAACCCCACATACTCGACTGTTGCACCAACGAGAATCCGTCCGTCATTGCGCGGCACCAGATAGATCTTCTCCGACCAGAGCACGCGTTCGAATTTCAAATCGTCGGCGCGCAGAGCGGCCATCTGGCCTTTCGCGGGACGTACCGGCGCGTAAGCTGCAATCCCCTCGATTACCCCGGAAAAACATCCGGCGGCAACGATGGTCCATCTGGCCTCGACTTTCTCGCTTTGCAAAATGAGCCCCGTGCAACGGTTGTCATCGCGCCAGATGGCATGCGCGCCGTTTCCAGAAATAATCTCGGCGCCGCTCCGATGTGCGGCGTCCAGCACAGCCACCGTCAGCGCGCGGTTGTCCACCGACGCTTCCTCCGGCCTGAGCACCGCGGCTTCGACTTCCGCGCTCAGCGCCGGTTCGAGTTCGCGCGCATCTTCGGCTCGCAGCGGCTCCGCTTTCAACCCCAGGCCATGATGCAGCGCGATGATCGTGCTGAGCTCGGCCTTGGTATCGTGCGAGAAAAGCGCCTCGAGCGTTCCCTTCGGCCGGAAGCCGGTGTTCTTCCCGGAGATCTCTTCGACTTGCCCGACAAAATCGGGATACAGCGAAAGGCTCCTCTTCCCGAGCGGCACCATCGGGATCATCCCGGGATTCTCCGGCGCGGGAGAGAGGATTCCCGCGCTGGCCCAGGACGCTTCTTGTCCGGGTTGCTGCCGGTCAAAAACTCCCACGCGCAATCCCGCCCGAGCCAGTTCCAGTGCGATGGCTCCGCCAATGACGCCACCCCCGGCAATGGCCACATCGAACTTCTTCATGGTGTCATCTTAGCGCATCCCGTCGCACCCTTCATGCTCGGCCAGCGATTTCAAGCGATGAAATCCATCGCTTGCGCTGGAGCCTTAGAGGAATGGGAGGAATTAAAGGGAGCCGGCAAGTTCTTCGGAGAGCACTTCCGCCTTTTTGGCGAGGCTGCGCGCTCGCACCCAATCAAAAATCCGCGCCGCTTCGCGTGCGTCTTTGAGGAATCCCTTGATCTTGGACACCAAATCCGATTGCGCGGGGTTCAGTTTCTTTCCGTGAGTGGACCCGAGATTTCTTTCCGCGACGCTTAGGCTTTGATTCGTCTGCTGCCGCGCAACGGCGGTTTCTTGGGGCGAGAGCTGGGGAGCAATCATCGGCGCTTCGAGCTTCTCCGCATCCGTTCCCGCACCCGTCAGAGGCGGCGTGAGAACGTGGGGCCGTGGCGGAGCACTGTGCATTGAGATCAGGCGAAGAGGAAATGGCGGAAGCTCGAGCCGCAGATCGGGCACAGGATCCGTTGGAGGATCGCCAGAGTTCCCTGTCTGCGTCTGCATTACCGGTCTCACCTGAACGGCGGTGTTCCAGGGGATCGCCGGCCTTTTTCTGATGCTGCATCCGGCCAGCAGAACCGCGGCGCAGCTTAGATACAGAAAACCCGAACGGGCAAGATGCTGGAACAATACATTTTCGGGCCAGCCTGAGTATTCCGTCATGTTTAGGCCGCGAGTGGCAATTCGATGCGGAACGTCGTGCCCCGGCCGACCTCCGAAGTAAAGTCTATCGAACCGTTGTGAAGCTGCACAATTCGAAACGTGCTTGCGAGTCCGATTCCGCTGCCTCCCGGCCGCGTGGTAAAAAACAACTGGAAAATCTTCTGACGGTTTTCTGGTGGAATGCCCAGTCCGGTGTCGCCCACGGCAATTTCCGCCATCTCCCCGCGGCGGCTGAGGACCAGTCGCAACTGTCCGCCGTCGGGCATAGCCTCCGCAGCGTTCAGCACAAGATTCAGCACGGCCTGCTTGAGCAGCGCGCGATCCACATACACTTCCGGCACATCGATCGGCAGCAAGTGCGCCAATTGGATGTTGGACTTCTGCAATTGCGGTTGGGCGATTTCCAGAACTTCCGTCAAAAGGTGCGCGAGCTGCGTCGCTTCCAGCCGGACGTCCATCGGCCGCGTGAAATCAAGGAACCGCTTGACCACGGCGTCGAGCCGGTCGATCTCTTTGTCCAGCACTTGAACTGCCTGCCTTGATGCGCTGTCACGATCCGCGGGAAGGGATTCCTTGAGGTTTTCGAGCCACAGCCGCATGGAATTCAGCGGATTCTTCACTTCGTGAGCAACGCCTGCCGTGATGCGGCCCATGGCCGCCAGCCGCTCGCTCACCTGAAGCTGCGTGTTGATGCTTTCCAGCGAATCGAGATCGCGCAGAGTCACCAGCGCGCCCATGCGCTCGCCGTCTTCCTGAATGGCCTGCACGCTGACGCTGACACGCATGGCGCCCTCGCTTGTTTCCAATTCCGTCTCCGCCGCCACTTCACGCAGCTCGTCGCTCTCAATATGCAGCGCCTCACGCAGCGGATGGCCCGGCGGGAAAATCTCCGTTGCCCGCCGCCCGAGGAAGTGTCCCGCGGGCGCGCCGAGAAACTTTTCTGCGGCCGGGCTGATCATCACGGCGCGCGCATCGCGGGTGAAGAGCAACAAACCGTCTTCGAGGCCGGCCATGACGGAATTCATGTTTTCGCGCATGGTGCTGAAGATTTCATGCACGCCGCGCAGCTGCTGGCCGACCTGCGATATTTTCCGGCTCACGGCTCCCAGTTCGTCGGCGCTTCCGGCATAGCCCTCCACGTCCCCTGAAGGCGCGTCGTATTGTCCGGCGGAGATGCGGTCCAGTTGCGCGGCGATGCCGCGCAACGGAGCCAGGGTCGCGCCGCTCACCACCGCCGCCAACAGCGCGGAGACCACCAGCGCCACCAGCACGATGACTCCTGACGTTCGAAGGCTTGGCTCGATGTCATTCAGCAAAAATCCCGATGAGAGTACCACGCGCACTTCTCCGAACGGCTGCCCCGCTTTGGTAAACGGGTAATCGACCTCGTATTTATTGGACTGCCGGGCCAGGACCTTGACCTGGTGCAGAAAATTTCGCTGAACCAATTGCGACAGGGGAACCCTTCGCGGGAGAAATCTTCCCGGCAACGTTTCATCGGTGGAGATGAGCACCATGCCGTCGTGATCGGTGATCGACACTTCATAGATTAGCGGATTGTCTTTTGCGGCTTTGAGCTGGGTGCGCAACCCGTCGTTGATCTCGAAAGCATGCCTTACATAATCGTGGATTTCCTCCGGAGAGTCCGATGCCGGCCGCAGACCGTGCTCCAAGGCGTCCGTCAGCGCATGCTGCGCCTGCAGGAAGACCTGACCCGCCAGGTCATTCGCGCGTTTACTCGTTTCCTGCAGCAGTTGGTCGAGGAGCTGCGCCGCAAATACGCCGGACAGCACCGCCACGACGAGCAGCACCAGGCCCGTCATCACCAGTGTCAGCTTTGTTCGCAGCCGCAGCTGCATTCTGCGTCCCTATTCCGTTTCCGCGCGGTCGCCGCCGTATTCCTTCAGCTTGTTATGAAGAGTTTTCAGGCTGATGCCCAGGAGATCTGCCGCCCGTGTTTTGTTGTTTCCCGTCGCCCCCAGCGTCTGGAGGATCAGCTCCCGCTCCATCGCGTCCACCGTCGTTCCCACGGGGAACTTGATGGCCGAAAGGTCGCTCGGCCCCTTCGCACCACTCTTCCCGAACTCCCCCGGAAGGCATGCGCGCGTGATCAGATCCTTTTCGCACATGATGGCCGCGCGCTCCAGGACATTGCGCAGCTCGCGGACATTTCCCGGCCAGGTGTGCCCCATGAAAATGTCCATGACTTCCGCCCCGATGCCCCGCACATGCTTGCCGTGCTTGGCGTTCACGTCGCGCAGAATGTGCTCGACCAGCAGCGGAATGTCCTCTTTGTGATCGCGCAACGGCGGTAAGTTGATATGAAACACGTTCAGCCGGAAGTACAGATCCTGGCGCAAATATCCGCTGCCGACGGCCTGCTCCGGGTCTTTGTTGGTGGCCGCCAGCACACGCACATCCACCGGCGTTTCACTCTTGCTTCCCAGCCGGCGCACTTTGCGGTCTTCGAGGACCCGCAAGAGCTTCGCCTGCGTCGGCGCGGGCATCTCGCCGATTTCATCGAGCAGCAGCGTTCCGCCATCGGCCAGTTCGAAGCAGCCGATGCGGCGTTCGGCAGCGCCGGTGAAAGCCCCGCGCTCGTGGCCGAAAATCTCGCTTTCCATCAATGTTTCGGGAATGGCCGAACAGTTGATGGCCACAAACGGCCCCCCGGCCCGCGGGGACAGCCTGTGAATGGTCCGCGCCACGATCTCCTTGCCCGATCCGGTCTCGCCCGTGATGAGCACCGACGCCGAGCTCGGCGCGGACATCTCCACCACGCGCATTACATCCTGCATCGGCTTCGATCCGCCCACGAGGTCGCCCAGGCGCCCCGCTTCGCGGAGTTGCCGTTGCAGCACGGCAAGCTGCCGCGCGTCGCGCGCCTTGCTCAGAGCGCGATCGAGTAGGGCGCGCAGCACCGGGCCTTTCATCGGTTTTTCGATGTACCAGAATGCCCCGGCTTCGATGGCCGCGACGGCGCGCTCCTCGCTGCCCTTGCCGGTGATGACGATGGCGGGCACATCGTACAATTCCGGGCCAAGCTGCTTCAGCAGGTCCAGCCCGTTCATTCCCGGCAGCTCGACGTCGGCAATCAGCGTGTCCGGCTGGTAGCTCGCGAATTTCGCCAGCGCCTCTTCCGCGGTTCCCACGCCAAGAACGTCGCAGCCCCAGCGCTGCAGCAGCTGTTCGTAACCCTTCCGCGCATTGTCTTCGTCTTCGACAATCAGCACGCGGTCCTTCCGCTCCAGCGTCTCCACCGCGCGTACCGCTCCCCGTGTTTCTTCCCCCATGGGTTCAGCCTCTCTTTGGCCTGCTCTTGTTAAATGGCTTACGCACCGATTTGCTGGGCACCTCGACTCTAACAATCTGCCCGCCGCTTGCCAAGTTCTCGAATTCACTGATGTGGTGATGGTCTCGTTTCGGAGGGGGTGCTAGTATCTTGCTCAATGAAGTGGCTCAGAGCATCGTTGGTGATTCAGATCATTTTAGCGGCGTACTTTCAGATCATTCTCTGGTTTCCGCTCGGCTCCTGGAACGATCAGCCTGGAAAGCGGCTGATTGCACTTCTTAAAGAAGGTCAAGCATTAGTTGTTTTGGGTTTTGCGCTCGCGATGCTGCTCCCGCTTCTGCTCTTCGCCTTAGCTTTTTGGAAGCGCTGGATTTGGCTGTTGTGGCTGGGGCTGATTGGTTATGGTGTTTGGGCTGCTCTCCAGATTCAAAGTTGGTGGATCCCCTGGATATTCGGCGCAGATCAGCGCGCTCTGAACAATCAGAGGTTTCTCGAAAGAACGTACAAGATATTTCCATCTTCCATTGGACATCCTGCGCCCGACGCGATGCATTTCGTTCTAGACTTGCTTCTCTTCTTAGCGGTCGTGACGATCGCCCTCGGTCTTTTGCAGAACATACATGGGTCACGTCGCCTGACTCGAACGGGCGCAGAATGAAGCGGCTGGTTTCCAATGTGATTCGTATCGACTGCCACCTCCTTGGCGGCAGCAAGATCTTCTGGCTGCACCGGCCTTCTCATGGAAGGCACTAGCGTCGACCATGGAAGTATGCTCCAATCAGTTCAACCGGCCAGTTTCATACCGGCTGACAGCGCATTGCGAAGAGGAACCATGAAAAACAGTCTCTTGGCGCTTGTGATTGTACTTGCGATGAGTGCATGCACCTCAGGGCCAGCGCCGAAGACAGCAGCGGTAGAGTTGAAGCACTTCCCCTTGGACGGCGTGGAAGGGGTCCGCGCGACTACAGGGACTAGCTTCGACCCGAAGATCTCAGCGGATGGAAAAGGATCTTTGCGAGTCGACGCTAAGGAGCCGACAACGGTGCCACTGTTTGAGGTCAGTGACGTCGGCGTCGAAAATGCGACCTTGATCTACCAGGCCAGCTTGCAGTCGGAGAACCTGGATGGAAAGGCCTTTTTGGAGATGTGGGTCCGCATTCCTGGCAAGGGAGAGTTCTTCTCCCGCGGGCTGGATCGTCCGATCACGGGCACCATGAGTTGGATGACGGTCGCGACCCCTTTTTTCCTGCAGTCAGGACAAAAGCCCGATCTGATCCGGCTCAATCTGGTGGTGCAGGGAAAAGGTCGAGTCTGGATTGATGACGTGCACTTGATGAGGGAACCTTTGCCCAGCCGCTGATCACGGGCTGATTCGAACAGCGATCAAACTCCTTGTGTTTTCGAAAGCCTTTATGCCTCTTGTGGCTGCCACTGCTACGAAAGTGACAAGATCCCTTCCGGGTACGCCGTAATCCAGGCCGAACCGTGACTGCGCCGGGCCCATCGAAAACACTTCGCGACTTTTGGCTCCGAATGCTTGATATTCCGTTTAATACGGCGCGATTCCCCTGATATCCTCGGACCCGATTTGCCTGGCTGCATGTACTTTGTTTGCCACTCTTACGGAAACGGGGTGTGGGGGTATTATTCCCAATTCGGAACTCAGTCCAATGATGTAAGGGGTCTTCCTCATTCCTTCACGAGATACAGCGCCCGCTCCAGTTCCAGTTCGAGCTTTGCGCCTTTCGGAAGATTCAGCTCGTGGCCGCGGCCGGATTCCATCAGATAGGCCGTAATCGCTCCCAGTATTTCCTCCCCACGGGTCTCAGCCTCTCTTCGGCTCGCTTATTATGAATGGCTTCCGATGATTTTGCTGGACATTTCGACTCTAACAAG
>WNFE01001217.1_pt1 | contig 19342 bp, 20 predicted proteins | sample 5400451 | NCBI WGS metagenome assembly WNFE01 (sample SAMN13153344, study PRJNA577476) | soil metagenome | isolation source: 200 cm saprolite under Douglas fir tree site 2 hole 2 | place: USA:California | collected 2015-04-18
CACCCGACACCCTCGCGAGGATGTTCTGGGACCGCGTCGAGCGGAGCGGTGACCGTCCTGCTCACCAGTTCAAGCAAAGCGCCGACTGGAAGACGATTACGTGGCGAGAGGTCGGGGACGTGGTGCGCGAGGTCGCGCTCGGTCTTCTGGCGCTCGGTCGCGGCAAGGGTGACGCCGTGGCGCTCCTGTCGACCAGCCGGGCCGAATGGGTCCAGGCCGACTTTGCGATCTTCAGCGCCGGCTGCGTAACGGTCCCGGTCTATCCGACCTATCCTCCAGATCTGATCGCCTACGTGGTGAACGATTCAGGGGCGAAGACGATCATCGTGGAGGATCCCGCGCAGCTCTCGAAGGTGCTCGAGGCGCGCGACAAGACGCCGGGCCTCGAACAGATCGTGGTCATCACCGGCTACGACGCGCCGCAACCCCCCAAGATGGTCATGACCTGGGAGACGCTTCGCCGGCTGGGACGTGACAGCGTGGACGCGCACCGGAGCACCCTCGCCGAGCGCGTGGCGTCGACACGCCCGACCGATCTCGCGACCATCGTGTACACGTCGGGCACCACGGGCCCCCCGAAGGGGGTGATGCAGACCCACGGCAACCACATCGCCGCGGTGACCGCCTCGAAACAGGCGACTCCCGTCGAGGAGGGATGGGTCCATCTCCTGTTCCTCCCGCTCGCGCATTCCTTTGCGCGGCTCGAGTCGTTCCTCGGCGTCGCGCACGGCCTGACGACGGCGTTCGCGGAGAACCTGGACAAGGTCGGCGAGAACCTGAAGGAGACGCGGCCTCACTTCATCTGCAGCGTGCCGCGCGTGTTCGAGAAGGTCTACGGGAAGATCCTCGCCGGCGTCGAGGCCGGCTCGCCCGCGAAGAGGAAGATCTTTGGCTGGGCGGTGTCGGTCGGGAGGGACGTGAGCCGCCATCAGCAGCGCGGCCAGCCCGTGCCCGCGACGCTCGAGCTCAAACGCAAGCTCGCCCACCGGCTGGTCTTCTCGAAACTGCACGCGGCCCTCGGCGGGCGGCTCCAGTGGGCCGTGTCCGGTGGGGCCCCGCTCTCGCGTGACATCGCCGAGTTCTTCCACGCCGCCGGCATCCTCCTCCTGGAGGGCTACGGGCTCACCGAGACGTGTCCGGCCCTCACGTTCAACCGGCCCGATCGCTTCAAGTTCGGCTCCGTCGGCCAGACCCTGCCTGGCGTCCAGCTGAGGATCGCCGCGGACGGCGAGATCCTGGCGCGCGGGCCGAACATCGCTACGCTCGGTTACTTCAAGCAACCGGAGGCGACGCGCGAAGTCTTCGATCTGGACGGGTGGTTCCACACCGGTGACATCGGGACGATCGACGGGGACGGCTTCCTGGTCATTACCGACCGGAAGAAGGATCTCATCGTCACCGCGGGCGGTATGAACATCGCGCCCCAGAACATCGAGAACCTCCTGAAGGCCGACCCGTTCATCAGTCAGGTCATGATCTACGGCGATCGACGCCCGTACCCGGTGGCGCTCATCACCGTGAACCCCGAAGAGCTGTCGAAGTTCGCGCGCGAGCAGGGGATCCTCACCAGCGAGGCGGCGGCCATCGTCAAGCACCCGAAGGTCGTGGAGCGCGTCGGGCGCACGGTGGAGGAGAAGAACACGCAGCTCCAGTCGTACGCCAAGATCAAGCGATTCACGGTGCTCGCCACCGACTTCACGCTCGACGGCGGCGAGTTGACGCCGACCCTCAAGGTGAAACGCAGGGTGGTCTCGCAGAAGTACAAGGACACGATCGAGGAGCTCTACCACTGACCGCAGGGTCCGGCGCGCTCGCCGGAAAGGTCGCGGTGATCACGGGCGCCAGCCGCGGCCTCGGCCGCGCGATCGCCGTGGCGCTGGCCGACGCCGGCGCCGACGTTGCTCTCGCCGCCCGCTCGAAGGCGGCGCTCGAGGAGACCGCGCATCTCGCGGCGCGGGCCGGGCGTCGAGCGGTCGTCGCGCCCACCGACGTCGCGCGCTATGCCGAGGTAGACACGCTGGTCCAGCGTACGGTCCGCGAGCTCGGTCGCCTCGACATTGTCGTCAACAACTCGGGCGTGGCCAGGGTTGCCCCGCTGGCCGAGATGACGCCGGAGGACTGGCGCTTCATGCTCGACGTGAACCTCACCGGCGTGTTCAACGGATGTCGCGCGGCGGCGCCCCACCTGATCGCCCAGAAGTCCGGCAAGGTGATCAACGTCGCCTCGGTCCTCGGTCAGGTGGGCCTGCCAGGTTACACGATCTATGGAGCGACGAAGGGTGGCATCATCGCGCTCACGCGCGCGCTGGGCGTGGAATGGGCACGCCACAACGTGCAGGTGAACGCGATCGCGCCCGGCTGGTTCGCGACCGACATGACCCACGAGGCTTTTGCGAATCCGACGATCAACGAGCGGCTGACGCGTGACGTTCCTGCGCGGAGGATCGGGCGGCCCGAGGAGATCGGTCCGCTGGCGGTCTATCTCGCGTCGTCGAGCTCCGATTTCATGACCGGCCAGACGCTTTTTCTCGACGGCGGCCACTCGGCCGCATAGGCCGCGGGCGGCTTGCGTCTCGGGTACCGGCCGGGCCTCTCCGGGAGTTGCTGGACGGGGGGTGGTCGAGTAGATTGTGTGCGCCATGAAAGCGGCCATTCTTCACGGGCCGCGCGATCTTCGCGTCGAGACCGCGCGGGAGCCGAGACCCGAGTCCGGGGACGTCGTGGTTCGCATCGTCGCGGCGGGGCTCTGCGGCACGGACTACCGGATCTGGACCGGCGAGCGGCCCGTCGCCTACCCCAGGGTGATGGGCCACGAGCTCGTCGGCCACGTCGAGGCCGTGGCGTCCGACGTGACGTGCGTCCGCTCTGGAGATCGAGTCGTCGTCGAGCCGAACTACGCGTGCGGGCGGTGCCCGCTCTGTCGCGAGGGCAACCGCAATCTCTGTCTCACGCGTACGGCGATCGGCATCGATGTCGACGGCGGCTTCGCCGAGCTTGTCCGGCTGCCCGCGCGCTGCTGCTGGCCGGCACCGCCGGCCGCCGGGCCCGATGCGCTCCTGCTCACCGAGCCCCTCGCCGTCGTCGTCCGCGCCGTCGAGCGCGGCGCCCCAAGGCGAGGCGAGACGGCGGCGATCGTCGGAGCGGGAACCCTCGGGCTCCTGGCCCTCCAGGTGCTTCGCGCGCGCGGCGCACGCGTCCTCGTCGTGAGCCGCTCGCGGCGCCGCTTCGCCCTCGCGAGCGAGCTCGGCGCCGAGGCCACGCACACGACCGGCGACGTCGGGTTCGCGGACGCCGGCCGGCGGTTTTCCGGCCGGGAGGGCGTGGATCTCGTGGTCGAGACCGCCGGCTCCGCCGAAGCCGTGACGCACGCGCTCGAGCTGGTGAGACCGGGGGGTCGGGTCGTGCTCACTGGACTTCCCCACGAGCCGACGCCGGTGCCGTTCTTCTCGGTCGTACGCCGCGAGGTCACGATCACAGGCTCGATGATCTACCAGGACGAGTTCCCGGAGGCGCTGAGGCTTGTCGCCAGCGGCGCGGTGCGGACCGCACCGCTCATCACGCACCGGTTCAGCCTCGACCGGATCGGCGAGGCGTTCGCCGCGCACGCCGGCACCGCCTCGATCAAGGTCGCGCTGGAGATCTGATGCCTTACGCGGTCATCAACAAGATCCCGATGCACGACGAGGCGCGCGGCATCGTCGCCGCCGGCCGCGCGCACTGACGGAGAGTCGCTCGACGCTTTAGCGTGCTCGCGGGACGCGACGGTCCCGCTGGCCCCCCCCGGGATAGAATCGTCGGCATGTGGCTCGCCCTGGCCCTGGCGGCGGCGCTGTTTCAGGTGCTCCGCAACACGGTCATGAAGCGCCTGGGGCACGCGCTCGACGAGTACATCAACGTCTGGGGCCGCTTCACCTTCCTCCTGCCGTTCGCCTTCGTCGCCTGCGTGTTGAGCGGTTGGCCCGAGCTCAAGCCCGGCTTCTTTGCCTGGTGCCTGGCGTTCGGCGTCTGCCAGACGCTCTCGACCCTCGCCCTCTCGAAGGCGCTCAAGCTGTCGGCGATCTCGATCGTCACCGCGCTCTGGAAGGTGAGTCTCCTGATCCTCCTCGGGATGGGAGTGACGTTCGGCGAGTGGCCGAGCGCCCTCGGTGTGGCGGGCGTGCTGTTGAGCGCGACCGGCGTGTACCTGCTGAACGTGAGCAGCGCGCGGATCTCGCTCTGGGCGCCGCTCCGCGTCCTCTTCACGGACCGCGGCCAGCGCTACACGCTGCTGGCGGCCCTTCTGTACGCGCCGTCGGTCATCACGATCAAGCAGGCGATCCTCGCCTCCAACACCGCCGTCGGCACGCTCGGCCCGTACTTCGCCGCGAGTCTCTTCGTCACGCCGCTCGCGCTGACGACGTCGGCGCAGCACTTCCGGGCGATCCCGCGGCATTGGAAAGAGTTCGTCGCGCTCGGCCTCTTCGCCGCGCTCACCACGCTGAGTCAGGGCAAGGCCTACACCTTGACGCTCACCTCGTACGTCGAGGCCGTGAAGCAGGTCGAGATCCTCTACGCGATGGCGATCGGCGTCCTGGCGTTCGGCGAAGGTCAGCGGGTCAGAGAGTCGGCGTTGGGCGCGCTCGTGATGCTCCTGGGGACGGTGTTGCTGGCGCTCGCGACGTAGCCCCGGGGCCGAGGCCCGCGGTCTAGATTTCCGGCCGCTTGCCGTGCGTCGCGCGAATCTCGGTCTTGATGCCGCCCCGCACGTTGAAGTCACCCGTCACCTCGAGCCAGCGCGGCCTGGCGACGGCCACGAAGTCGTCGAGGATCCGGTTGGTCACGTCCTCGTGGAAGGCGCCCTCCTGGCGGTACGACCACAGATAGAGCTTGAGCGACTTCAGCTCGACCAGGTGCTGGTCGGGCACGTACCGGATGCGGATCGTCGCGAAGTCCGGCTGGCCCGTGCGGGGGCAGAGGCACGTGAACTCGGGCACCGTCATCGCGACCTCGTAGTCGCGGTCCGGGTGCGGGTTCGGCACGACCTCGAGCGTCTTCGACGGCGCGGTGGTCATGGCGCGATTATACCCAAGGCCCCTCAGCGGTTCGTGAGCCCAATGCCCACTGCGACGGCCGCGCAGGCGAGCACGAGCTCGGGCGTGAGCGGGTCCCCGGCGACCAGCGCCGCCGCGACGACGCCGAAGATCGGCTGCGTGAGAAAGAACGCCGAGAGCGCGCTCGGGCGGTACTTGCGCAGGAGCGCGAGGTTTACCACGAAGTTGAACCCGGAGATCAGCACGCCCTGGTAGGCGATCGAGACGCCGAGCCGCGCGGTCCAGCGGGTCGGCGCCGGCTCGACGATGAAGGAGATGACGACGAAGAGCGCCGTCCCCACCACCGCCTGCGCGAGGAGCAGCTTCACGGGATCCAGGCGCTGAACCGCCCGCGCCAGGTACACGGTGCGCTCGGCCAGGAGAAAGCCGGCCCCCGTCACGACCACGTCACCGAGGAGCGTCGGCGAGCCGTGCGCCACCTGGCCGGCGAAGAGCAGGACGATTCCGGAATAGGCGACGAGGACCCCCGCGAGCTTCTTGACGGAGAGCCGATCGCCCGGGATCAGGAAGTGGGCGAGGACGACCGTGTGAACGGCGTAGAGGTTGAGCAGGATGGACGCGTGCGCCGCGCTCGTGAGCCAGGTCCCGACGTTGGTCGCGGCCATCTGCACGCTGAACAAGAGGCCCAGAAGCGCGAGCGGGCGCCACTCGGCGGGCTCGATGCGGAAGCCGGCGAAGCGGCGCGTGAGCCAGGCCCAGAGGCAGATCACGATGCCTCCGACGACGAAGCGCATCCACGCGAGGCGGAGCGGCGGGGCGTCCTCGAGGCCCATCTTGATCACGACGGTATTGGCGCCCCAGAGGATCGAGATGAGCACGGCCATGGCCGCGCCCTTGAGGTCCATGTCTCTCGACGGATGGCTCAGAACGCCCTCGAGGATACGACACCTGGCATAATCACCTCATGAAGATCGGCCTGATCGGACTCCCCAAGTCGGGAAAGACCACCCTCTTCAACCTGCTCACTGGCTCCAAGGTCGCGACCGCGCGCTACGACTCCGGGCGCGCCGAGCTGCACACCGGCGTCGCGCGCGTGCGCGACACGCGCGTCGATCGGCTCACCGCCCTTTTCAAACCGCGGAAGACGACGTATGCCACGTTCGAGGTCGTTGACCTCGCGGGCATCGAACGGGGCGAGCGGGCAGGGCTCGACACGAAGGACTTCAGGAACGCCGACGCGCTGCTCCACGTGGTCCGGGCCTTCGCCGACGAAGCGCTGGGGGCTCCGGCGCCGAAGCGGGACATCGAGGATCTCGAGACCGAGCTCATCCTCGCCGATCTCGAGGTCGTCGAGCGGCGTCTGGAGCGTCTCGAGGCGTCGATCAAGAAGCAGCGGAAGGAGGCTGAGCTCAAGGAGCAGGGAATCCTGGACCGCCTGCAAAGGGAGCTCGAGGGCGAGACGCCACTCCGCGCCGTGGCGCTCACGCCGGACGAGGCCGGCGCGATCCGAGGGTTCACCTTTCTTTCCCAGAAGCCCATCCTCCACTGCGTGAACCTCGACGAGAAGGCGATTGGCGACGGACCCCGGGCGGTCGAGCAGTTCGGACTCGAAGCGGTGGCGCAACGCCCCCGGACTCGGATCGGGTGGGTCTCGGCGGTGATCGAAGCCGAGGTGGCCCAGCTCGACGGGGAGGAGCAGCGCGCCTTCCTCGCCGATCTCGGCCTGAAGGAGCCTGCGATCCACCGGGTGCTAAGTGACTGTTATGCCTTGCTTGGGCTCGTGTCGTTTTTTACCGTGGGGGAGGACGAAGTGCGTGCCTGGCCGATCCCGGAGGGCACGCGGGCTCAAGACGCTGCGGGCACCGTTCACTCCGACATCAGTCGGGGGTTCATCCGGGCGGAGGTCAACGGCTACGACGATCTGGTCGGGGTCGACGGCTCGTTCGCGGACCTCCGTGCGCGGGGGCAGCTGAGGCTCGAGGGCAAGGACTACGTCGTCCGGGACGGGGAGATCTGCCACTTCCGGTTCAACGTGGGAAAGTGACGCCGGCCCTACAGGGCGACGCCGGGGATCCGCTTGAGCGGCCCGCCGAGCGCCTGGACGACGGCCGCGACCGTCGCGTCCGGCGTGTTCATCGGTAGCACGCAGCCCGGACCGACGACGAGCCCGGTGCCCTCGGTCTGAGCGATCGCGTCCCGGACTTCGCCGACCGCCTGCTCCGCTGTGCCGTCGCGGAGCGTCCTCCACTGGTGGAGCCCACCGATGACCGCCCCTGGCACCTGGGCGCGGCCGTCGCCCAGTGACGGCGGCGTCGCGCGGTCGTCCCAGTTCCAGGCGTGTCCGGGCAGACGCGCCAACCGGTCGAACATGAGCCGGTCGCCGTGGCAGTGGATGATCGTCAGGGCTGATTTCGAGTGGATCGCCTCGAGGAACTGCCGATCGTAGGGTTCGCCGAAGCGGGCGTAGTCGTCGTCGGAGTTGGCCGATCGGCTGGCCGCTTGGATCGAGTAGAAGATGCCGGACACGCCCTCCGCGAGAGCGAGGACGGCGAACTTGATGAGCGTCTCGGTGATCGCCTCGAGCGCGCCGGCGACCGCCGCGGGATGGTCGCGCAGATCGCGCTGGAGCCGGTCGCCCGAGAGCTTCTTCGCGAGCGACAACGGCGAGAAGAGCGTCGGCACGACCGGCGCGTCCCCGATCCGACGATCGAAGCCGAGGCGAATGATCGTCTCGATCTCTCCGGCGTAGCCGAGCGCGGCGGCGGGATCCAGGACGCGGATCTTCTTCCAGTCCTCTCCCGAGCGCACCGCACAGCTGGCGCACGGTCGGTGGCCGTCCTCGCGGACAGCGTCGCCCTCAACGCACCCCCAGGCCTCGACGGCATAGCCACCGCGTGGGGTGATCTTGAGGAAGTCCGAGCCGTACCGCTCGTGGAACCGGAGCGTCGCCTGCGCCAGGCCCGCGGGCGAGTGGTCCACGCTCGGAAAATGGCGCCAGACCGCGTAAGGGACGCGGTCGACGGGCTGGCGGTTGACCGCCGCGAGAACGCGTTCGCGCCGACTCATCTGCTTCATGCTCGGAGCACCCCTTCGCTCAGCACCGGGTCACCTCGCTCGTCGACAGCGTCGAACGCGAGCAGGTCGCCCGCGCGCCCGCGGCCGCGTACCGTGAAGGTCGACGGCATGAACACCGGCCCGGTGAAGCGAGCGGCGATCTCCCTGACGCGCGCCGGGTCGCCGTCGAGGTCCTGCCGGATCACCTGCGACACGGCCAGCGCGAGCGTGGCCGAGCCGTGCAGGATCGGGGCCGTCAGCCCGGCCGAACGCGCGACGGCGACGTCGGTGTGGATCGGGTTCCAGATGCGGGCGCACTCCGAGTACACGTGCGCGGCATGGGCTGCGACCGGGACCGCCGCGCTCCAGCGCGGCTCGGCGGACGGCGGCGGCGCCGGTCGAGCCAGGAGCTCGACCGCTGGCCGCGACTCGCCGTCGGTCGCGACGCCCCGATAGACGGAACCGTAGTCGGTCGTCGTCACCGGTCGGCCGTTCCGGTCCACCGTGGAGAAGCGCGCCACGACGAGCGTGCCGGCGCGGCTCGGCCGTACCTCGACGATCTGCGCACGCGTGAGGAGCCGGTCGTCCGCCGTGGGCAGCCGGTGGATGATCACGTGATGGGTCGCGTGAACGCCGAGCAGCGCCCACGCCTCCCGCACTGTCTTGGTCCGCAGGGCGACGGCGGCCGGCCACTCGTAGCACACCGAGAAGAGCGGGTGGGCGACCGGCCCAGCGGGGGCGAGGGTGTCGTAGTACCGCGTGTTGTCCAGCCCGAGCGCCGCCGAGTAGGCCATCAGCCAGCGCGCGTCGAGCGAGGTGCTCAGGGCGCCGACCTCCGTCCCGGCGATCTTTCCCGGGATCGTCGCGCGCGCGACTTCGCGTCCGGTCATGACGGTCGTGGAAAATTCATGCAGTCGACGAAGATCCCCTCGAAATCCGGGTGGGCCGCGAGCGAGACGTGCTCGATCCGCGCCGCCACCGCCTCGGCGCGGGCGCGCTCGGTCTCGGACACGAGGCAGAGTTGCGCGCCGAGCGAGGCGGCGTTGCCGACATAGCGGATGCGCTCGCGGGGTAGCGGCGGAATCAATCCGATCCGGAGCGCGCTCTCGATCGACACGTAGTTGCCGAAGCCGCCCGCCAGCATCAGCTCCACGACCGTCTCCCCCGGAACGCCGGCGACGTGCTGGAGCATCATCACGCCCGAGGCGATCGCCCCCTTCGCCAGCTGGACCTGCCGCACGTCGTCCTGGGTCAGCACGATCTCCTGACGTGCCCCGGCCTCGCCCGGCCGGAGCACGATGACCTGACGCTCCTCGCCCCGGACGACGACGCGCTCGGAGAGCTTCGACGGGAGGGCGTGGCGCGTCTCCACCTGGATGAGGCCCGTCCAGTCGATGACCCCGGCCTCAAGGAGGCCGGCCAGCAGGTCGATGATCCCGGAGCCGCAGATGCCGAGCGCGTCCGTCTCGCCGATCGTGTGGACGTGGATGTCGTCGTCGACGCTGACGCGGTCGATGGCGCCGAGCGCGCCGCGCATGCCGTGGCGGATCTGGGCGCCCTCGAGAGCCGGACCGGCGGGCGCCGAGCACGCCCAGAGTCGGTCGCGTGAGCCCAGCAGCACCTCGCCGTTGGTGCCAATGTCGACCGCGATGCGGATCTCGGCGCTCTCGTAGATGCGCGTGGCGAGCGCGACCCCGACGGCGTCGGCGCCGACGAACCCCGCCACCAGGGGTAGGAGGCACACGCGCGCCTCGGGCGCGACCTTCAGGAAGAGCTCGCGGGCGGACAGCGTCACCGCGTGGCGCATGACCGGCGCATACGGGGCGAGGCCGACGTGCGAGGGGTCGATGCCGAGCAGGATGTGATGCATGCAAGTGTTGCCGACGACGACGACCTTGTAGATCCACTTCGCGAGCACTCCGGACTCGCGGCAGATCTGCTCGACGTGCTGGTTCAGGAGGCCGATGATCCGGGTGTGGAGCTTTCGCAGATTGCCGGGGTTGAACTGCGCGAAGGCGATGCGCGACATGAGGTCGCCGCCGAAGACCGCCTGAGGGTTGAGGCTCGAGACCGACGCGAGCTGCTCGCCCGACTCGAGCTCGATGAGAGTGGTCACCACACTGGTCGTGCCGATGTCGATCGCGAGGCCGAACTTCATCCCGGCGGTGTCGCCGCGCTCGACCGCAAGGATCCGCTGCCGGCCACCCGCGGCGCCGCCCGACACAAATGTCGCCACGGTCACGCCGGCGGGGTCGGCGCGGAGGGCTTGCGGTAATCCCTGGAGCACCGCGGGGCCGACGTCGGCGGTCGTGAGGCCGACGGCCTCCAGGAGCTGCTCGAGGTCGGACGTCTGGTGATGTTCCTCGCGCGGCAGGGTGACCTTGACGACCTGCTTGGCGATTCCCGAGTCGAGCGTGACGCGGCCGAGTTGCCGGACGCCGGGCCCGGCGCCGAGGATCTGGAACGAGCGTTCTTCCAGCGGTGGCGCGACCTGCACGGTGACGGGCTCGTGGAGAACGCACTGGCAGGAGAGGCGATACCCCTCGCGGACGAGGTCATCGCCGAGCTGAACCTGGTCCATGATCGTCGGCGGCGGTGGCAGACCCGCCAGGAACTTGACCCGGCACGAGGTGCACCGACCGCGCCCGCCACACGTCGCGGTGATGTCGACACCGCCGGCGTGCGCCGCCTTGAGAATCGTCGTCCCGGGCGCAACGCTGAGCGTCCGGCGCGACGCGACGTCGCCGGGATCGTGGTGGATTGTCAGCGCGACGGCCATGGCCCCTCATTCTAGTGGTATGCTCGCGCGCATGGAAATAGACGTGGAGACCCTGAGGCGCATGGCCGCCCTCGGCGGGTTCGCCTGGACCGACGCGGAGCTCGAGTCGCTCCGGCCCGCCGTCGAGCGCCTCCTGGAAATGCTGGAGCGTCTGGAGGTCGTGCCCATCGGCGAGCTCGAGCCGACGACGCAGTACCGGGTGCTCTGAGTGGCGATGCGAGCGGCAAGACCGACCGGGGGCTGGGCCCCCAGGCCGGCGGCGAGCGGACGATGAGATGAGCGAGCTCTTCTGGGCCTCCATGGCCGACCTCGGCCGGATGATCGCGACCAAGGAAGTGTCGCCCGTCGAGGTGGTTCGCGCTCATCTCGACCGTATCGCCGCCCTCGATGCGAAACTGCGCGCGTTCATCACCGTCTGTGCTGATGCGGCGCTCCAGGCGGCGCGGGGGGCCGAGGCGGACCTGATGGCGGGCAAGGTCGCGGGGCCGCTCCACGGCGTGCCGTGGGCGCCGAAGGACCTCTACTCGACGAAGGGCGTCCGCACGACCGGCGGCTCGAAAATCCTCGCCGACTCGGTACCGCGGGCGGACGCGACTGCGGTGGCGCGTCTCGGTGCGGCCGGCGCGATCGTGCTCGGCAAGCTCAACATGCACGAGTTCGCGTATGGGCCCGAAGGGCTCAACGCGCACTACGGCGACGCGCGGAACCCGTGGGACGCGGGCGCCCATCGCATCACGGGCGGCTCGTCTTCGGGCTCGGGGGCGGCGGTGGCGGCTGGCCTCGCGCCCGGATCCCTCGGCTCGGACACGGGTGGCTCGATTCGCATCCCGGCCTCGCTCTGCGGCATCACGGGGCTCAAGCCGACCTACGGACGGGTGAGCCGCGCCGGCGTGCTGCCGCTCGCCTGGTCGATGGACCACGTGGGGCCGATGACGCGCACCGCGCGGGACTGCGCGCTGATCCTGCACGCGATCGCCGGCTACGATCCCGCCGACCCGACCACGAGCGTGTTGCCGGTACCCGACTACACCGCGGCGCTCACCGGCGACATGAAGGGTCTGCGCGTGGGGCTCCTGCGCGCTCACTTCACGGACGTCGCCGCTCCCGATGTGCGCGCGGCCGTGGAAGCGGCGGCGAAGCAACTCGAGCGGGCGGGCGCGATCGTGGACGAGGTGAACCTGACCCAGGTGATCCACGTGGCCGCCGCCTCCTCCGCGATCGTGGCGTCGGAGGCGCTCGCCTATCACGCCGCCTGGATGCGGTCTCGAGCGCAGGACTACCAGCCGGACGTCCGGGAGCGGCTCCGGGTGGGCGCGTTCGTCAGCGGGGCCCACTACGTCCGGGCCCAGCAGGTACGCGCACTGGTGAGCCGGGAAGTCGACGAGGCCCTCGCCAAGCGCGACGTGCTCCTGGCGCCCGCGACGCCGATCCCGGCGACCATTCTCGGGGAGCGCCAGACGACGCTCGGTGACGGCAAGTCCGACGTACGCTCGGCGCTGATCCGCCTCACGCGGCCGTTCAACTTCTCGGGCCATCCGGCGTGTGCGGCGCCGTGCGGTTTCACGGAGAGCGGCCTGCCGATCGGGCTTCAAATAGTCGGCCGACCGTTCGACGAGGCCACCGTGCTGCGCGTTGTCGATGCCTACCAGCGACTCACCGACTGGCACACCCGCCGCCCGCCGAGCGCGTGAGCGCCGCCGGGCCTTCGGAGGACTCGATGAGCGAAGCGAACGTCGACCGGCGCCTCGCGGCGCTCGAGTCGCAGCTCAGTCGTCTGGAGCAGCTCCTCGTCACCGTCAACGAGAAGCTCGACCGCACGGCGCCGAATCTCGAAGAGGCGAGGCGGGGAATCCAGGCCTGGGTGACCGAGTACGTGTCGCTCCGTCTTCAGCAGCTCGTGCCGGAGACGTGCGAGCATCCCGAGCGCGAGGCGGACACGATCCTCGCCGAGGGGCCCGTGCTGCCGGGAACGCGCATTCGCTGCACAGAGGAGGTCATCCACCGGCTTGGTCGCATCCCGATCCCGTTCGTGCGGCAGATGGTGGCCCAGAAGGTCGCCGAGACCGCGCGCGCCGAGAGCGTGGGCCTGGTGGACGTGCCGTTCTTCGAGCGCGCGGCGACCTTCTGACAGTGCAAGCTCTCGGGGGAGGATCTCCTGAGCTTCGACCACTGGAAGGAGCACGTGCTGGGAGGACCGCGGCTGTAGACGACGAGCCCGTCCGTATCCCGATCGAGGATGCGCTGGACCTGCACGCCTTCGCGCCGCGCGATGTGGCGTCGGTCGTCGGCGACTACCTGGAGGCGGCTCACGCCAAAGGATTCACCGAAGTGCGATTGATCCACGGGCGAGGGGTCGGCGTCCAGCGCAAGATCGTGCAGTCGTTGCTCGCCCGGCATCCCCTCGTGGCCGCGTACGCCGACGCTCCGCCGGAGCGCGGGGGCACCGGCGCGACGCTGGTCCGGTTGCGCCCCCGCACGAGCTGACGTCCCGCGCGGGTCGTGCCCGCGGTCGGGGCGCGATGGCGATCAGTCCCGGTCGGCGCGAAGCAGGATCTGGCGGTCCGTGAAAGAAACGACGGTGTCCCGGGTGAGCGTGAAGTCGAACGCGGCTCGGCACCGCTCGGGCGCTTGACGCACGAACGTCTCAAGCTCGCGTCGCGCCTCGGCGGACATCCGCATCCGGCCGGTCCACTCGTCCCACTCGCGCGCCTTCCAGATGACGAAGTCCTCCATCACCGTCAGACCCGCGGCCCGCAAGAACGCCTTCCACTCGACCGTCCGGTAGCTCCGGACGTGCGAGGGATCGCGCCGCTTCTCGACCTCGAGGATGAACGCGCTCGCCTCGGAGTCGTCGTGGCCGAGGATATCCTGAAGGAGGAGCGAGCCCCCCGGGCGCAGGACCCGGTAGATCTCGCGCACGGCGGCGCCGACATCGGCGAAGTGATGCGCCGCGGTGCGGCAGGTGACGACGTCGAACGATCCGTCGCGGAAGGGCAGCGCGCCCGCGTCCCCCGCGACGAACCCGACGTTCGTGGCGCCCCGGGCCTGCAGGTGCCCACGCGCGGCCTGGAGCATCGGTTCGGTGAGGTCGTAGGCGACCACCCGCCGCGCGACGCCGGCGAACGCGAGCGCCGTGTGACCCCCGCCGGTCGCGACGTCGAGCACGCGATCGCTGCGCCGGGCGGCACCCCAGGCCAGCAGTCGATCGAGGTCTTCGCCGGCCGCGTGCAGGGGGCTCGTGACGTACTCCGCCGCGCTCCCGCCGAACTGCTCCTGGACGCGACGCGCCTGCGCGTCGCTCACTTCTTCTTCGCCCGCTCGGCCAGATGACGGAACAGGAAGTCCGCGTCGAGCGGCGAGAGATCGAAGCGGCGCGACGCGTCGTCGACGAGCTTGACGCGATCCGCGCCGGGATTGTCGAGGAGCTGGTCGTCGATCCACTTCACGGCCTGCTTGATGGGCGCCTCGCCCGCCATGCGGTCCTCCCTTCGTTGGCCGGTCGTCTGGCCCGCGACGACTACCATGCTTGCAGCCCCGCCATTGTAACCGGGGGTGTCATTGCGGGCGCAACCCAAACCCTGGCAATTGGCCTGTCCCGATCAGGCCAATTGGCCCTTGACGCCCCGGCAATTCGAGCCAAAATGGCTGGGCAGGGAAATTGGTGAACATCCCAATCGACCGCGACAATCCCACGGCGCTCCCGCGCCAGATCCAGGCGCACCTGGAACGGCTGATCCACGAGCGGCTGCTGACACCGGGGACGAAGCTCCCGGCCACGCGCGAGCTCGCGCGACAGCTCGGTGTCAACAGGGGAACCGTGTCGCTCGCATACGAAGAGCTGGTCGCGGCCGGCTGGGCGCGCGCCCACGTCGGGCAAGGGACCTTCGTCGCCGAGCGGGCCGCGAGCGGAGGCGTGCGGGTAGCGTCGCCGGCCGCGCCGCCCGTCGCGCTGAACTGGTCCGGGCTCTTCTCGCGCAACGCGCAGATCCTCGGCGCCGACGACGAGCGCTCGCGTGCCGTGACTCCCATCCCGTCGAGCGGCACCGTCGTGTCGTTTGCGGGCGGCATGCCGGACAGCGGGCTCTTCCCGACCGACGCCTTTCGCCGCGTGCTGAACCAGGTGATCCGCGAGGAGGGCGCCTCGCTCCTGCAGTACTATCCGGCCGGCGGTTATCCTCCGCTCCGGCAGTACCTCTCGACGTACCTCTTGCGGTTCGGCCTCGAGGCGCGGCCGGAAGAGATCCTGATCGTGAACGGCTCGCAGCAAGGGTTCGACCTGATCGCCCGCACGCTGATCGATCCGGGCGACTTCGTTGCGATCGAGCAGCCGACATACCCGCGAGCCATGCAGGTGTTCCGATCGTTCGGCGCCCAGCTTCTCAGCGTGCCCTGGGACGGCGCAGGACCGCGGGCTGAGGTCTTCGAGCGCCTGCTGGAACGCCACACGCCGAAGCTCTTCTACTGTCAGCCGAGCGCCCACAATCCGACGGGACTGGCCGTCACGCCGGAGACCGGGCGGCGCCTGCTGGAGGCCGCGGCGCGCCACCAGGTGCCGATCGTCGAGGACGGGTTCGACGGCAGCCTCTATTACGGTGACGGGCCGAGCCTGCCGCTCAAGGCGGCCGACCGTGGCGGTGTCGTGATCTATATCGGCACGTTCTCGAAGATCCTCTTTCCGGGCCTGCGGCTCGGCTGGCTCGTCGGTCCTCGGCCGGTCCTCGAGCGGCTCCAGGCGGCCAAGCAGCTTGCCGATCTCCACACGAGCGCCCTTATCCAGGCGGCGGTGCACCGCTTCTGCGAGCGCAAGCTCCTCGACCGTCACGCAACCCGCGTCGCGACGGAGTACGCTCGGCGTCGCTCGCTCCTGCTGGCGGCCCTGAGGCGACGCATGCCGTCCGAGGTGACCTGGACGGAGCCCCAAGGGGGATTCTCGCTGCTTCTCACGCTGCCGCCGGGCATGGACGCGGGGGCGCTCTTGCCGCAGGCCGTCGAGCGGGGCGTCGCCTTCACGCCCGGCGCGCCCTTCTTCGTGGACGGCGGCGGCGAGCGCACGCTCCGGCTCTCGTTCTCGTCGGTGGCCGCCGGGCGGATCGAAGAGGGCGTCCGGCGGCTCGCCGAAACGATCAAATCCACGCGCACCCGGCTCCGGGGCCGAGAACGGGTGGAGCGCGCGGCGGTTCCGGTCGTATAGCGCAAAAAGGAGAAACCACATGTCGGACCTGAACGGACTTCGGATCGCTGACCGAAAGCACATCGGCCTTGCCGAGATGCTCAAGGGCGGGGTCATCATGGACGTCACCAACGCCGAGCAGGCGAAGATCGCCGAGGACGCCGGCGCCGTCTCCGTCATGGCGCTCGAGCGCGTGCCCGCCGACATCCGCAAAGAGGGTGGCGTCGCCCGGATGTCCCCGGTGAAAAAGATCAAGGAGATCCAGCAGACGGTGACGATCCCGGTCATGGCGAAGGTACGGATCGGCCATTTCGTCGAGGCGCAGATCCTCGAAGCCCTCGCCGTCGACTACATCGACGAGTCAGAGGTGCTGACGCCGGCCGACGAGCACTTCCACATCGACAAGTTCGCGTTCCGCATCCCCTTCGTCTGCGGCTGCCGAGATCTGGGCGAGGCGCTCCGCCGCATCGGCGAGGGCGCGGCGATGATCCGGACCAAGGGCGAAGCGGGCTCCGGCAACATCGTCGAGGCGGTCCGCCACATGCGCGCGCTCGTCTCCGGCATCCGCCGCCTCACCACGCTGGCGCCCGAGGAGCTGATGACCGAGGCGAAAACGCTCGGCGCCCCGTACGAGCTCGTACGCTGGGTGGCCAAGGCCGGCAAGCTCCCGGTGCCGAACTTCTCCGCGGGCGGGATCGCGACGCCGGCGGACGCGGCCCTCATGATGCAGCTCGGGGCCGAGGCCGTCTTCGTCGGCTCAGGGATCTTCAAGTCGAGCGACCCGGCGAAGCGCGCCCGCGCCATCGTGCAGGCGACGACTCACTTCAAGGACCCCGACGTGCTGGCTCGCGTGAGCGAAGATCTCGGCGACGCGATGGTCGGGCTCGAGATCTCCAAGCTCCCGGAGAAGGAGCTGCTCCAGACTCGGGGCTGGTAGGTACCTCCATGCGGGTCGGGGTCCTCGCCCTCCAGGGCGACTTTGCGCTCCACGCCAAAGCGCTGGGGAAGTGCGGCGTCGAGGCGGTCGAGGTGCGAAAGCCGTCCGAGCTCGACGACGTCGAGGGGCTCATCATCCCCGGGGGCGAGTCGACGACCCTGCTGAAGCTCATGGACGCGTGGAACTTCACGTCCACCATCGAGACGTTCCACGGCGCCGGCAAGCCGATCTTCGGGACCTGCGCGGGCCTCATCATCCTGGCGCGGGAGGTCGAGAGCCCGACGCAGTTCTCGCTCGGGCTCATCGACGTCACCGTCGAGCGCAACGCTTACGGCCGCCAGCGCGAGTCGTTCGAGGCGTCCGGGGTGGCGAGGCTCGACGCGGGTCCGATTCCGCTCGAGATGGTCTTCATCAGGGCGCCCAGGATCCGCCGGCTGGGGCCGAGCGTCCAGGTGCTGGCCGAGCACAGGGGCGAGCCGGTCATGGCCCGGCAAGGCCGGGTTCTGGTCGCAACGTTCCACCCGGAGCTCACCGACAACACGACGGTCCATCGCTACTTCTGCGACCTGGTGGGCCGGGCCCGGGTCGCCGCGTGATCTTCCACGACTCTTACTCGGACGTCCCGCGCGCCGAGATCGATCGCTTCGTGCGGTCCCAGGAGTTGGCGCGGCTGATCACGGTGGGCGACGACACGGTTCCCCACGTCGGCCTCTACCCGTTCCTCTACGACGAGAAAAGCCTGGATCTGCACCTTGTTAGATCTGACGAACAGATCAAGGACTTGAAGGCCCGTCCCCGCTGCGTGCTCGAGGTCGACGAGGTCCTGGGAGTGATCCCGTCGTACTGGGTCCATCCCGAGTATGGCGGCTCGGCGACCGCTTACCACCGGACCGTGATCTTCGAGTGCGAGGCGCGGGTCGCCGAGGATTCGGAGGCCGTCGCGGCGCAACAGCGGCGGCTGCTCGCGAGATACCAGCCCGAAGGGGGATTCAGGCCTCTCGACCCGGGCGACCCGCTCTATCGAGGGGCGATGGCTCAACTCGCCGCCGTGAGGCTCGAGATCATCCGCTGGCGGGCGAAGTTCAAGCTGGGGCAGAATCGCCCTGCCGAGGCTCGGCAACGGGTGATCGCCGAGCTCCGCAAGCGCGGTCGCCCGAACGACGGGCGTGCCGCAGACGCGCTCCAGTGGACGATCGACTCGGACCGGGAACGGCAAGGCAAAGGTTAACGGCGGCAGGAACACGGAGGACCACGCAATGAAGATCACGGCAAACGGAATCTCGATGAACTACACCCTGGACGGTCCGACCGGGGCGCCCGTCGTCACGCTGAGCCATTCGCTCGCGACGACGCTCGCCATGTGGGAGCCCCAGGTGAAGGCGCTGACAGCCCGCTGGCGAGTGCTGTCCTACGACACGCGGGGTCACGGCGGGACCGACGCGCCGAAGTCCGCGTACTCGCTCGACCAGCTCGCCGACGACGCGCAGGCTCTGCTGCGCACCCTCGGGATCCAGCGCACTCACTGGGTGGGGCTCTCGATGGGAGGCATGATCGGCCAGACCCTCGCCCTCAAGGCACCCGAGCTCTTCGCGAGTCTCGTCCTGTGCGACACCTCGAGTCGCGTCCCGCCCGAGGCCAAGCCCCTGTGGGACGAGCGCGTCCTCGGCCGGTGGTTCACGGCTCCGTTCAAGGACCGCGGCGGGAGCGTCGTCGAAAGCGTCCGTGCGATGATCCGTTCGACGAACCCGGCCGGATACATCGGCTGCTGCCAGGCGATCTCGGGTCTCAATCTCACCGACCGCATCGGCGCCATCAGGGTGCCGACGCTGATCATCGTCGGGGAAGACGATCAGGGCACGCCGGTCGCGGCATCGAAAGTCATGAACGAGCAGATCAAGGGGTCTCAGCTGGTGGTGCTCAAGTCGGCTGCCCACCTGTCCAACATGGAGCAGCCTGAGGCGTTCACCCAGGCCCTCACCGGCTTCTTGAGCAAGGTCGGGTAAGCCCTGGCAGCCGCTTTCCGGAAGTTCCAACGCCCCACTTGGAGCGTGCCCTTGACAGGGCAGGGAAGTGGCCGTAATCTCTCTGGTCAGACCAGCCGACCACGAGGAGCGCCCCACGACGCAGTAGCGTGAGTTTGAGGAGGAGCGAATGGCTGCCCTGATCTGCGAGGTCGTCTATCGCGGTATCTTCCAGAAGAACCTGGCCGCGCGCATCACGCGCGGGATCGTGCTGTCGGCGCGCAAGTCGGGCCGATGGGGCATCGCGTTCGGCCGGTACGGCGACAGTCCTCAGCGAAACGGCATCCCCGCGAAGGACTTCGCGATCGTCGCCGACACCAAGGAAGAGCTCGAGCAGAACATGGCGCGCTA
>WNFE01003083.1_pt1 | contig 19324 bp, 11 predicted proteins | sample 5400451 | NCBI WGS metagenome assembly WNFE01 (sample SAMN13153344, study PRJNA577476) | soil metagenome | isolation source: 200 cm saprolite under Douglas fir tree site 2 hole 2 | place: USA:California | collected 2015-04-18
CGATAACGCAAAGAGAAATTGTTCTGAACATTTCTTTCTCCCTCAATTCGTAGACACGGCCCTTACGATCTTCATGCCGTGTTTTTCTGCCTGAATATAGGCATTCAGGCGGGATGAACCGTCTGCCGTCAACGAGCTACTGAGCTTGTTGCGGGTGGCTTCTACCAACACGTCTCGCTGTGCCAGAAAAGCGGAGACATCCGGTACCTGACCGTTCTTTTGCAAGGTATCGGCGGTGGAGTTATGGGTCTGTATCGCCGCGTCGTAACTAGCCTTGAAGTCATTCACCGCAGCCGTGAGAGTTTTCGCGTCGGCATCGTTCAATCTGATCTTGGCGATATTTGTAGCCTGCCGAATTCTGTCCTGATCCGATGGACTATTTCCGAGACCTACTACGACAAAGAAGAGCCGGTAGGCCGTCGAGTCGGGGATCAGCTCGGGATTGGTAGCGCCATCGATCTTTTGGACAGGGTTCATGCCGAGATGCGATGCCTGCGCGGCTAGCGGGCTGACTGCAATTAAACAAGAGATTGAAAGAAAGAGCAGTTTTCGTAACATTGTTGCTTACCTTTCTGAAACCGCGATGTGCGTTTCACTTTTCCGCCATCTTGATTCCGACATCTGGCCGACCAGAAGCCCGGATGTTAGGCCGGTCCGTGCCAGCAAGTAACTCTAATATCTGCTGTGCAGAGGGTTCATTGCCTTTCATACCGGGCACCCATTTTGCCAACGCAAAGCCATGAATACTGTGCTCTTTTGCACACCTAACTTTCAACCAAGTAGTCAGATTGTGATTCTTGGCAGGCTTGATAAATACTTGGGAAGAATTGGCTCCTCAGGTCGGACTCGAACCTACAACCCTCCGGTTAGCCGTTCCAATTACAATATCTTGCGATGGTGAAACGCGCTCCAGCCCGGCGTCGTCCGCGTAAAGCCAAGCCCGGAACCAAAGGACTTCTCCCAACTGAGTGCCTGCTTCAGGAAGCGGAGGGCCCGGCGAAGGAGATCGTGAGCGCTGTTGAAAAAGCCGGCGGTTGTGTCATAGGAACGTACAAGGAACCACTGGGCGGCCATCCCGTGGTGCTTGCCATTCTGCCGATTGAAGCGATTGAGCCTACACCGTTTCAACGTGACCTTTCCGACACTCATCACAAGCGCCTGGCAGACGTGATTACCAAGACAGGCCGTTACCTGGATCCGGTGATTGCGGTTGTCGCTCCGAAAGAAGGTTTCTGGACTCCGAATGGGCGCCACAGGTTGGCGGCTATGCGCCGGCTTGGAGCCAAGTCCATCACGGCACTGATCGTTGTTGATCGTGAGATAGCCTGGCAAATTCTCGCTCTCAATACAGAAAAGGCCCACAATCTGAAGGAACGCTCCCTGGAAGTCATCCGAATCTACCGCGGCCTGGTGGAAGAAGATGCGTCGCTGCCGGAGTCAAAGTTCTCCTTCTACCTCGATGAACCGGCACTTGTGACGCTAGGTGTTTGCTACGAGCGGACGCCGCGCTTCGGCGGAGGAGCGTATCACTCGATCTTGCGGCGGCTCGAGACGTTTTCCGACGATCCCCTGCGCACAACGCTCAAGATGCATGAAAAGCGCGCAGCGATGGTCCTCGACCTCGAGGAGCGGGTTGCGGTGGTGGTCAAGAGGCTGAAGGAACGAGGCCTCATTAGCCCTTACCTCCGTTCATTTGTGGTTGCACGCATTAACCCGCTGCGCTGGATCGCTGGTGATCCACCTCCACTCGAAGAAGTCTTTAAGACAATGCGCGAGCGCATCGCTAAATTCAACGTCGAGAAGATCAGGCCCCAAGACCTCGCCGGAGCAGCCGGTCCGCCGGATGAATGATTTGCGTCATCGTTCGGCCATTTCTGCGCGCGATACGCTTGCACAGTTCTTATCCACAGTTTTGACTAGAAGTTAACGCGCACCGAGAGCTGTAAAATTCTCGGATCGCGAGCGCCGTTCACGGTGCCGAACCCGTTCTGCCTCACCAGGTTTCCGTTGGAATCGTATGCGAGGTTCTGAACCACCCCGGCCTGGTTGAACGATAAATTGCTGTTGATACCGCTAAACTGCGTGTGATTCAAGACATTGAATGCATCGACGCGCAGCCGCAGAGTTACTCCCCTTTCGAACGAGAAGCTCTTTTGCACAGACGTGTCCCAGGTATTCATCCAGGGGTTGTTCAGATAATTCAATCTTGACTCGAAGCCTTTGCTCCCTGCCACTGGTGCCGCGAAGGCGAGGGCGTTGAGGCGATTGAATGGGTTGTCGGAGCCAGTTCGAGGATTTCCTATAACGGCAACGCGCGCGGGTTCCGTGTAGGACCCAGTGAGGTTTTGGTTGCTTTCCCCGGTGATGCTGAAGGATGGCGTGAACGGACTGCCCGATTCCATATGGACAAAGCCCGACATTTGCCACCCATGGGTGAGGGCCCGCAAGATGAAATTGTCCAGGGGCACTCCAGGTACCTCATAAACGTAGTTCAGTGTGAAATTGTGCCTGCGGTCCTGACCAACGGGGCCATAGTTGGCAAAGCGGTCCAAGCCATCGATGCGGAAGAAGCCGCCGTCGTTCGAGGCGGTCCCCAGGTTCTTGCTCCAGGTGTAGGCCCCACCCAAAAAGAGTCCCCGCGTTGTGCGGCGATTCACAGATACCTGCAGCGCGTTATAGTTCGATGTAGCGTTGTTCGCGTGCAGAATGATGTCCCCAAACCCGGGATACCGTCTCAGCAGATTTACGTTCTTCGCAGCGCATCCCGGGATGGAGCAGGCGGCGTGCGCGGGGTCTTGATTCTGTGGAAGAAATGTTGCGCCGTACGGGATGGCGTTCAGGTTGAGTTGGTTGGCCTGGTGATTCGAGATTGATCCGACGTATGCTGTTTCCAGGACCATGTGAAACGGCAGGCTGGCCTGCAGACCGCTCGTGAACTGATAGGTCGTAGGAATTTTTCCTTCAGGAGCGATTGCCTGCAAGCCTGCCGGAGAGAGGATCACCTTGGTACTGGACGAGAGACTAGTCGCATAGTCGTTGGTGAGCGTGGGCACGCTGTTGGCCGGCGGGTTTTGAATCTCGAAAAATGCGGTGTTGTTGCCCTGCGTCCGGTCATAGTAGACTCCGCCTGCCATGTGGAAGACCACCTTCTGTTTTCCGGCGATATCCCAGGCAAAGCCCAAACGTGGCCCCCATTGCGCTCCACGGTTGCTCGTCAAGTATTTGGAGGCGCCATGTCCGGCCTGGATGATGCCATTGAGGAGATTGCCCGTTCCGGGAACAATTCTTCCGTTCGGCAGCAGCTGCGGTTCGCTGGCTGGGTTGAAAAGGCTGGGCACAAAAGTTGAACCCTGTAGCGATGAATCATACTGTGGCTGGTACCAAGCTACCCGCAAACCATAGTCCAACGTCATCTGCCGGTTGAGCTTCCAGGTGTCTTGAATATACCCTTCCAAATTCCAATTGCGGTATGCGGGCAGAACATAAGCGGAGGCTTGGTCGAAGCTATTGAAGACCCCCACGGCCGCATTGGAAAAGCCAAATCCGGTATCCAGGGAATTGTTGCCATTGTCGCCAAAGTTGTAGTTCCCATTGTTATCTGCGAAGGCACTTTGATTCTTTCGGCTGCGATGAATGTACACACCCGTTTTGAGAGTATGGCGATCCAAGACTTTGCTGAGATTGTCAGTCAAGTCAATGGTTGTGTTGTAGTTACGGAATGGACCACAAGCAGCGCAGGAAGCACCCCCGATGCTCGGGCTGTTCGCGATGCGGGAACCTCCAAAGGTTGCATTCGGAATTAAATCAAGCTGAACGGCACTCGGAAACAGAACGGGCAGATGAATACCCGAAGCCGTCCTCGTATACGCATTCGTTGAGGGCGCGATCAGGAAGCTGTTGCTGGTCCAGCCAAAAGTCACTTCGTTGACCAACGTAGGGCTGAAGATATAGGTATTTCCGAATGCGTAACCGTAGCCCGGATTGGCGACGGAGATCGGCGTGATGGGAACGTTGGGGCCCAACACAAACGACCCGTACTGGGAAGTAAAGGTGTTGGAGTTGATGATGCGGTGCATCCAAAAGCGCGACTTCGGCGAGAAATTGTAGTCAAGCCGCAGCAAGTCTTCTCTTCTGGGATAGCTGTCCGATATCTGGGATTGAAAGTTGAAGCCGTTCTGCCCCGTTACATTCGGCAACGGATACAGGTTCAGCAGTGCAATTCCCGGAGCATACAATCGATTCTGCGGAATCCGCCCTAGGACGCCTCCATTTTGAAAGCATCCGGCGGTACTCCCCGACTTGCAGGGCAACGATGAGAGCGGGTCCTTGATGAAGTGAAACGGTCTGCCATTACTATCCACGCTCTGGGAAAAGTCGCCCTGACGCTCAAGGGCCGTCGGTACCGTAATGCGACGCACTCCCTGCGGCCGTAGCTGCTCCTGAAACTCCTGGCTCCAGAAGAAGAATAGTTTGTCCTTTTTCTCCAGGATCTTGGAATGGGGAATATCGACTGGGCCACCGATGGTATAGTCCACATCATTGAAGCGAAACAGCGGCCTCGGAAGACCACGAAGGTTGTTCAGCCAGTTATTGGCGTTTAGACCTTCATGGCGATGGTACCAAGCTCCGCTGCCGTGGAACTCTGACGTACCGCTCTTGGTAACAACCGAAATCTGCCCGCCGGATGAGCGGCCATACTCGGCCTGGTAGGCACTGGTCAGTATCTTGAATTCCCTAACCGAATCAAGACTCAATGTGACGTTTTGCGTGCCGTTCGATCCGGTATCAACGTCGCCGATACCATTGATGGTCAGCTGGTTCTGGTTGGCGCGGGAGCCATTGACAGAGATACTGCCGAGTCCGGTCGTTCCGGCAGTCTTTAGGTCGACGGTGCTCACGACTCCAGGAACCAGCTTTACCAGGTCAAGATAGCTTCGGCTGTTCACAGCAATGTTTTGCATCTGTTCAGAGACCAGACTGTCGGAGCGCTCGGCGCTTTGCAGTTGCAGGGGGGCCGCCGTGGCCGTGACCTCCACAACCTGCGATACCTCTCCAAGGGGCAGCGTCAGCTCACCGAGCGAGAGGTTGTCATTTCCGTGGATCGCTATCCCCTTTCTCTCGATCGTCTTGAATCCCTTGAGTGCGATCGTGAGATTGTACGTACCTGGAGGAAGCTGAGGAAACACGAAGAATCCCAAATCATTGGTCTTGGCCGCGAATTGAAGCTTTTGTTCCTCTTCTTTGGCGGTGACCGATGCACCTGATATGGTGGCGTGTTGAGCGTCGACTACGCTTCCGGTTAAGGAGCCGGCGGTCGTCTGAGCATGTGCGACCGAAGCAGACACGAATAATACAGCGAGGACTAGCGTTAGTTGCAAAAGGTTTGTAAGTTTTCTCTCCATGATTTTGAGCCGGTTGCCCATCTTTAGGCCTGAAGGAAACCGGTTTCCCTCCTTTGGAATTTAACGTGCCTTCGGATCTCGAGGATTCGTGCACGAACGGATCAGTAGTGAAATTTCGATGAGGGATTGTAGAAATATGAGGGGTTGAAATCTACTGTCCTGAAGATGGTCTCGATAACAATACGATCGTATGCCTATGTGCCAACTGCAGTTTGGTGCAAATCTGATGACCAATTTGGGCAGAAGTGGAATAGTGCATTTTTGGGAATCTACGCAACCGGCTCCGTTGTATGATTAGGACGGAAACCGACATTCAATGAGGCACCTAAATCTGGGCGTGACGCCCTTGCACAAGCAAGGACTGACGCCGGTCATCTTGCGTGGCCTGCTGCTGATATGTTTGCAGTGCGTGGCAGCGTTCTCTGTGTTCGCGCAGTCGTCGCCACTTCCCTTGCTCACCCGCGTGGAACAAGTGAGAAAGCTCACCCCTGCGGAGGCGCAGCGCGGGTATCCCGTGCGCATTCGTGGAGTCATCACGGATGATGTTCCTGCTCCGGATTTCTTTGTGCAAGATGGCACTGCAGGCATCTATGTCGAAGGCAGCCGTACCACCCTTTTTTCTCATCATTTTGGCGACCGAGTGGAACTTGAGGGGATTACCGGTCCGGGTCGATTTGCCCCGGTCGTTCTCGAGCACAAGCTGCGTGTTCTTGGCCAGGGCAGACTGCCAAAGGCCCGGCTTTATTCCTGGAACGAATTGGCCAATGGACAGCGCGACAGTCAATGGGTGCAAGTGCGTGGGACCGTGTTATCGGCATCGATTGACCGTAAATCGTGGCGAGAAACAACGCTGGCTATGACTGTTGCTTCCGGTGGCGGGAGCTTTAAGCTTCGGGTCCCGATCACACGCGAACTCGACGCTTCGGCTTGGATCGATCGACAGGTCGTCATTGAAGGCGTGTGTGGAACTCTGTTTAACTTCCATCGGCAATTCGTAGGAGTGCTGCTCTATGTGCCACGGCTGAGCTTGGTTCAAGAAGCGGAACGAGCTAAGGAAGTGTCGTTCGATGAGCTCCTGCGCTACTCTCCTGACCAGGATGTTTTCCGGCGAGTGCGAGTGCGAGGTGTTCTCGTGTATCAGCAACCGGGCAACTCGCTTCTTCTTGAAACCAACGGACAGGGATTGCGGGTTCTGAGCCAGCAAGCGGGTTTTCTTGAACCTGGAGATTTGGTAGAAGCATCCGGCTTTCCCGCAGTGGGAGAATCCACGCCCATCCTGGAGGATGCTCTGTTCCGCAAGGTTGGCCGCTCATTTCCTTCGCCGGCAATTGCGATGGAATTCAGAGGACCGCTGGAGCGGTTCGACGGCCGCTTGGTCAGTATTGACGCAAAGGTCCTGCAGCGCGAGGGGCCGCCTGACGGTTCGACCTTTCTTTTGCAAAGCGGCCCAAAGGTATTCACGCTAAGCGCGCAAACCGATACCGCGCTGGCGCGTATGTTGTCCATTTCCCCGAGCAGCGAAGTGCGTGTGACCGGTATCTGCCTGGTGCAGAGCGGGGGATTATGGGGGACGCCGCAATCGTTTCGTCTGTTGATGCGTGCGCCTTCCGATATCACAGTCTTGCGCTCGCCATCCTGGTTGGTGGTTGTGGGTGACCGTCTGCGCGCACAGATGGCAATTGTTCGGGAAAAAATACGGATGGTAGTCATTCACGAAGAGCGCGACCGGATCGCGCGAGAACTGCACGACACTCTGGAACAGGAGCTTGCAGGAATTACGCTGCAATTGGACCTGGCGGTTGACTGTTTTCAGCAGACACCGCAAACCGCTCGGCAAGCGGTCGAGACGGCCCGCAATATGAGCCGTCGCAGCATGATCGAAACCCATCGTTCCGTATGGGATTTGCGCTGCCGCATGCTTGAGGCGGGAAATTTGGTGTCGGCCCTCACCCAAACCGTCAAGTCGATGGCCAATGGCGACCACACCAGTATTGACGTGAAAGTAGAAGGCGAGCCTCAGCGGTTGGCGACCACAGCTGAGTTGAATCTGCTGCGCATCGGGCAAGAGGCTGTGACCAACGCGGTGAAACATGCACGGCCGGGCTGCGTCACCGTGCTCTTGCAGTTTTGTCCGCAACTGGTGCGTCTATCCGTGGTCGACGACGGGTGCGGGTTTGAGCCCAACCATTCTTTTCTCAACGGTTCAGGCCATTTTGGTTTGCTCGGCATGCGAGAGCGCGCACAGGCGTTAGGCTCACATCTGGAGATCGATAGTAAACCGGGACGCGGTACCCGTGTTGTCCTGGAAGTGCCGCGCACTACTGCAAACACGGCGGGTATGGGATAGTGGCTGAGTCAGAGCTGATTCGCGTTCTTGTGGTTGACGATCATTTCGTGGTCCGCATGGGGTTGCGTGCTTCCCTGAATGTGGAACCGGACATCAAGGTTGTAGCCGAAGCCGGCACGAGTGAGGAGGCGCTCCAGGCATATCGTCAACATCGCCCGACGCTCGTACTGATGGATGTTCGATTGCCGGGCGTGGGCGGTATCGAAACCACCGCTGTCATACTGAACGAATTCCCGGGCGCACGCATCCTTATGTTGTCGACTCACTCTGGAGAAGAAGAGATTTACCGGTCTTTACGGTCCGGTGCAGCCGGATACATCCTGAAGAGCGCAATGCGAGAGCACCTGCTCTCCGCCATTCGAATTGTCGCCAAAGGTGAAAGATATGTGGATCCCAGCGCCGCAGCCGTTCTGGCTGCCAGATTGTCTCACCGTTCACCGACGGCCAGGGAATTGGAAGTTCTTCGCATGGTGGCAAAAGGTTTGAGTAACAAGGAAATTGCGGCAGCACTGAAGATAGCCGAGATTACAGTGAAGCAACATGTGAGCCGCGTGCTGGAGAAACTGGATGTAAAAGACCGTACGGAAGCAGCTACGGAAGCTCTGAAGCGCGGCATTATCTCATCCTAAAGGAAAATCACGACGTTGCACTACGGTTCATGGGTCCTCAAGCGCTAAGTACTTTTCTTGCTGCCCAGGTATCAAGCGAGGGAAAGGAGCTTGCCGCCGTCAACGTATGTTCGCGCGGAGATGTGCGGGTGCTTGCGGCGACAAATAGGGATTTGAATGCGGCCGTCGATGAGGGCGGCTTCCGATCTCTTCGACCGCCTGAATGTGTTTCCTATCCAGGTCCCGGCGCTCCGCGATCGCGCCCATGACATTCCGTTATTGGTTGAGTATTTGCGTATCAACCGCCATCCTTGTTAAGGCGTAGCCCTTTCCTTTCTCATCCGCTGGAATTTCCATCCATCCAGGAGGAGGCGTGGGCAAGATACCCACGGCGCGCCGGAGCAGGCTCACGCGACAGCCGGCGAGACGCCGGCGCTACGTCAAATAGCGAAAGACCGGAGCTCTCGCTCCGGTCTTCAGAGTGCTACCGCAAAAGGCCAATCAAGGTTGTTGGCTAAACTTCCACGCCTGCGCGGTGGTGCCGTTACAGGTCCACTGCTGCAACTGCACCCCATTGGCTGTGGACGAGCTGGGGACATCCAAACAGAGCCCGGTATTGCGGCTTACGATCTGGTAGTAGCCATTTCCCAACGACTGTGGCTGCCACTGTTGGTTAAAGCCACCGCCATAAGTCCAAAGCTGAATCTTGCCTCCCGGCGAGGTGGAGACATTGGTGACGTCCCAGACCAGGGAGGGAGCATGACGGTTGACCACGCGGTAATAGCCGCTGTCTGTGGCTTGCAACTGCCACTCCTGGTTAGACTGCTGATTGCCGCAGGCCCATTGCTGCACGATGCTGCCGTTGCTCGTTCCCCAAGCCGCATCATCGACGCAGGAGCCGCTGTTCTGGTTCACGATGTTGTACCAGGCGGAAGTGGAAAGCCCGCCGCCTCCACCCCCACCACCCCCGCCGCCGGTGATTCCGAGCGTGTTATTGAACGAGAACGAAGCGGTTGTGGCCCACTGCGACCAATCGTTTTGAATCGTCGCTGCGGAATCGGCGGAGATGTTTGGCGTTGTGGGCCAGAAAGATGGGTCGTAGAAGCCCCAGCTATCAGGGGTCAACCCGTGGGTCGCCTTGTAGGTCCAGGGTGACCAGCTCAGGCCGGCATTGTTGAAGGCGTTCACCGAGTACTGCCAGACGCTCGATCCGTTGCCAAAGTCGTTGAATTCACCGATGTAGCCAGGAACGTTGTAAGAGGCATGATTCTGGGAATCGCTGACCTGGCCATTGGCGCTGGCCTCGATCTGCGATGCGCTGCAGCCCCAGCAATAAGAATGCATTTCGTACATGACATTGGTCCAGCCGAATTGCGAAGGCGAAGGCAGCATGCTCCAGTTCCAGTTTCCGAATGTGCCCTCCATGATGACCATGTGATTGGAATCGGCGGAGCGAACGCTGTTATAGAGATTGTTGTAGGCAGTCCACACGGCTTGCGTGTTGGGAGCGCCCACAGGCTCGTTGATCAGATCGTATCCCGCGACGTTGGGATTGCCGTTGTAGTGACTGGCAATTTGCCACCACATCCAGCCCGTATTCCCCTGGTCGTTGGAGTTCGTCCAGTACTGATTCTGGCCAGCGCGGCCGGTGTCGTCCGATTTGCTTTGGCCACCGACGACGCCGTGCATATCAATGACGGTGTAAATGCCGCGCTGGGCCGCGTTGCTTACCACCCAGTCGAGTTCGTTGAAAGCGTCAGGACGCCAGCCTGAATTTGAGATGTTGTTGAGGTTGTAAAACTGTCCGTACCAAACCGGAACGCGAATCAGATTGAAGCCGAGACTCTGGATGTTGTCCAGGTCGGCGGTCGTGATCCAATTCTGCTGGTAGGAGTTGATCAGGCTCTGTTCGGTTGAGACCCCGAAGCGGTTATCCAGGGTTTGCATGACTGTGTAAGTATCTGGTTCGCTGTCGCTGGTGAGCGGAGACATCCACTTTTCCATAATGAACCAACCGCCCAGATTGACCCCGCGCAGGGGGACGACCTGGCCGCTGCCATCAACGACATTCAGCCCGCTGGCATGCAGCATGCTTAGCTGGCCGTAACCGCGATTCGTGACCAGTATTCCCAGCGCGAACACAACCAGGCTCATGACCACGACATGCAGACGGCGCGCACCGTTGTATGGACGGTGTTCTTCCCTTGAAAAAAAGAACATATTTGTTTCCTCCGGGTTCGCATGGCAGCATTTTTTTGGAATCGCGAATGCTTGCACTTCCCGGGCGGTCCATCCCCCGAGGCGTGGTGTAGCTGCTCCAAGCGAACGGGCAGGATAGTAATCGGAATCTCGTCTAAATGGAGCCATGCTGTAGTATGGGAATTGAATACGTCTTTCGTATAGTGTCATTCGCCACAATTCCGGTCCGGCTTTGAAATCAACAACTTCCGGAGGTAGGCAAGAATGCCATCTGCTATAACTTGGCCACCATGTTCGATCTCGTCGGGCTCTTGTTTGGAGTAATCCTTCGCATCTTTCGTACCCACCGAAGTCTGCTGCTGGAGAATCTCGCTCTGCGCCAGCAACTCGCGGTTTTGAAACGCAAACATCCCAAACCTAGATTCGACCTTGTTCGATAAGCTCTTCTGGGCCGCCGCCCGCCGATTCTGGTCCTCCTGGAAGGAGGCGCTCTTTCTGCTCATGCCGGAGACGATTACTCGCTGGCACCGGGCCGGATTCCGGCCGTACTGGACCCTACTCTGCAGTGTGGGAGCGCGAGTCGGTGGCGGGAAGAGGATCTCCCATGAGATCCGCGATTTGATCTTCCAGATGGTCATGGAGAATCCCACTTGGGGAGCACCGCGCATTCACGGAGAACTGCTCAAGCTAGGATTCGACATCTCCGAACGAACCGTCTCGCGCTGGGTGCAGCGAGCACCGAAAGATCCAGAACCGGCAAAGGGCTGGAAGGTATTCCTTCACAATCACCGCGAAGCCATTGCTGCGATGGACTTCTTTACTGTCCCAACTCTTATGTTTGGTGTGCTGTATTGCTTAACCGAGTATTTCAGAGTCGTTTCTCGACCCCGCCTTGGCAGACTGCATCATCGTTACGATCTTGCCGCGTAGAACCCTTGCATTTGTCGATGATCTCGGTCTGCGATCAGGGGGGCCCCTGCCCTTAAATGAAATTCAGACGCTTACAGGCGAAGGCAGCGCCCACAAATTGGCGTTCGAATTCCGCTTATCCTTAAAAAATCAAATCCTGACTCAAGCCCAATTGCCATATCGGCTGGCGTTCCTAGTTATGGCGAGGCACAGTCTGTAAGTATTTGAAGAATTGGCTCCTCAGGTAGGACTCGAACCTACAACCCTCCGGTTAACAGCCGGATGCTCTGCCATTGAGCTACTGAGGAGTGTAATAGGCAGGAAAACGGCGCAAAATGGCGCCTTTGCTTTCTTTACTTTTATATAACAGTTTTACAAAGTTGCCAACTCGCTCCGCTCACCCATGGATTCACCCGGAAGACACGAAGACGGGCTCCGTCATGGCTGAAGCAGGTTGCGGAAAAGCGCAATCCATCTAGAGGGAGAAGGCGGTGGTAGCGCAGTTGCCGGTTGCCAGTAAAAGCCAGGTCCCTCGCCTCCGCTGCGCTCGTGGTGCGGATTTTTGATACCAGTCTGGCATCAAAACATTGCTTACCTGGAAACTGCAGGTCATCATGGGCCTGGAAGTGTGTTTACAGCATTCTGAGGAATGCGGGGCTTTTTATAAGTCCCTTAAGGTCCTTGAAAACCTATCTCCGTGCCAGGAGCCTGAGTGCCGAGTGCTGGCCTTGGAGCTTGGCCTGCCCCGGCCTGCCGTGTGAGCTTGCAACTTGGCCCGCCCCGGCTGGCCGTGGGGGGCTGTTTCTAATGGAGCTTACCAATGCCTATTTGTGACTGCTTTCAATCACGCGGCCCTCTCTGTATGTCATTGAATTGTAGTGACTTATTAACGCTTGGACTGCTCGAAGCAATTGGGGGGTGGGGAGTAATACTTGGCCATGCCATTCCCCAAACTTGCTTAGAGTTCACCGCGGAATTTGGAGTGCCCATTTCTCCCTTAGAGCTTGGCCTGCCCCGGCTGGCCGTGGGAGCTTGCAACTTGGAGCTGTTTTTCTGTTAGGCTTTTTGTGCACGAACCGTGCATCTATACTTCGAGGTTTCGCTATGCGAGGAGTTCCCCGCTTGATCTGGCTTTTCTTCTTTTTTCTGATCTCTTCATCCCTGGTCGCAACCCTGGCAATCGCGGAAGGCGATGCAACTACAAGCGCCCCCAGTGCCAGCTCTCCGGCCCCGCCCAAACCCCAGCCTGCAGCGGTGGAAGAGACCCTGCACGGCCACAAAATTACCGATCCATTTCGCTGGCTGGAAGATGGCGAGAGCAGCGCCACGCAGCAGTTTGTCCGCGATGAGCTGAACTATACGCGCAGCGTGCTCGATCCGCTCCCCGGACGCGATGCCCTGCATGCCCGCTTGAGCGAACTGTTCAGTGTGGGCACACTTAGCACACCCAATGTCGCTGGAGAATATTATTTTTACCGCCGCCGCGAGGGCAATCAGAACCAGCCTGTTCTCTACGTGCGTAAGGGACTGAATGGCGCCGAGCAGGTGTTGGTGGATCCTAATACTCTGGTTGCCGATGGCACCATTTCGCTTGATTGGTTTTATCCTTCGCATGACGGCAAGTATGTGGCTTACGGTGCGTCACCCAGCGGCTCGGAGATCAGTACGCTGCATGTGATCGAGTCTGCAACCGGTAAATTGCTGCCCGACACCATTGCGCAGACGCGCGCCGCGAGCCTCGCCTGGATGCCTGACAACTCCGGTTTCTACTACACGCGCTACCCCAAACCGGGAGACGTTGCTCCCGGAGAGGAGATGTATAACCGCCATGTCTTCTATCACGCATTAGGCAGCGACCCGGCTAAGGACCGCTTGATCTTCGGCGAGGGCCTCGGTGGCCAGGACTGGCCCAACGTTGTGCTCTCCGATGACGGCAAGTGGCTGCTCATTGATGTTGAGCATGGGTGGACAAAAACCGAATTGTTCCTGAAAGACACGTCCAACGATTCGGCTCCGGTGCGCCTGACCACGGGCAAGGAATTCCTTTATTCAGGTGACATTTTCGATGGCAATCTCTACATCGTAACCAATGAAGATGCACCGCGTTATCGGGTCTTCAAGGCGCCGCTCTCCAATCCCGGCCGCGAGCACTGGAAAGAGATTATTCCCCAAGGCCAGGCTGTGCTGAGCAGCGCGGATATCGTCGGCGGAAAGATTTTTGCGCATTATCAACAGGACGCGACCTCGCGGCTGAAGCTGTTCTCCACCGAAGGAAAATTCCTGAACGATATTCCGCTGCCCGGAATCGGCAACCTGGAAGACCTGTCGCGCGGCTATCAACTGGGAGGCCAGCACGAGAGCCACGAAGCCTTTTTCGTTTATCAGTCTTTTACACAACCGATGACTGCGTATCGCTACGACCTGAAGAGCCGTAAAGTTTCTCTCTTCGCCGGCGTGAAAGCCCCGGTTGATCCCAGCGGCTACGAGATCAAACAGATTTTTTACCAGTCCAAGGATGGCACGCGTGTGCCCATGTTTATCGTCCACAAGAAAGGGATGGCCTTGAATGGCCGTAATCCGGTCCTGCTTACCGGGTATGGCGGCTTTAATGTCACCAATTCACCGGTTTTCCTGCGCGGCGCTTACCTTTGGCTGGAGCACGGAGGCGTGTACGCACTGGCCAATTTGCGCGGCGGCGCCGAGTACGGTGAAGATTGGCACCGCGCAGGAATGCTCGATAAAAAGCAGAACGTCTTTGACGATTTCATCGCCGCGGGCGAATACCTGATCGCACAAAAGTACACGGATAAAGACCACCTGGCCATACAAGGAGGCAGCAACGGCGGTCTGTTGATGGGTGCCGCTCTCACCCAGCGTCCTGACCTGTTCCGGGCGGTAATCTGCCAGGTGCCTTTGCTTGACATGTTGCGCTATCAGAACTTCCAGATCGCCAAGCTGTGGATTCCCGAGTACGGCTCCTCGGACGATCCCAAACAGTTTGAGTGGCTCTATGCTTACTCTCCCTACCACCATGTAAAGCAGGGAACGCTCTACCCTGCCGTGCTCTTCATGACCGCCGACAGCGACACGCGGGTTGACCCCATGCATGCCAAAAAGATGGCCGCATTGATGCAAACCGAAGCGGCCAACGGCCCTGAACGGCCTATTCTTCTTCGTATTGAGCCCAAGGCCGGGCACGGCGCCGGCAAGCCGATCTCGAAGTTGATTGAGGAGAACACTGACATTTATTCATTTCTGTTTTGGCAATTGGGTGTGAAGTAGGAACGCTCACTTGACTTTCGCGCGTGCCCGCGATAACTTCCGAGCTTTGCATAATTCAAGAGGGATTTGGAGAGCTGAGTGGCCCCTTTTCAGCGGATGGTAACTTTAACTACCGATTTCGGCATTACAGAGCACTACATCGGCGCCATGAAGGGCGTTATCTACAACATCAACCCTGCTGCGCAGATCGTGGATATCACTAATTCAGTCCATTCCTATGATCTGCTCGATGGCGCGCTGACCCTCGCCCAGGCCTATAGTTACTATCCGCCTAATACGCTGCATGTTATTGTGGTGGACCCAGGCGTAGGCACGGCACGGCGGCCCATCCTGGCCACCTGCGGCAAATACTTGTTTCTGGCGCCCGACAACGGCGTCCTCTCTCTGGTATATGAGCGCGAAGAGGCTGTAAGCGTCCGCCACATCACCTCCCAGCACTATTTTTTGCAACCGATTAGCAACACCTTTCACGGGCGCGACATCTTTGCCCCTGTTGCCGGCTGGCTCAGCAAGGGAGTTGATACGGAAAAATTCGGGGAAGTGATTACAGATTTTGTGCGCTTTACCGCCCCCAAACCCAAGCTGGCAGGTGAGAATCTATTCAAAGGTATTGTGATCAAAGTGGATAAGTTCGGGAACCTGATCACCAATATCACTCCCCATGATATGCCGCAGTTGTTCACCCCCGACCCTCCCGCATTCAAAATTTTTGTAGGCAAAACCGAGATTACTAAGATGAGAACCACCTATGCCGAGGGCGCACCCGGTGAGGTGTTTGCCGTATTGGGTAGCATGGGATTTTTGGAAATTGTCACCAATCGCGGATCGGCGCAAAACAGCATTGGAGTGGGTAAAGGCAGCGAAGTAGGCATCAAGCTGGAATAGGGCGTGAGCAAATCCGCAAGATTAAGGGTTCTTCGGTTTCGGACGTGCGTAGCGGTCCATCTCTGAAGTCCAATGCAAGAATCGGACCAGGTTACTTCGCTCCCGCCACATAAACCCCCAAAACTCCAGAAAACCAATCTTGTTCATCTTCAGACCACAGTAGGTTTCAATGCGCCATTTCAGATAAGGGCTGCGCCAGGGCGTAAGGCGATATCCCCGAGTGGCATTCCAGACGAATTGCAGAAGGTATTTCATTCATCTTTAATTCTAAGGGCTACAGCCGCAATATCGCGATGTTAAAATCAAGTTCTTAGCATGAGAGACGCTCGCCAGACCGCAGAAGAGCATTTCTATACCGCTCTGGATTTTTTTGCCCAAGGCAAACACAATGAGGCAATCAAGGAATACCACGCCGCCATTGATGCCGACCCCACTTACACAGATGCGCTGCACGGATTGGCGCGCATTTACCAGGATCTCGACCGTTACGACGAAGCTATTGCCATTGCACAGAAACTGGCGGACCTCGACCCCGATGACGTGCTCCCGCATACCAGCCTCTCCATCCTATTTCAGAAAAAAGGAATGATCGCCGAAGCCGAGGCGGAAGCCAACCGCGCCCGCGTGCTGGGTTGGAAGCAGCAACTCAAGCAGAGCGTCGCTAAAAAAGATACGGACGGGGCAGCCTAAATCTCATATTTTTTCATCAGATGGCGGAACGACCGGTAGGAGAGCTTGAGCATCTCTGCCGCGCGCGTCTGCACCCCATTGGATTGCCGCAAAGCAGACTGCAACAGCGACCGCTCGATGTCTGAAACATAGTTCTCCAGGTCCAATCCTTCGGCGGGAAAACTTGCTCCCACGGGCGCAGCAGCGGTAGTCGAGCCCGATCTGTTTTTCGAACGCTCTACCGGTATTTCGACTTGCAGTTCGTCTGTACTCTCTAGGGCGACGGCGCGCTCAATGGTATTTTCAAGTTGCCGCACATTTCCCGGCCACTCATAGGCAGCCAATTCCCTCAATGATTTTTCCGCGGTTCGCACAATACTCTTGCCAGCGGCGGGAGAATACTTTTTAAGAAAATGCTGCACCAGCAGTGGAATGTCTTCCTTGCGCTCGCGCAAGGGCGGCACGTCAATCGGGATCACGCTGATGCGGTAATAAAGGTCTTCGCGGAAGCTTTTCTCGGCTACCATGGCATCCAGATCCTTGTTCGTGGCAGCAATTACGCGCACATCAATAGGAATCTCGTGGCTGCCTCCTATCATGCGAATGCACCGCTCCTGTAAAACACGCAGGAGCTTGACCTGCATGGCCATGGTCATTTCGCTGATTTCATCGAGGAAGATCGTACCGCCATTGGCGACTTCAAAAAGTCCGCTCTTGTTCTGCGAGGCCCCGGTAAATGCTCCTTTGACGTATCCGAAGAGCTCGCTTTCCAATAGTGTTTCAGGAAAGGCGCCGCAGTTGACGGAAACAAACGGCTGGCTGGCGCGCGGCGAGCAGGCATGCACAGCGCGTGCCACTAGCTCCTTGCCCACGCCGCTTTCTCCGTGCACCAGCACGGTGCTTTGCGTTGGCGCTACAGTTCGGATGGTCTGTTTGAGCTGCTGGATGCGCGGGCTGCTTCCCGTAATATTGTCGAGCGAGTTGCGGGTCGAAGCATCGCGCTTGAAAGCGAAGTTCTCACGACGCAGAGAAATGGTCTCCAAAGCTCGCGTTACTGCTACCCGGATTTCCTCCACCAACCCAGGACCTTTGTGAATGTATTGAAACGCCCCGGCATTTACGGCATTGACAGCGGCTTCATAGTCTTCTACGGCTGTTATCAGAATTACAGATGTTTCTGGTGAGGCCTTTCGGGTATGACGCAGCACTTCGATGCCGTCGTGGTTCGGCATTTTAATGTCACTGATGACCACATCATACAGAGCGCTGCTCAGCTTTTTGATGGCCGCTTCACCCGAGGTAACGGTTTCGATGCGGTGTCCTTCTTTGCGTAGTGAGATTTCCAGCACTTCGCAGATGGAGCGAGTATCATCGCAAACCAGGATGTTACCCATTCACTCCTCCTGCCTTCGCGAGTTCTAACCGCCCCTTGTCAGGACCGTGCTGGCTAGAGTCGGCTTTGGGTGGGCGGAGGAACTCAAGCCGAAATTCAGAGCCCTTACCCGAGGCCGAGCTTACTGAAATCTGTCCTTCATGCGCCTGAATAATCTGATACACGATGGCCAGTCCCAGCCCCGTTCCACCTTCAAACCGGGATTGGAATGGTTCAAAGATTTTTTCCATCAGTTGCGAATCCATTCCAGAGCCGGTATCACCAAAGTAAATCAGCCAGGTTTTTTCCTTCTCCTTCAAACCTACGGCCAGCGTTCCCCCTTCCGGCATTGCACGCACTGCATTCTCACAGAGGTTCCAGAAGACCTGTTTGAGTTTGTCGCCATCCACGATTGCCAGCGCGTCCGAGGTTGCATATTGACGGACAATAGAAATTTTTTTGCCGCTCGACTTTGCCGGGTTCAAGATCAGCGGATGGTTTTCCAGCAAGGCCAGCGTGTCATTCAGCAAAGAGACAAGATTCTGCGGCCTGAATTTGTAACTCTTTTCGCGTGAATAAATCAAAAAGTCAGAGATAATCCGGTTCAACCGCTCTGATTCGCGTGTAACAATCTCCACCAGCGTGCGTTGCTCGTCGTTCAAGGTGGAGATATTGGTCAGCACTTTCACCGAACCTGCAATCGAGGAGAGTGGGTTGCGTATCTCGTGGGCAATGCCTGCAGCCATGCGTCCCACGGCGCTGAGCCGGTCGCGCATTCGAATCTCGTGTTCCAGGCGGCGAAGATCGGTTAAATCGGCAAATGTATAGATATAGCCCAGTTCCCCCTGCTCAGCCACGCGTAACAGCGAAACCTTCATTCCAAAGATCTTTTCGGTTCCCTCAGGCGTCACGCAGCGCACCTCGCCCTTGATGGAGGGACTCTCAAATCCAGGCAGCCGGTCGAGAAAGAGCTCCTGAACGTTCTTCCCGATCACGTTTTGCACTCTTCGCTCCAGCAATTTTTCGCCAGCGGGATTCAACAAAGTGATGCGGCCCTGCAGATCTGCCGTGATCAAGCCTCCGCTCATCGAATGGATGATACTTTCGTGGAGCGCCTGCAAATTTTCCAGTGCCTGTACGTCTCCCTGCCGCAATTTTCCGCTCAAGGTGCTGGCCAGGTAGGCGACGGCAAAATATGCACAAAAGTTGACCACGATCACCAATTGCAGGGTTTTGTTGTCGGGCCGAGACGACATGGAATAGGAATGCAGCAAACCGTATTGCGTAAGCTCCAACATCGCGGCAAAGAGAACAAAAGAGAGGCCCGCCGTTAAATATGCCCATACGCGCGGCAACTGAATGCTGGCAACAATAATGATCAGGGGATAGAGAAAATTGAAGGATGTATCAATACCGCCGGTCACGTAGAGAAGCGCCGTGGAAAAGGCGATGTCGGTCAGGATCTGCAGGCGCACATGCGCGCGTGTATCATGCCACAACACCAGGAGAAGAATCTCGAAAAAAGAGATGGAATACCAGAGAACAATGATGCAAATGAAACCGCGAACCGGAACGCGGACATTGGTTTGCGTGAGCTGGAGAATCGCCAATTCAATGCCCAGCAGGAAGGTGATGATGATGATACGCACCT
>WNFE01001129.1_pt1 | contig 19285 bp, 14 predicted proteins | sample 5400451 | NCBI WGS metagenome assembly WNFE01 (sample SAMN13153344, study PRJNA577476) | soil metagenome | isolation source: 200 cm saprolite under Douglas fir tree site 2 hole 2 | place: USA:California | collected 2015-04-18
GATATTGTTTTCGCCAACGCCGGCGTTGGCGAATTTGTTCCCTTTGGGGCCGTCACCGAAGAGCATTTCGACAAGCTATTCAACATCAATGTGAGGGGAACGCTGTTCACGGTGCAAAAGGCCTTACCGCTACTGAAGGATGGCGGCTCTATCATTCTCAACGGCTCTGTCGCGAGTGTTAAAGGTACTGCCGCCTTCGGCGTTTACGCCGCGAGTAAGGCTGCAATCCGCTCTTTCGTGCGAACCTGGACTACAGATCTGAAGGACCGTCGTATCCGCTCAAACGTTGTTAGCCCGGGTCCGATCAATACCCCGCTAGCGAGTCGGCAAGCTGCAGACGTGATTGCGCGGATTGTGTCCACGGTCCCGATGGGACGCATGGGGAAACCCGAGGAAGTTGCTAAGGTGGCGTTGTTTCTGGCGTCGGATGACTCCAGTTTCGTCACCGGTATCGAACTGTTCGTTGACGGCGGAAGAGCGCAGATTTAAACGCCAGATCTAATCAGAAGGGCGGGAGACTTTTTTTGGCGGGAGCGCTCGGAACGCCCGAGCGACAGTTGACGGGCTTACTGCTGCCCGATCGGATGCTCGGAGCTTTCTCAATGCCATGGCAGCCGAGTGCGACTTGCCCCAGTGGCACATCGCGTCCAGCAACGGCCGCAGCGACCTACCTAGAGGAGTAATTGCGTATACCACTCGCGGCGGCGCGTCCGCAAATACGGTGCGTTCAACGATTCCCGCGCTCTGCAGATCGCGGAGTTGATGGGAGAGCGTTCGTTGCGTCATTCCGGTAATAGCGCGTTTTAGTTCGGAAAACCGCTTGGTGCCTTGGAAAAGTTGTTCGAGAACGGCGGCTTTCCAACGTCCACCGACGATACGCGCGGTGGTTTCTACGGAGCAAAGTTCCGGGCGTTTAGTCATGTTGGGCCTGGTTCCACATTGTATACCATATATCGCACGCGTGCAACGTATTCTCATGTAACCACGCTCGCCCATTCTTCATCTATCTTGACCATGACGATGTCAGGGCTGGATTTCTAAGCAGCGCGGCCTCCAGCACCAATCGTCCAAGCCCGGAACGGCAACGCAGAGAAACTCCTTTGGAGAGGGACATGCAACTTGAAACAAAACATCGATGGAAGAGTAAGACGCTCCGCAACGTGACGCCGCGGGGGATCCTGGCCCTCGCCCTGGTAACTCTTGCCGGCCTAAATGCCGGTTGTTCCAGTTCAGCCCAACCCAAGGCTCCAGCGCCCGTGGAAGTTAGTGTAGCGGAAGTTATCTGCAAACAAATCGGCGAAAGTGATGAGTTCACCGGCCGCCTTGAAGCCGTGCATGCGGTCGAAGTGCGCCCGCGCGTTTCCGGCTACTTGCAGAGTGTGCACTTCAAAGAAGGCGAGATCGTTGGGGAAGGCGACCTCTTGTTTCAGATCGATCCGCGACCCTTCCAGGCGGAAGTGGACCGTCTCAAGGGCGAACTCTCGCAAGCAAAAGCGCAGCGTGCGCGCGCGGAAAGCGATTTTGAGCGCGCCGAACGCCTTCACAATAACGACGGGATGTCAGCCGAGGAATACGACCGGCGCGCCGCAGTCCGCAACGAAGCCGAAGCTCGCATCGCCTCCACCCAAGCAGCGCTCCGAGGCGCCGAACTGAATCTTGAGTTCACGCGTGTCACAGCTCCGATTACAGGTCGCGTGGGCCGCGCCGAGATCACCGAAGGGAATTTGGTCGAAGGGGGAGCCGGGCAGGTCAAGCCTCTGACCACTTTGGTTTCGCTCGATCCGATCTATGTCTACTTCGATGTCGATGAGCAAACATACCTCAAGTACGCCCATGTCACGCAAATCCGCAAGACAGGTTCGGGCGAACTGCCCGGCGCGGCTCTGTTAGGCCTGGCGGATGAAAACGGGTTTCCCCACGTCGGTCGGCTGAGCTTTGTAGACAATCAGGTCAGTTCCTCGACAGGAACGATTCGCTTGCGCGCGACTTTCGCGAACAAGAACTTGACTCTGACTCCCGGGCTCTTTGCAAGAATTCGTTTGCAGGGGGGCGGGGCGCAGAGCGGCTGCCTGGCAAAGGACGAGGCCGTCGTCACGGATTTGAATCAAAAATACGTGTTCGTGCTCGGCAAAGACAATACGCTCGAGTATCGCACCGTAACACTCGGCCGGATGACGGAAGGGTTGCGTATCGTGCGTCATGGCTTGCGCGAGGGCGACACCATCGTCGTCAGCGGCCTTCAGCGAGTGCGTCCCGGAGCCACTGTCACACCCAGGAGAGTTTCTATGGCCGGCCAAGCCAGCCCGCGGGGTGATACATCCGCACAATCGGTACTCGTGGGAGAGGCAGTGAAGTCGCGTGAGTCGAAAGTGCATGAATAGTCCAGGATCCTCATGAATATCTCTAATTTCTTCATTAAGCGTCCGATTTTCGCGGCGGTTATCTCCATCATCATCTTTGTGATCGGCGCGATCGCATATTTTCGGCTTCCCCTGAGCGAATATCCGAATGTTGTGCCGCCGACTGTCGTTGTACGCACCTCGTACCCGGGCGCGAATCCCACGGTCATTGCGGACACTGTCGCCTCGCCGCTCGAACAACAGATCAATGGCGTCGAAGGCATGCTCTATATGTTTTCGCAAGCCACCGCCGACGGCGTCATGACTTTGACGATCACCTTCGGACTGGGTACGGACCTCGACAAAGCGCAAGTGCAGGTGCAGAACCGCGTATCGCAGGCGCTGCCGCGATTACCTCAGGAAGTCCAGCTTCTCGGCGTGACCACGGAAAAAACCTCGCCGGATTTGCTCATGGTCGTGCACCTGGTGTCTCCGGACAACCGTTACGACATGTTGTATCTCGCGAATCTCGCCATTCTCCAAGTCAAAGACGAGTTGGGCCGCATCCCTGGCGTCGGCAATGTGCAGATCTTTGGCGCTGGCGATTTCAGCATGCGCGTATGGCTCAATCCAAACAAATTGGCCTCGCACAACTTGACGGCCACGGATGTCGTCCAGTCGATTCGTGAACAAAACGTGCAGGTTGCCGCGGGTGTGCTTGGCGCTCCGCCGACCAACACAGGAAGCACAGCGTTTCAGTTGCTTGTAAACACGCAGGGGCGTCTCACGACCGAGGAAGAATTCGGCAACATCATTGTGCGCGCCGCCAAGGACGGCCAGATTACGCGCATCCGCGATTTAGGCCGCGTCGAACTGGGCTCCAGCACGTACGCACTCCGAAGTTTATTGGACAACAAGCCTGCCGCCGCCCTTCCCATTTCGCAGCGGCCTGGCTCGAACGCCCTCCAGACGTCGCAACAGGTGCGCGACACCATGGAACGTCTCAAGAAATCATTTCCGGAAGGCGTGGACTACAAAATCGCCTACGACCCGACGGTTTTCGTGCGCGAATCGATTCAGGCTGTGGGCCACACGTTTATCGAAGCCCTCATCCTGGTCGTGCTTGTGGTACTTGTCTTCCTGCAGACTTGGCGGGCCTCCGTTATTCCTCTGCTGGCGCTCCCCGTTTCGCTCGTGGGAACCTTCTCCGTCATGCTCCTGCTGGGCTTCTCTCTGAACACGCTCTCGCTGTTCGGGCTGGTCCTGGCCATTGGAATCGTCGTGGATGACGCGATTGTCGTGGTTGAAAACGTGGAGCGAAATATCGCACTGGGGCACGAACCGCAGGAAGCTACTCGCCGCGCGATGGAAGAAGTTAGCGGGCCAATCGTGGCCATCGCCTTGGTGTTGTGCGCGGTTTTCGTTCCCACGGCGTTCATCGTGGGACTCTCCGGCGAATTCTACAAGCAGTTTGCCCTCACGATTGCCATCTCCACTGTGATTTCCGCGTTTAATTCCCTCACGCTGAGCCCGGCGCTTGCGGCACTTCTCCTGAAATCTCACGGCGCCAAGAAGGATTCCTTCACGCGGGCCATCGAATTTGCATTTGGCTGGTTTTTCAAGCTGTTCAACCGGTTCTTTGGCCGTGCTTCGAGCGGTTACGGGATCCTTGTCACGCGCACCCTGCGCTCCAGTCTGATTGCCGTTGTGGTTTATATAGGACTAATCGGACTGACCATTCTCGGCTTCTCGCGGGTGCCAACGGGATTTGTTCCCACCCAAGACAAGGGATATCTCGTGTGCCTCGCGCAGTTGCCGAATGGCGCCACCCTCGATCGCACCGAAGATGTAATTCGCAGGATGTCCGACATTGCCTTGAAACAACCGGGAGCGCGCAATGCCGTTGCATTTCCTGGCCTGTCGATCAACGGCTTCACCAACAGCCCGAATTCCGGAATCGTATTCGTTGGTTTGAAACCTTCGGAAGAGCGACTGTCTCCGGAGCTTTCCGCGAATGCCATCGCCGCGAATCTCAACAAACAATTTGGGTCCATCCAGGAAGCATTTATCGCCGTGTTCCCTCCGCCGCCCGTTCAAGGAATAGGTACGGTGGCCGGCTTCAAACTCTACATTGAAGATCGTTCGGGAACGGGCTTGGAGTCACTTTACAAGGAGACGACTTCGACCCTGCAGAAAGGCAACCAGACACCCGCGCTTACAGGAGTGTTTTCCAGCTTCGATATCAACGTGCCGCAGATCGATTCTCATGTGGACCGCGAAAAAGCCAAAACTTACGGCATTCCCCTCAACGATGTGTTTGACACCTTGCAGGTTTACCTGGGTTCGCTTTATGTCAACGACTTCAATCGTTTTGGCAGGACCTACCAGGTAAATGTGCAGGCGGAGTCGCCATACCGATTGCAGCCGGAAGATATCAGTCACCTCAAGACAAGAAACTTGGCCGGTGAAATGATTCCGCTGGGATCGGTAGTCACCGTCAAGCCGACTTACGGACCGGACCGCGTCATGCGTTACAACGGATTTCCCGCGGCGGAAATTAATGGGGCGGCTGCGCCTGGATACAGTACCGGCCAGTCCGAGAGCGCCATCGCCAAGGTGCTTAACGAACAATTGCCAAACGGAATGAAATACGAATGGACCGAGCTCACCTATCAAAAGATTCTTGCCGGCAACACTATGGTTTACATTTTCCCACTCTCTGTTTTCCTCGTGTACCTGGTGCTTGCCGCTCAGTACGAAAGCTGGTCGTTGCCTCTCGTAATCATCTTGATTGTTCCCATGACTCTGTTTTCCGCCATCGCCGGCGTCTGGCTGCTGAATGGCGACAATAACGTCTTCACGCAAATCAGTTTGATTGTTCTCGTCGGGCTGGCTTGCAAGAACGCCATCCTTATCGTCGAGTTTGCCAGGGAGAAACAGCTTCAGGAGGGGGCGAACAGAGTTGAGGCCGTGCTGGAAGCGTGCCGCTTGCGTTTGCGCCCGATTCTAATGACTTCTCTCGCCTTCACGATGGGTGTCATTCCTCTGATGCTATCTACGGGAGCCGGGTCAGAAATGCGCCGTGCCATTGGCGTTGCCGTATTTTTCGGCATGCTTGGCGTCACCGCCTTTGGCTTGGTGCTGACTCCGGTCTTCTACGTCCTGGTTCAGCGATTGGTGGAGGGCCGCGAGAACAAGAAAGCTGGCGCCAATGCAGGTCTGTCGGACGCGGCTTCGGTGGAGGCATAGAACTGTGTTCATGCGCTTCTTAAAATACCCTGTGTTCTTCGCCTCTGTAGTTGGCGTAACCGGCTGCGCGGTTGGCCCGCACTACAAAGCACCGCAGCCTGCGGCGGTGGCCTACCACGCCGCGGACCCGCAACTTCTCACCGACGCGCCGTTCGATCCGCGCTGGTGGAACCAATTCGAGGATCCCGTTCTTGATTCGCTGATCCAAAAGTCGCTTACGGCCAACACCAGTATCCGTATTGCACAAGCGCGTCTCGCGGAAGCGCGCGCCATTTTTGATGAGCGAAAACTTGATCGCTATCCCACGGTTCCTGCCGATGCGAGTTACACTTATGCGAAACAGCAGATCCCGGGATTTTTCAACAACCCGGCTACCATAAATACGTTCCGTTCAGGGTTTGACGCTTCCTGGGAGGTCGATTTATTCGGACGAGTTCGTCATAGCGTGGCTGCCGCAAGAAGCGACAATCAGGCGGTCGAAGCGGACATGCGCGATGTTGAGGTTAGCGTAGTAGCCGAACTGGCGCGCAACTATTTTGAGTTGCGTGGGGCGCAGTGGCGCCTCGCCGTTGCGGAACGCAGCTTAAAGAATCAGCGAGACACATTGCGATGGACGCAGCTCCGTCGTGATGCCGGTGTGGGCGAAGAGCAAGATGTGGCTAGCGCGGCAGCACGCGTCGCGGCTATCGACGCGACCATACCGTCGCTGGAACTTGAAACGAAACGTGCGGAATACCGGCTGGCGGTGCTCACGGGAACTCGGCCAGGTGAGCTCTCTGCGGATCTTTCTCCCCGGAACTATGCTCCCATCGACAAGGCTTTGCCCATCGGGAACGCCGCTGACTTGCTGAGGCGCCGGCCGGATGTACGCGCGGCGGAACGGCGCCTTTCTGCGGCCACCGAACGTCAAGGAGTTGCAGTTGCTCAGCTGTTCCCGGAGGTCAGTGTCTCTGCTTTCGTTGGATTTTTGGCGGGGCGCGGCAGTCTCTTCTTTACATCGAGGTCCTTTGGAACAACCGCTTCGCCCAGCGTGACTTGGTCTGCCTTTGATCTAGGTCGCGCGCGCGCGCGTGTACGCGCTTCGAGTGCAGCCACGGACGAAGCCCTCGCTTCCTACGATGAAATCGTCTTACGCGTCCTTGAAGAAACGGAAAATTCCTTCTCCAATTACCACGCGCAACAAGCACGACTCGTAAAGCTGAACGCGCAAGCACAAGAGAGCAAGCGGGCAGCCGACATCGCTAGGCTACGCTACCGCGAAGGCGTGATCGATTTCTTGTCACTATTAGATGCCGAGCGCACGCAGTTGCAAGCTGAAGACGCCGTCGCCGAAAGTGAAAAGGATGTCTATGTCGCAGTGATCGCCCTTTATAAGGCTCTCGGAGGAGTACCAAGCTGACCCAAGCCCTTGTCCTACTATGTGGTTCTTGGCCAACCTGACTCAAATTGAAGGCTCACTCCACCAAGTCGGTTCGGGCCACCGCGCGATAACTCCCGGTTAATCGCGGACACATGCTGCGAAAACAGGTGCGCTGAAACGATGAAAATCAGTGGAAATGACCGTTCCACTAACGTTCCAAAACCCTATGTAATTACAGTTTCGAGGGTTCGCCGGGTTCGATTTCGTAGGCGCGACGTCACGCGCCGAGTTCCCTACTGAAACCTCTTCCGTCCCCGACTGGGTGAAAGTTGCCTGGGGCTCTGTAATTTCGATTCTCTCTGGTTTCGATGACATACTGATCTCCCTCTTTCCGGTGATTCGATTGCCGTTGATCGTTGAAGCGCGTTCGTGCATTCGCCTTGCGCGAGCCATTGCCCTGTGGGCAAAACTCGAATCCGCCGGCAAATCGAGGCTGGCGCACCAGTTTGGGGCTCAATGACCTGCGGAGCGCGTTCTTGGCGTGGAACAGTCGTCCCTTGGCTGCGGTCAAAGAGATGCCTATCGCTTCCGCAGTTTCCCGCATCGAGCGTTCTTGCAGCTGTTGAATCTGAACTACGACACGGAGGGTCGGTCGTAAGCGCTGGATGGCTTTCTTCAGCATGCTTTCTTCTTCGCTCTGGGCGCAACGCTTTTCGGGATTCGGCACATGATCACTTATTTCGTAGCGCGGGCCATCCGCATCAAAATTATCGTTGGAGTCCGTGGCGATCTCAGGCGAGGCGCGTTTCTTTCGGAGAATCATAAGCGCCGAGTTGATGGCGATGCGCGTGAGCCAAGTTCCGAGCTTGGACCTGCCGTCAAAATCCCTCATGTGAACAAACGCTCTCAGTAGCGAGTCTTGAACAGCGTCTTCTGCGTCCTCACGGCTTCTGGTGATCCGATGTGCAGCACGAAAGAGTTGCTGCCGATATCGCTCGGAAAGTGTATCGAAGGCAGTTGAATGCCCGAGCTTGGCGGCTTCCACGAGGCTCTGGTCGCTCAGTCCGTGGGCGCCGCCCATTGACGTGGCGTAAGTTTCAGCCGATCTTTTCGTGAGGGACCGCATCACTTATCGACTCCATCCCTTGTAACCAGCACCAGGCGGAACCGCGCTTTGCCTTGCATCATGCGAGCGTAAGCATCAGCAGCCTGTTCGAGAGGAAGTGTCTCAATCATCGGGCGGATATTCTCGAGGACGCTGAAGGCAAGAGTGTCCTCGCTATCGATGGGCGTGCCGGTCAGGCTTCCGGAGATCGAGCGCCCACCAAAAACGAGCGGAAACGCATTCAATTGGATGGTATCCCCCGGCACTCCCACCACGAGGAGCTTGCCATGGGCAGCAAGACCGGACACAAGCGGCCCCATGGCACCACCACTGGTTCCTGTTGCAAGAATCGCTCTGGCCCCGCCCATACGCTGGAGCGCCGCGGCGGCATCGTCGACCGCAGAATCGATGTAGACGTGCGCGCCCAAATCTTTCGCAAGCTTTTCCTTTTCGCGTCCACGTCCGATGGCGACAGTACGGAATCCCATGTGCCGGGCAAACTGGACACCAAGATGTCCAAGTCCGCCAATGCCTTGCACCGCGACCAGATCTCCGCCGCGCAAGCCGGCGTTGCGAAGAGCGTTATAGGTGGTGATACCCGCGCAGAGGAGCGGGGCGGCTTCCGCGGAACTGAGCGTGTCAGGAATGGAAGCGATGCCGCGAGCTTCAGCGATCATCACTTCCGCATATCCTCCATCCACGGTCACCCCCAGGACTACTGGGTTCTGACAATTCACAGTGTCTCCGCGTCTGCACGGCTCGCACACCCCGTCTTCGCCAGCGATCAAGCCGACACCAACTCGCTGGCCGAGTTTCCACCGGGACACACCGCTGCCTAAGGCTTCAATGCGGCCAACCACTTCATGCCCAGGAACACGCGGCAGAGTGAGACCCGGATAAATGCCAGTGACCGTTGCGGCATCGGTGTGACAGATTCCGCATGCTTCCACGCGAATCCGAACTTGACCCGCTCCAGGTTCAGGAACTGAGCGTTCCACCACGCGAAGCTTGCCCGGTGCGGAGACTTCGACGGCTTTGTATGTGCCTTTCATCTAGGTCTCTTCTCCTATGTCTTCCGCTCGAGGCCAACCTCAATCCTTTTCTCTCTCCATCCATTCGCGAATATAGGGAGCACAGTTCTCAAGCTTCGCGCCGTCCGCTTCACAACGCGCGAGAAAGACCATTACATCTCGACCGACTAGACTCACATCTTTCAGATCTACAACGATGTCGCAGTAGTTCGTTTGGAGTTCAAAAAGCCTCCTTAACTCGGCGATCGCCGGTGTATCGATGCGGCCGCTTAGGGTGAAGACGGTGAATCTCCCACGCGGCGCAGTCTCAATCCTAAAAGCCATCGGATCAGGCCATTTGACCAACATCGCAGTCGCGGCTCTGCTGCGCCGCGTTCGTTCCATCCGGGCACCCGTCCCGAGCAGTGCAACCGAGCGTCCAATTGCATGTCACTGAAAACAAAGCTCGAAAAAGAGATTGGAGTGACAGGATCTTAGGAAGTGCCAGAATCCTGGGAGTTGAATGAGGGACTTACCGGGTGGGGCGTTTCCTTATGTTGAGCTGTTTGATTTTCAAATCCAGCGTTGACCGCGGAATTCCGAGTTTGGCAGCCGCGCCATTTGGCCCGGCAACTTTTCCGTTGCTTTCCGCAAGAGCCGCTTCGATCAATTCCCTCTCATAGCCCTGGAGGGTTTTCGTGAGAGGAGCTGAAGCCTTCTGGCGAGCTACAATCTTACTAGAAAGCCAGGCCGCATCGATCGAGAAGGTATCCCCGGTACAGAGGATTACGGACCTCTCGACGATATTTTGCAGCTCTCGAATGTTGCCTGGCCAATGATAAGACTGGCATAATTTCAGCGTATTTTTGTCGATCTTGCTGATTTGCTTTCCGGCTTTCTCCGCATAGCGCTCCACGAAGTACTCGACCAGCATCGGAATGTCTTCTTGACGCTGCCGGAGAGGCGGCACGTCAATCGGGAAAACATTCAGCCGGTAGAAGAGGTCGGCCCGGAAGGCTCCCGCAGCGATCGCTGCCGATAAATCGCGGTTGGTGGCAGCGATAATTCGAACATCACTGGAAATGACGCGGCTACCGCCCACTCGTTCAAATTGGCGCTCCTGAAGCACGCGAAGCAAAGCAATCTGAGTTTCTGCGGGAAGCTCGCCGATTTCATCTAGAAAGATGGTGCCGGAATGCGCCATTTCAAAGCGGCCTTGGTGCCGCTGCAAAGCACCGGTGAAAGCCCCCTTCTCGTGGCCGAACAATTCTGAGGCGATGAGCGAAGAAGGAATGGCGGCGCAATTCACGCTAATAAAAGCCTGGCCAGCACGCTGCGAACCCTTATGTATGGCGCGCGCAATCAGTTCCTTCCCCGTGCCGGTTTCGCCTGTAATCAGCACCGTTGAGTCGGTGGGAGCAACTTTCACGATGCTGGAAAGGACAGTTTTCAAGGCGGGCGAGGAGCCCACGATCTCCTCAAACATGAAAACCTGGTCGATTTGCTCTCTGAGGACGACGTTCTCGTCGTGAAGGCGCTCTTTCAGCCGCTTGATCTCTTCGAAAGCCTTCTCTAATTCATCCTCGGCGCGCTTGCGCTTGTCGATATCCGTCGCCAAGTAATACCAACGGATAACGCGACCTTCGGCATCACGCTCCGGACGGCTTCGGTTGTGGAACCAACGCCACACGCCATCGGGTCCACGGCTACGCTGCTCGAAATCAAGTGGTTGCCCAGTCTCGATCGAGCGTCTATAGGCTTCAATCATGCGAGGAAGGTCATCCGGATGAATGTTGTCGCTGGTGGACCAATTCTTCAACTCCTCAATCGTCATGCCGAAATATTCCAGGATTTGACGGTTGACCAGTTCGATCTCGCCAGCCGCATCCGAGGTAGATACAAACCCGGGGATACTGTCGAGAATCAGGCGTAGACTCTGCTCATTCAACCGGAGGGCATCCTCAGCGCGCTTCCGGTCGTCAATGTCCGTCAACAACATATACCAACCGCTGATACGGCCCTCCGTGTCTCGCGTGGGCAGAGCCCGAGATTGGAACCAGCGGTACACGCCATCAGCACGCCGCTGTCGGAGTTCAAGGTCATAGGGCTGCCCGGTTTCGATCGAGTGCTTCCACGAGTCGACCACGCGAGGGAGATCATTGGGATGGACAACATTGCTGGTGGCCCAATTCTTCAATTCCTCAGGCGTCTTGCCAAAATATTCCAAGACTTGACGATTGACAAGCTGGACCTCGCCCGCAGCACTCAAAGTACACACAAACCCAGGAATCGTGTCGATGATGGTTCGCAGTTTGTTTTCTGAGTTTCTAATTTCGACAACCGCATTCTTCAAGGCTAGGCGTGATCGTTCCAGCTCGATCGCGATTAGAGCGATGTGAGCCGCCGCCTGGATCAATTCAAGATCACGATTGTTTGGAATCCGCGGCTCAGCATAGGACAAGCAGAAGGTGCCAAGGACTTCGCCGTCTTTCGAAATGAGCGGTTCGGACCAGGCCGCACAGAACCCGTGGTTTAGGGCCAAATCTCGAGCTTCATCGGGCCATCGCGGGTCGTCGGAAATATCCGGGATAATCACTCGTTGTTTCGTGAACGCAGCGGTACCGCAAGAACCTCGGTTAGGACCAATCGGCCAAGGTGTGATGGCCGCCGTAAGTGCGGCGGGAATATGAGGGCCAGCACCCGGGACCAGCTCCTTGCCGTCCGGTTCCATCAAACAGACCATGGAAGCAACGGGTGGCGCGTGAGCATCAATGGAAGCACACAAATCGTTCAGCACCTCCGAGAGGCTTGCGCCATTGGCCATCATCTCCAGGGTTCGTTTCTCCGCAGCTAATAGTGATTCCGCTTGCGATGGGTTTGTGGTATTTCGTCCTTGTTTGAATTGAGATCCAGCCGGCTGCAACACGCCCACGGCGTCGCTGAGTAGTATTTCGTGGTCCGGTTTGAGTCGCGATTCCGGGGAGCTCATCGTGTTCTCCATATTGGGGTCCCGGTTCATGACCCGTTCGTCATAACATACGCTCTAAGAACGGCGCACGCCACTGGTGCGGGATCTCAGGCGAGGCTTCCGTGGATACGGATGTTTAAGCCCTGCCCTGCCCATATCAGCCACTAAGACAAGCTAGCTTTTGCTTGCACCATTATTGCCTTCCAGCCGGACAGCTGCCCACATCCCGGCTTTCTTAAGCAAACGCACGAGTTCTGTTCTTTCACTGGATTTCAATACCGCCATGGTTTCCTCCATGTCCATGGCGTGTTGTTGGAAAGCCCGCTCAATTAAGCCTCGGCCCTTCTCGGTAAGTTGAACGATTCGCGCGCGGAGGTCCCCCGTGTCGGCAGTCCTCCGGACCAGCTTTCTTGATTCCAGCCGATCGACGGCTGCCGTAATGGAGCCGCTGGTGAGCAGAACCTTTTTCCCGATGACATTCACCGGCTGCGGGCCCTTGTGAAGAAGCGCTTCCAATACTGCGAACTCCGAAAGCCCGAGGCCCAACGCGGAGATGCTCCGAACGGCATTCTGCTCGATCGCGTGGGCGGCCCTCCGCAACACCCACCAGACATGAGTTGCCGCTTCGCCGCTCGGTTTCGGAATTCGTGTCAGTAGCCGCATAGTCCTCTTTACGTCGACCTGTCTCATAATACTCCATGTCGAGATATTGTGGCAATCCGATATACCACCATTGACTGATGTATCTTCTGCTTCGTGTCGTGCATCTATCTTGATGTCAAGATATTATCCCCAGCCCTCGGAGGCCAGAAGGAATTCCATGAAAACGACTTACAAAATTGACCCGGCGCACTCCACTGCGCAATTCGTTGTCCGCCACATGATGATCACCAATGTTCGGGGTGGATTCAGCGGCGTGCAAGGCACGGTGGTATACGATCCGGAGAAACCCACTGCTTCGAGCGTTGAAGTGGTGATCGACGCGGGTACCATTAACACCCTGGAAGCCGCCCGTGACACGCACCTGAAGAGCGCGGATTTCCTGGATGTCGAGAAATATCCCACCATCAACTTTAAAAGCAGCGAGATCACGCTGCATGGCGATGAACTGCGGTTGGAGGGTAACCTGACGATCCATGGAGTGACCAAGGAGGTGGTTCTGAAAGTAGAAATCCCGTCGGCGGAGACAAAAGACCCCTGGGGGAATGCCAGGATCGGCGCTTCGGCAACCACGAGGATCAAGCGCAGCGATTTCGGTCTTAATTGGAACGCGGCGCTTGAAACTGGAGGATTCCTGGTTGGCGATAATCTGAAAATCGAGTTGGAAGCTTCTCTGATAAAAGCATAATAGGACGCCTCGCAGACCGCAGGCCACCATATCGTCCGTCGGTAAGAGTGAAAGTTTTCTGAATGAATCTGTAACAACCAAGCGCACTGATCTATCTAACTAGGCGTGCCTGGGAGGAGTCACCTAGATGCAAATCGGAATCGACAGTTTCGCTGCAGCCATTTCCGACCCGGCCACAGGTCTAACGCTCAGTCCCGTGAAGCGCATGCACCATCTACTGGAGGAGATTGAGCTCGCCGATCGCGTCGGCCTGGACGTCTTTGGTATCGGCGAACATCACCGCGCGGAGTTCCTCGACTCAGCTCCCGTTGTGATTCTCTCCGCTGCCGCCGCGCGCACGGAAAATATCCGTCTCACCAGCGCAGTCACGGTTCTCAGCGCATCGGACCCTGTTCGCGTTTTTCAGGAGTTCGCGACTCTCGACCTCATCTCCCGGGGCCGCGCTGAAATCGTCGCCGGTCGCGGTTCCTTCATTGAGTCCTACCCTCTGTTCGGCCTGCGCCTCGAAGATTACGACTCGCTTTTTGCCGAAAAACTCGACCTTCTCCTGAAAATCCGGGCAAGCACGCAAGTACACTGGTCCGGCAAACACCGCGCCGCGCTTACCGGCCAGGCAATCTACCCTCGCCCGCTTCAGAATCCATTGCCTATATGGGTTGGTGTCGGCGGCACTCCCGAATCTTTCGTTCGCGCCGGCATGCTCGGCCTTCCTCTCATGGTGGCCATTATCGGCGGTGAGCCTAGACGCTTCCGCCCACTCATAGACCTCTACCGGGAGGCTGGGCGCCGCGCCGGTCATTCTCCCGAACGGCTTACTGTAGGTCTTCATTCCGTTGGTTTTCTCGCGGACACCACGGACGAAGCCGCGGAAATATTCTTTCCAGGCTATGCGCACACCTTTACGGAAATCGGCAAGGAACGCGGCTGGCCGCCCGCCACACGCGCTCAATTCGACGCCCTGCGCGGACCTGCTGGCGCGCTGCTGATCGGCGACGCCAAAACTGTCGCGAAAAAGATCCTTTATGTGAATGAAGTTCTCGGCGGCATCTCGCGCATCACATTCCAAATGGGTGTCTCGACGCTTCCGCACCAAAAAATGTTGGACGCCATTGAGATCTTCGGCACGCTCGTGGCGCCTATTGTCCGGAACGAACTCGGCGTCGCCGCTGTACGCGCCTGATCAATTTTCAGGCCCAAATCATGTTATTGAATCCAATGTGCGAACGGAACCCGTGAGAACGATCCAGAACATTCTGTTCCCTGCAGACTTCTCGCCGTCCTGCATTGCCATGGCCCCCTATGTGAAAAGGTCGGCGGCTATTTTTGGAGCCAGAGTGACACTGGTTCACGTCTTCGACCTTTACAGTCATGACGCATTGCAACTCTATGTGCGAGCACTCTCCGAAGTTGCCGAAGAGCAGCAGAACCTTGCCCGCGACAAACTCAATTCGTTCCTCACGTCTGAATTCCCGGTGGGTGAGTGCCCGAGAATCTTGTTGTCGGGCGTTGCGGCGGCACAGATCACTCAGCTCGCCCTGACGAACGGCTTCGATCTCATCATCATGCCCACACACGCGGGCCTCTTCCGCAGGATGTTGCTCGGCTCCACGACAGCGAAGGTATTGAACGATGCTGATTGCCCGGTATTGACCACGCAGCACGCGGAGACGATTTCACCAAGGCAGCTCGAACACCGGGAATGGGTCTGCGCCATCGGCTTGGACTCGGATTCGCAGAGAGTTCTTCGGTATGCCAGCCAGGCCGCGCAGTCTGTCAATGCGAATCTCACGCTCGTTCACGTGATTCCCGCGAGCGGGCCTGACCTGCCGGTCGAATTGGATTTGGAGGAGCGCTTGCAGTCGGCGAAAAAAGAAGCAGCGAGCCGTCGCATCAAGGCGTTGCAAAGCGCCGCTGGTTCGCAAGCACCGGTTAGCATCACCATCGGTCCGATTCGAGACATGCTGACCGAGGCAGCGCACAGATTGCGGGCAGATGTGCTGGTGATCGGAAGAAGCCCGCAGTCCGGCGTCCTGGGCCGCTTGCGGGATCTCAGTTACGCAATAGCCCGTGACGCTCCTTGTCCTGTGTTGAGCGTCTGATAGCGCGAGAAGTCCGCGTCGGGAGTCAGCTCCCGCCAATTTGAAATGACAACGTGGAGTGAGCTGTCCAGTGCAGAGGCAGGCATCCACTATTTGCCAGTTTGCTGCTGCTCCGGATCATCACTTCCAGATTGCCGACCACTCGGGAGTTAATCGGTTCGGGCCACGCTGGCTGCCTCAGGGCGTTATTAGGCTTCCGATGTGCTCTTCCGCTCGCTTCCGATTGCGGGCGGACTGCCGCTACTGCGGCAAGCCCATTCGTCGCAACAAGTCGGAGTAGCGCGGGTCGGAGTGGAGGACATCAAAATCACGCTCAGTCTTGACCCAGGTCAAGAAATCCTCATGGCCGGCATACGCTTTCTCCAGGTAGAGAAAAGCCTTCGCTTGATCACCCAACAAGACATAATCACCGGCGATGTCGTAAGAAGAAACATATTCTTGATTGGCCTGCTTCAAGTCCCGGTCCAATGACTTCTGCCAGTAGCCCTTCCACCCTCCCGTCTGATAGGCCCTGCGCAACGATCTGATCCAGTCCGGGCTGGCTCCGGAGAGCGTCATCTCCTTCTGATACTGGGCCAAGGCTTGCTGCGCCATCCCCTTGTGGCGGTACTCCTCTCCAAGGCCATGAATGGAGTCGATATAATTCGGATCGATCTGCAGAGCTTTGAGATCCTGTTGGATTGCCAGGTCGTACAGACCAGTGGCCAAGTAGTGCCAGGCGAGGTGATGGTTGGCTGGGGCCGAAAGAGGATCCAACTGAACATAGAGTTCGCTCTCCTTCAATGATTCTTTGTTCCGGCCCATGGCCAGTAGGAAGTGTGAGTACATGTGGTGCGCGAGCGTGTCGCCGGGGTGCAGGTCGATGGCTTCCCGGAATTCCTTTTCCGCTCCGGCCCAATCCCAATCACCCAGAAACTTTACTTGGGCCAACGCCGCATGAGCATCGCCCAAGCTGTCGTCCAGTTCGAGGGCCTTCCCAGCGGCCGCCCGTGCGAGCGGAATGGAAACTTTTGGCTCCAAGCCTGTAACGCCAAAAACGTATGTGTCGGCCAGCCCGGCATAGGCAACGGCGTAGTTCGGATCTTTCTCAATCGCCTTTTGAAAATTCTCACGGGCAAGCTTCACGGCATCGTGCGTCCAGTTTTCAAAAGAGAAGCGGCCACGAAGATACAATTGGTATGCTTCGGGGTCGACCTTGCGAGCATTCGCGAGCCGGACCTTTTCTTCGGGTGTCAGCTTGATTTTGATCTCGTTGGCAATGGCTTTGGCAATATCGCGTTGTAGGGCCAGCACATCTGGAAAGTCGCGCTCGTAGCTCTCCGCCCAAAGGTGCTCCTCTGGCGAGACTCTGATCAACTGGGCTCTGATTCGCACCTTGTTGGCGGAAAGCGCTACAGACCCTTCCACCACCGCGTCCACATTCAGTTCTCGTGCAATTTCCGGGATCGTTTTCCGTGTACCTTTATAGTGTGTTGTCGAAGTTCGAGAAATGACACGTAGACGCGCAATAGAAGCCAGGTCAGTGATCAGCTCGTCCGTCATTCCATCCGCGAAGTATTCCTGAGCTCCATCGCCAGAGAGGTTTTCCAAAGGCAGCACAGCCAGGGAACGGATGGCCGGAGGACTTGGCCTTCCAAGAACTCGCTCGCGCAACCCGCCGACGTTCAAGCCGGCAAGCAACGCCAACAAAACCGCCAACACTAAGCCGACGGTCCATATCCTCCTGGCGCGGAACCATTCCAGAGGTGGCTTAGCGACTTGAGTCGTCGCCGATGCGGGCGACGCAACGGCCTCCTGTTGAGAGCCAGCCGTTGGCGGCTGCGTGCACTCGTGAAGCTGGGCCCGAACTGGGCCGTCCACGTGAGCGATAAACCGATAACCGCGCCGCGGCAATGTCTCGATAAACCGCGGCGAATCAGCTGAGTCACCCAAGACATTGCGGAGTCTCAAGACTGCGTTATTGAGACCCACGTCAAAGTCCACAAAAGTATCCGAAGACCAAAGCTTGTTGCGAAGCTCGTCCCTGGTTACGACTTCGCCGGGATTTTCCAGCAGCATAACGAGAATTTGAAACGGCTGTTCTTGCAGTCTGAGTCTGACGCCGTGCTTATGCAACTCGCCCGACGCAAGGTCAACCTGAAAGGGTCCAAAGCGGAGAACAGAGCGAGAATCATTTGGAATGTTCAACGGCCACCAAATTGTGAGCAGTCTAACACGTTGATGGTGCTGGGCAAAAGAAAGAGAAGGAGCGACTGCCACCTCGTAAGTTGCGCTTTCTGAGGAGGTTAGCTCGTTACCTGGATCATAGATGCTAGGTAGCCGCATTCCATTGATGTGCAGCCCCACAGGAGAGAAGGTGGCACCAATCGCGGTGGCAACGCGAAATTAGTAAGGAGAGGAAGTTCAAAATGAAAAGAACAAACACGAAGAAAATCGCTTGGGGCATGCTTCTCACACTCGGACTGGGGCTCACTCTGTTTGCGGTAAGCGCCTCAGCGCAAATCGAGCGCACCGCGGGACAATGGAAGACCTGGGTATTAACGTCTGGGAGCCAGTTGCGGCTGCCCGCTCCCCCGGGGTCGCACGAATCAAAGGAAGAAATCGAAGTGCTGGAAAAACTCGCGGAACAACGCGATGCGGCTGCGCTCGACTTGATCAAGTTCTGGGATGCCGGGGCACCCTCCTACCAGTGGAATCAAATGACGATCAACGAGATCAAAAAATTCAACGTGGGCACGGTTCGCGGCGAACGCGCTCTGGCGCTGGTCCACGTGGCCATCTATGACGCAACAGTTGCGGCATGGGACTCGAAGTACGTCTACAATCGGCCTCGGCCTAGCCGGCTCGATAAGGATCTCACGACTGTTATCGCCAATCCGCACAGTCCGTCCTACCCTAGCGAACATGCAGTGGCGGCCGGGGCGGCGTCTGCGGTTCTGGCGTATCTGTTTCCAACCGACGCCCAAGCGATCCTCGCCCAAGCTGACGCAGCTGGCAGGTCGCGGCTGCTGGCGGGCGTACAATACCCAACTGACGTCCAGGCAGGCATGGATTTGGGCCACGCGGTGGCAGCTCTCGTTATAGCTCGAGCCCAGTCCGATGGATCCAGCGCGATTTTTAATGGAACCATCCCATACGGCCCATGCAATTGGAAGGGCATAAATCCAGCCGAACCTCTCGCAGGAACGTGGAAGACCTGGGTGCTTTCCAGTGGAAGCGAATTCCGGCCTGGCCCGCCGCCGGCATGCGATTCCGCACAGGAAGCGGCCGAGCTCGCGGAAACCAAGAGCTTCCCCCGGGTACTGCCGGCTGCGGGTGCCGCCTTTGTTCCTGAAAGCGAAGGCTTCTTCTGGCAGGGGAGAGCAGTATCGTTTTGGTCCGACCTCCTAGACAAGAAAATCTTCGAGTACCGGATGGAGAATAACCCACCTCGTGCAGCGCGTGCTTACGCGATTCAGAGCATTACCGGCTACGATTCGATGGTGGCCTGCTGGGACGGCAAGTACACTTACTGGGCTATCCGGCCTTTCCAACTGGATGCCGCTACGAAAACCTTGTTCACCACGCCGAATCATCCTAGCTACCCCTCCGCTCACGCTTGCGTCTCAGGAGGAAACGCGGGTGCGCTCTCCTACCTGTTTCCACAGGATGCCGCTTCTTTCCAAGCGCAAGCAACCGAAGCGGCTGAGTCGCGCATTTGGTCCGGAATTCACTTCCGCAGTGACATCAACGCGGGTCTAGCCCTCGCTCAGAAGGTCACCCAAGCGGTGGTTGACCGCGTACAACAAGACGGCTCTCAGTGAAGTG
>WNFE01001180.1_pt1 | contig 19283 bp, 7 predicted proteins | sample 5400451 | NCBI WGS metagenome assembly WNFE01 (sample SAMN13153344, study PRJNA577476) | soil metagenome | isolation source: 200 cm saprolite under Douglas fir tree site 2 hole 2 | place: USA:California | collected 2015-04-18
TGGACGACTTCGCCTCGCAGCTCGAGGGCACGTTCGACTTGCTGCGCGCTGGCACGGTTGCGCCAAAGGCCGGCGCACACCTCTCCCCGCGACAGGTCTTCCAACGGGATAAGATCGTCGCTGCGATCGAGCACAAGCGGGCGGCCGGCATCAGCGCGGCGGAGGCCGTCGCCGACTATCTGCGCGACGCCGCGTTCACGACGCTCAATCGTTTTGTCGCGCTCAAGATGCTCGAGGCCCGCGAGCTGGTGCAGGAGTGCATCACGAAGAGTGAGCAGTCCGCCGGCTACCGGGAGTTCTGCGGCTTGGCCCCCGGCGTCGCCCTCCTCCCCGAGAGCGCCGGCTATCGCTTCTACATCGAGAGCCTGTTCGACGAGCTGTCCACCGAGGTGAAGGTTCTCTTCGATCAGAGGGATCCGGCGTCTGTGCTCTGGCCGAAGCGAGCCACTTTCGAGTGCCTGCTCGACATGCTGAACGCGACGAACCTCGCGAACGTGTGGGGCGAGGACGAGACGATTGGGTGGGTCTATCAGTACTTCAACAGTGGAGACGAGCGGCGTGCCATGCGCGAGGCCTCCCAAGCACCGCGCAACAGTCGCGAACTCGCGGTTCGCAACCAGTTCTTCACGCCGCGCTATGTCGTCCAGTTCCTTACTGACAACACGCTTGGACGGATCTGGTACGAGATGCGCGCGGGTCAGACGGCGCTCGTCGACCGTTGCGAGTACATGGTGCGCCGGCCTCGGGAGACGTATGCGCCCCGTGCGAAGAAGGACCCACGCGACGTCCAGGTGCTCGATCCCGCATGCGGCAGCGGCCACTTTCTGCTCTACGCGTTCGACCTGCTGATCGCGATATATGAAGAGGCATACAGCGACCCTGGGGGGCCGAGCAGCGAAGCCACAGGCAGGGCGCTCGCAGTCGATTACGTGAGCATCGATGAGCTGAGACGGGCGGTGCCGGCGCTCATCCTTGCCCACAACCTGCACGGCGTCGACATCGATCCGCGCTGTGCCCAGATCGCGCAGCTCGCGCTCTGGATGCGGGCTCAACGCGCGTACCGCGAGTTCGGCATTGGCCGTGCTAAGCGCCCGTTGATTCGCCGCTCAAATATCGTTGTGGCCGAACCCCTCGTTACTGACGATGCGACTCTAAACGACTTTCTGAAGAAGCTCGGCGACGCTGAGCTTGGTCGAGTATTCACGGATCTGGTCGACGCCCTGAAGCTGGCAGGCGATCTTGGTCTACTGTTGCGCGTTGAGGGCCTGATCGCACGTGGGCCCAAGCGCGGGCAAACAGGGGAACTGTTTGCTCCGGCCGAGGCCCGCATTCGAGCGACCCTTCCCAGCTTCGTCGCAGCTTCAGGCGCTTTCGCCGCGACGAAACGGCGCCTTTTTGCCGACGATGCGGCGCAGGGCGTGGGGCTCCTCGAGGCCGCAGAGAAGAAGTTTGACGTCGTACTGATGAATCCTCCGTTTGGCGAACCTTCAGATCGCTCACGACAAGCCCACAAGGTGCTTTACCCGGACGCAGCCGACAACCTTGCAGTGTCGTTCATTAGCCGTGGTGCTGAGCTCCTCGCGCCTCGTGGCTGTCTTGGAGCGATTGCTGACTGCTCGTGGCAGACAAAGTTCGACTACTCAGCCTTTCGTCGCCGCTTGATTGCGCATGGACTCGTCCAGTGCGTCGTGAACTTGGGGTGGGGAGTATTGGACGCTAACGTCGAGACAAGCGTCGGAGTCTTCGGAGCTGAGGGACCGGAGTTTCTGGGATGGCGCTGCCCACCAAATGCTCGGGCAGAGGATTTGAAGAGGTGGATCACGACGCGTCCATCAAGCTCGTATTTGCTCTCAGACTTCGCTGAGATGCCGAACGCCGTTCTGGCATATGAGATGCCTCGGGCTGAGTTCGCTGCTTATGAAGCGAGGTCATTCTTGCCGACGTCCATTCTTCGCGCGGTCGCCGGCATCAAGTCGTGCGATTCATCGGCTGACTTCCGAACGTGGTGGGAGGTCTCTCCATCCGCACTTGCCCTACGCTCGTCGTCCGCGGATTGGATGCTATTGCATAATGGAAGTCCGTACTGCCCGTTTCACTACCCCGCCCTCTTCGCGGTGCGAGCAAAACGTGGGTTTCAAGACCTTCTTGCAAGAGGTGGAGCCCTGCCAGGCGCGGCTTACTACGGAAGCCCAGGTTGCACGTACGGGAAGCGGACCGAGCGCATGTACGCATACCTCCGCGCCGAACAGGAGGTGTTCTCGCAGGAAGGACAGGCACTATTTCCTGTGGCAGATGCCACAGTGTGGGACGTGCTCGCCGTGGCGAACTCTGCGATCTTTGCTAGACACGCCAACTATGTTGCCGGTCAGCACAAGTACCACAATTACATCAACCAGATCGCGCTCGCCAGGACGCGCCACCGCACCGCGGCGGCGGCTGCGCGAGAGGCCCATTCAGTGTTGGCGCAGCTGGACGCGTCGAATGAGCTCGCACCAAATTTCGTTCATCCGGGGTCGTGCCCAGAGTTTGACTTGGACCTTGCCCCACCCGTTCGGGCACTACGTGCCCGAAAGCGGATTGACCGCGTTATTGCGCTTCACAGCGAAGTGAACTTGGCCTTTGCGATGGAGGAGGCAGACCGCGAGCCGCCCCAGGGGATTGACTACTATGAGGCCTACTTCGGTCGCACGTTCTGCGAGGAGCTTGTCCAGGGTGTCTGGGTGTCGTGGGCGATGGGCCGCGCTTTTGGGAGGTGGGGAGAGCTGGCACGGCACAGCGCGCTTGTCGATGACCCGGGGACAGCAAGCGACGTCACCACTGCGCTGGAGTCCGAGCTGCCACGCGAGCAGTTTCAGTACGACGCGCTACGAGAGCTCACCCGAACCAATCTCTTCCGCGAGCACATTGCTAGATATTCACGATCGAGGCGGAAGGCTCCCGTGTACTGGCAGCTGGCGACGCCGAGGGCCAGCTACTCCGTGTGGCTGTACCTGCACGCCTTCAGCAAGGACACGCTCTACAAGGTTCAAAACGACTTCGCGACCCCGAAGCTCGCGCACGAAGAACGCAAGCTCGAATCGCTGCGGAGGGAGATGCGCGAGAGCCCGAAGCCCGCAGAGCGAAACACCCTCGTCGCACAGGAAACGTTCGTTGAAGAGCTCCGCGCGTTTCTCGACGAGCTCAAGCGCGTCGCGCCGCTGTGGAACCCGAACCTCGATGACGGAGTGATCATTAACTTCGCCCCGCTCTGGCGGCTCGTCCCGCACCATAAGGCCTGGCAGAAAGAGCTGAATGCCACCTGGGATGCCCTGTGCGAAGGCAAGTACGACTGGGCGCACCTCGCGATGCACCTTTGGCCCGAGCGCGTGGTACCGAAGTGTGCGACCGACCGAAGTCTCGCCATCGCCCACGGCGTCGAAGACGCGTTTTGGGTCGAGGACGAGAACGGCAGGTGGAAGCGACGCGCGACGCCGACGCGGCCCATCGGGGAGATCGTTCGCGAGCGTAGCTCGGCGGCCGTGAAGGCGGCGCTGAAGAGCCTGCTCGATGCGCCAGCTGCACCTAGGAACGGTGGCGCGCGCGGCCGGCGCCGAGCGTCTTCCGCTGCCACCGAGGGAGTGAATTGCTGATGCATCCGCTGCACGACTACGTCGCCAAGCAACTCGCCGAGAAGCTGAAGAGCAAGAAGCTCGTCGTCTGGTACGACGCGCGCGGTGAGTTCGCGCCGTTCATCGCGGAGGTGCGCGGTGGCGCGCGAACGAGCAGCAACCTCATGCCGGTGTCGGTCGCTAGCATCGCCACGTGCCTTACCGAGTACGCGGGATCGATGTTCGAGCTGCGCGCGGTCGTCGAACCGCGCGTCAGCGGGGACACACCCGAGTCCGTCGTCATCTACTTGCCGGGCTGCGAACGTGACCGACGCGCCTCCGTGCTCATGGAGCTTGAGAAGGCGGGCGAGTGCTACGAGCCGCAGCTGAAGCGCCTCGCGCGCAACGTGCTCCGTCAACGGTACACCGACGGGGTCATCGACGAGATGCTGGCGCGTGAGCGCGTCACGTACGATGACCTCGCTCGCGCGTCGTCCGACGCGTCTTCGGTAGAGCCGCCGTCGATTCTCAAGGGCATCTTCCACGACGCTAGCGGAAACGACGGCTTGCTCGCAGCGTGGCTCATGAGCGACGGGCGAGACGGAGAGATCGCCGCAAAGGCAGCGACCCGCGAGCTGGTCAAACTGGTTCGGTCGCGTCTGGGCCTCGAGCTACCCGAAGACGCTGCGCTGGCGAAGCTCCGGGCTGTGACCCTTCGGTACGTGCTGGCGGGCGAGTTCCGCAGTGACTTGAGCTGTCCGGCGCCGACGTGCCTCGATGGTGTCCCCGGCCCCAAAACCAAGGAAGATGAGGCCGCGCTGCGAGAGCTGGCGCGCCGCATGCGGACGGGCTCCACCGACGCCTATGCAGCGCTCGCCGATCGGGTCGAGGAGGAGCTAGGCCTTCGCGGTGCGACGCTCCCAGCTGGGGCCCTGCGAGCCATCGACACATTCCGATTCGAGGAGCGCTCGCTCCTGAGTCACTGCGGTGAGCTCATTGCAACCACGAAGTTTGATGAGGTTCTGACACTCGTCGGCGAGCACGAGCACAGCTTCTGGCTCGACCGGGACGTCGGACGGAAGGCCCAATGGGAGGCGTGCCGCCGCATGGCAGAACTGGGCAGCCTGGCATCGGAGGTCAAGGTAGCCGTCAGTAAGGTGAAGGGCGACGCGAGCTCCTGGATCGATGCGTACACGGCCAAAGACGGCTGGTACCGCATGGATCAGGCGCAGCGTCGGCTGGAGGCCTGGGTGGCGAACCTCGATGAGGATCCAGCGGAACGCCCGCTCGGGGTCGTTCGCCGCCTCTATGAGGACGCCTGCCACGCGATGGCCGGCGGCTTTGCGAAGGCGCTGGTGAATGCAAACTGGACGGCCGGACCATCGCTGTCCCAGACCCAGATCTACACCAGCGTTGTTGCAGGGCGGCCTCGGCCGGTGGCGTATTTCCTGGTCGATGCCATGCGCTTCGAAATGGGTGTGGAGCTTGCCGAGCGGCTGCCAAAAGCCGCCGAAGTCGGCGTTCGCCATGCGGTCGGCGTGCTGCCGAGTATCACCGCGATCGGCATGGCGGCGCTCCAGCCCGGGGCATCCGCGAGCTTCACGGTCGTGGAGCAGGGCGGGAAGCTTGGCGCTCGGATCGAAGATGCCTTCCTTCCCGACCTCGCGGCCAGGAAGAAGTTTGCAGCGGCGCGGGTAGCGAATCTGACCGATATGACTCTGGACGAGCTTCTGAGTCTCGCGCCCTCGAAGCTCACGAAGAGGATCGAAGGCGCCCAGGTCATCGTCGTGCGGTCGCAAGAAATCGATCATGCGGGCGAAGCTGGCTTCACGTTTCAGGCTCGACAGGTGATGGACACAGTCATCGACAACCTCGCGCGGGCTATTCGGAAGCTCGCCGTGGCTGGAGTAGAGCATTCAGTGGTTTCCGCCGATCATGGTCACCTCTTCTTCGCGTCCGATCGTGACGAGTCCATGCGGACGGACGCGCCGGGCGGCAACCAGGTCGAGCTGCATCGGCGCTGCTGGATCGGTCGTGGAGGGGCGACGCCGCCCGGCTGCATTCGCATTGGTGCGTCGGCGCTTGGCTACGCGTCGGATCTCGAGTTTGTGTTTCCGAGCGGTTGTAGCGTCTTCACCGCCGGAGGCGACCTCGCTTTCCATCACGGTGGGCCGTCTTTGCAGGAGCTCATCCTGCCTGTTCTTACGATACGCATGAAGACGCAGCAGTCGGCTCGCCCGACGGTAAGCCCTGTGACGGTCACAGGAACTCCTGAAGTGGTGACAAACCGTATCTTCAGCGTCACCCTACAGCTCGGCGGCCAGAACCTCTCGCTCTTTTCGAATGCTGTCGTCGTCCGACCCCTGCTGATGTCTTCGGCGGGAAAGCAGGTTGGTGCGGTCGGCATGGCGATCGATGCCGAAGTAGACCGCACCACTGGCTGTGTGAAGCTTCAGCCTGGGAAACCGGTTGCCGTCGCCTTCCTCCTAAACGACGAGAGTGCCGCCTCACTGCGCGTCGTTGTGCAGGACCCAACCACCGACGCGGAGCTCTACCGTTCGCCTACCGATATCCCTGTTCGGCTTGGAGTCTAGCCATGAGCAATGCGGGGGCTCCCGTGCGAGATGCGCTCGACGACAAGGTGAACCGACTGTTTGCCGGTAAGGTCGTCCGCAAAGACCTTGTCCGAAAGGTCAAGGTCGGCGCCAATGTTCCCGTATTTGTCCTCGAGTTTCTCCTCGGAAAGTATTGCGCCTCGTCCGACGAGATGGCGATTCAGATGGGACTACAGGTTGTCAACGAGACGCTTGCGAACAACTACATCCGGCCCGACGAGTCCGTGAAGGCGCAGAGTAAGGTCAAGGAAAACGGAAGTTATACGTTCATCGATAAGGTCAAGGTGCGGCTCGTCGACTCGGACTATTGGGCAGAAGCGGTCAATTTCGGCAATAAGTTTCTGCACGTGCCAACGCAGTACGTTCGAGACTACGAGCGAGTGCTGATGGGGGGCATCTGGGCCCAACTCGACATGCGCTTTGAGTACGACGAGGAAACAAAAGGGAAGAACCCCTTCTGGATCGACAAGCTGACGCCGATCCAGATCGCAACTTTTGACTTGGACGAGTATCGACGCACGCGGCGCGAGTTTACAGCAGACGAATGGATCGATCTCATCGTCCGGAGCATGGGGTATGAGCCTGCGGGCATGTCCCGGCGCCTCAAGCTGCTCTTTTTGCTGCGCCTGGTTCCGCTCACGGAACGGAACTACAACCTGATCGAGCTGGGGCCGCGGGGAACCGGGAAGACGTATGTGGTCCAGGAGATCTCGCCTTATACGGCCCTACTGACCGGACCCACGACCGTGGCGAATCTGTTCGGCCACATGGGAGGACGGCACAAGGGGATGCTGCAGATCTGGGATGTCGTCGGCTTCGACGAGGTCGCCGATCTCCAGAAGATGCCGAAAGAAGTTATCACGACTATGAAGACCTACTGCGAGTCGGGAACGTTCCAGAGGGGCCAGGAGGCGGCATCGGGTGATGCCAGTGTCGCGATGTTTGGGAACACGAACCAGCCGATCGACGTGATGGTGCAGACAGGCCATCTGTTCGCGCCGCTGCCCGATGTCATCCGCGACGACATGGCGTTCATCGATCGCCTTCATTTCTATCTCCCTGGATGGGAACTCCCCAAGATGCGGAACGAGCTCTTCACGAACCAGTACGGATTCGTGGTCGACTACCTGGCGGAGGCGCTCCGCGAGCTGAGGAAGCACAACTTCACGGAGGTCAGCGATCGCTACTTCTCGCTCGGCGCACATTTAAACGCGCGTGACCGCAAGGCGGTTCGGAAGACGGTCTCGGGACTCATGAAGATCATCTTCCCGCACGGAGAAGCCACCCAGGAGGAGCTCGGCGAAATTGTCGAGTTCGCGCTGGAGGGGCGCCGCCGCGTCAAAGAACAGCTCAAGAAGATGGGATCGTTTGAGTATTACCACACGTCGTTCAGCTATCTCGTCAACGAGTCGGGAGAGGAACGTTTCGTCGGCGTGCCAGAGCAGGGTGGCCGGGATCTGATCTCCGCCGATCCGCTTGCTCCAGGAACGGTCTATTCAGCTTCGGTGAGCGGCGACGGCACAGTCGGTCTTTATCGCATTGAAGTCACTCAGTCAAGCGGAACGGGAAAGCTGAAGCCGGCAGGTGGAATCAGTGGTGCCACAAAGGAGTCGGTCCAGCGGGCATTCAGCCACCTACTAGCCAACAAGGGCGCTTTCGGAGTAGCTCGAGAAGTCGAGACGTCCGATTTCCACGTCGAGGTGATTGACCTCCTCGGGAACAAGGTTGAAGGAGAGCTCGGTGTCGCGTTCTTCGTAGCCGCTTACTCGACGTTGCGCCGTGCGGCTCCTCAACCCGCGCTACTGATCCTTGGGGACACGAGCATTCAAGGCAATATTAAGGGCGCGCGATCGTTAGTTGAGCCGCTCAGAGTCGCCATGGACAACGGCGCGAAGCGCGCACTGATTCCGATCGAGAACAAGCGCAACTTCTTCGACGTCAGCGCCGACATCTTGGAAAGCGTTGATCCGATTTTCTATGGCGATCTGCGTCAGGCCGCGTTTAAGGCATTGGGGCTGAACTAGGTCGCCGAGGCGCCGCGTAAGCCTCACGTAGGCGTGCGCGCCAGGCGCGGGAGATGCGATGGCCGAACACATGACTAGGTCGCTCGGAGACCTGCTGGCCTATATGGATCGTGAGCAACTCGTTTTGCCCGAAATTCAACGAGACTTCATTTGGGATCGGCGCAGTGTGATCAAACTGTTCGATTCAATGTACCGGGGCATGCCAATTGGACACATGCTTGTGTGGAAGGCACGGCAAGCGGTGCAACCCAAGGGATTTGGAAATCGGCGGCCTCCAAAGGCTCCCCACAAGTTCGACGGATTCTTTGGCTATCTACTTGACGGGCAACAGCGCCTTACGGCCGTATCGCGTGTTCGTGATGCGGATGACGACTTTCCACTGCAGTTCTGTGTAGCTCCCGAGGAGCGTGACGGAGAGGCCGTCTTTACATGGAGGACGCCGCGTACTCGGAACGCCGTTTGGTTCAAGACCGTCGCAGAGCTCATGGATCCGCGGTTCAAAATCATTCAGTATCTTGACGTACTCCGCGGAGAGCACGGTGTGCCGGATGAGAAGGCGGAAGCGATCAGGAAAGAGGTCGAACGCATTCAGTTAATCCTGAAGTACGACATCGGCGTCACGATCTTTGAGTCGGAAGACTATCGCGAAGCAACGGAACTGTTCGTCCGGTTCAATAGCACCGGTCGGCGATTAAGGAAGGCGGATTTGATAATGGCGGAACTGAGCAACGCGGTCCCGGGACTGCGCGGCGCTGAGTTCGCGTCACTCAGGAGTCGCTATCGTGAATTCCCCTTTACGGCTCCGTTCCTCGTCCAATGCCTGTTGGCATTCCAGACGTCACGACTGTCGACGAAGACCAGGGATCCCTGGGGACAGTTCACCGACAAGGATATCCGAGCGGGATGGCGCCAGATCGAATCGGCGGTCGGTCAGGTCGTGTCATTTCTGACAGGCACAGTCGGCTGGAAAAAGCTGTCGAGCCTTCCGTCGATCAACGCCTTGATACCTCTTATCTTCGTTGTCGCTCACGGGGTGCCCTTCGGGCACTCCGAGCGCGAGGTCGCGCGAAGATGGCTGCACCTTACGACGACGCGATTCCTCTTCAGTGGAGCGGTGAATACTACGCTTGATCGGCTCATCCGCAAGTGCGCGGCGCGCCCGTCGGTCAAAGCACTCTGGAATGCAACGCCAAAGGCGAGTGTACGCCCGTTAAAGGCGGCCGACTTTCAGTCTTCGCGGATCAGTGGCCCGGGTATGGCCCTAGTGAGCTCGATGTTTTCCGCAAATGGCGCTCGCGATTGGAAGGACCTCGATCGTAAGCTTGATGGATCTGTCGTCGGTAAAAACGCCCAGCTCCAAGTCCACCATTTCTTTCCCCGGGCGCTTCTCCTTAAGCATGGGCGTACTGGTGAGTGGATCAATACCCTAGGAAACTACACACTTCTGAGTGCCGAGACGAATCTCAACGTCGGGACAGAAGAGCCCGCAACATATATGGAGCGACTCTCAGTGTCCGAGGATCAATTGTGCGCTCAGGCGATTCCGCGGGACCGTGATCTGTGGAGAGTCTCAAGATACGAGAAGTTCATTGTGGAGCGGGAAAAGCTCCTCGCGGTGCAAGCGAATGAGTATCTGGGCGCGTGAAGTGTAGAGGGTCGGAGAGCGAGCTTGAAAGCAAGTGATCTGGTTCCCCGATTCAGTGAGAGGCCCTAAGCCGAGATGGGTGAAGCTAGCGCTCGGGAGGGGAACGCTCAGACTGGCGGCGTCGAGTACGGATCTCGGTGAGGCGGCAGACAACAGGACGAGATCGACCGTGGCATCCGGGCCGAGGCGTGGGTGCACTCCACAAGACACTTGGGGCCCACTTCGATTTCAGGCGCGTCTCTAATCATGCGGGAAGCAGGCGTCGTTTCACTAACGAGCGCCAGGATCTATGACGACAACACTCGAGATCTAAGCGAAATGTTGAGTGTTTACTGGGGCTATTCCTTCATTCGACGGCAGCTTGAGATGAGGAAGTTGCGACGGAGGATCTGGCAGCAAGGTGTCTCTGCCGTCGACTCATCTAGCGAGATCTGTGTTTCGTTTCGTGACCTTGCAGTGGCTGCGGCGCTCGATCCAGCTAAAATCTACATTCTCATCGTTCCTAGTCCGATGATTGGCGCAGCATCCCTGGGCCAGGGCACATTTGTGGTTTGCGAGCCGCTCGTCACGTTGGGGAACCCCTGCCTCCTGTGGGGGATCATCGCCCACGAGATCGCTCACGACTCACTGGGTCATTCGGACGCCGCCATCCGCGCCGCCGATGTCCGAGACGTCATAGGCATGATAACCGGTGGGCTACCTATCATCCCGTTTCATTCCTTTGTGCTGAAAGCATTTGACCGATCGCAAGAGCGTGCGGCTGATGCCAGAGCGGTACAGCTCCTTGAGGCCGCTGGGCGGCCGAGATGGGCGCTGCGGTACGCATTGGAATTTCTTCAAGATGCCTACGGAGAGAGCGGAGGTTGGTTGTCCACGCATCCGATGACGTCCGAGCGCATCGCAGCGCAACCAGAAATCGAACAGACCATGGCGGACGCGCGCGTCACCAAGAAGGAGCGGGAACGGCAAGTTCTGTACGTGAAACGTCTGATGAGCGAGCGCGAGGGGCAGGAACCGTAGGCGGATCTGTTCGTGTCTGCCTCTAACGCATTCGGCGTCGCGCGAACGAGAAATGCCTCGCGGCGCATTGGGTGAGGTCGCGAGGCGCTCGTCATCCTCCTGCCGATTGGACTTGTGCCTACTGAAGACCGGTACTGAAGTGTCAGGACAGGCGGGCCCCCTTGGCGAGATTGCAATACCTGTGTGCAAGACGTGCATTCTCGGGAAGAGTTTCACCGCCCTTTGCCCAAGGCACGCTGTGATCGACCGCAGCGTCCTCGAAAATTACAATGCGCCCCTTGCACAGATGGCGTTGCGTTGGTCTTCTATCTCGACATTTAGAAAGCCTTTCATTGAGGAACCGTAGCGATTGTATCGGTCATATAGGGCGAAAAAGCGAAGGATCAACTCTCGATCACGCATGCGAGAGTCGGGCTCTTGAAGGCGAAGCAGGCGAAGCCAATCTGGATGAGTTTCCAGTCGTTTTAGGAGGTCGTTGAAGGTGCCCCGATACACGCAGTTCCTGATCTCCTGAGGGTTCAGAGGGACTGCGCCGGTGTTTAGGCGCTCGAAGACTTCGAACTTCACATCGGGATCCGATTCTTTCAGGATTTGGATGCCACGCACCGTGGCGTTGCGAATCGTTCCCTCGGTGGACACCTGAAAACCGACCAGTCGTGGACGGGGCGAACCGGCCAAAGGAGCAGACAACCCGCTTAGCCGATCATTGCACTAAGCTCCTCCATCAGCCGCGACTTGCCGTGATAGGACACGAACAGCTCCTCACGCGCGCGGGTCATTGCAATGTAGAGCAGTCGGCGAGCCTCCTCGTCGCTGCGGCGCTCCAGCTCGTGTCCGCCGAGCAGCAGGACGTGCTCGGCGGCGAGTCCCTTGGCGCTGTGGATCGTCGAAAGGCGGACGGTGCCTGGCGACTGGTCGGTCAGAAGGAAGGACGCCGGGACGCCCGCACCGGTGAGCCACGCGGTCAGGCTCTCCATGTTCGGCCGGGCGAGGCCGAGCAGGAGGATGTCGTCGGGCGCGACACCCCGGACGAGCCGCGCCTGGATCCACTCGAACGCGAACTCGCGGGCCACGGCCAACGACGAGTGCCGAAACACCTCTGGGGTTGGTCCGTCTCGCAGAGCACGGTCGGGCGTCACGTAGTCGTCGGGCTGCTCACGTGCCTTGCCTTCCCGTGAATCGAGCTTGCTAATGATCCGGTAGGCGACCTTCAGGATGGGCCGTGTGTTCCGATAGTTGACGCGCAGCACCCGGCTGCGACCTACGATCTGGACCCCGAGCTCGCGCCAGCTGATCTTGCGCTTGTAGATGTTCTGCGAGGAGTCGAGGGCGATGAAGAGGCTGTTGGATGCCGGATCGAGCGCCTTCAGGATGGCCCGGTACCAGTCGTTCGCAAAGTCCTGCCCCTCGTCGACGAGGATGGCTTGATAAGTCCCGGCGCGCGCCTGGCGGGCAGCGTAAGCGTCCAGGAGCAGCCCGGGAACCTGCTCCCAGTACTCGTGCCACGCCGGGCCACGCTCGGGCGCCGGCGGCATGGCGACCGCCGCGCGGCGGAGCTCGCGTCCACACCAGGCGTGAAACGTGAGCACCTGGAGCCGGTCGTCGGCCCCGATCGTCCTGCAGAGGTGGTCGGCTAAGACCCGATTGAAGCACAGTACGAGGATGCGCCACTCCGGATGCAGCTCGCGCAGATGGCGCGCGCGGCACATAAGCACAACTGTCTTGCCGCTGCCGGCGGCACCGCGCACGAGGCGGTGCCCGTCGCCCAGCGATTTGGCCAGACACTCCTGCTCCCGGTCCATCACCTCGAGTAGCTGGGCGTCGTCGTGGGCCCAGCCCACGCGGATCTCCGGATAGAGAGCGGCGCGGATCTCGTCCACCTGGGCAGGGTTCAGGCGTGCTGCGTGCGCGGCCCATGGAGGCAGGAGGCGGCGAAGTCGGGGAAGGAGGCGCTCTGCGGTGAGGTCGTCAGCCGTCAGGATCAGACCTGGCCCGAGCGTCTCCTCTAGACTGGCGCCGAAGAGCGAGGGAGTCCGGACGTCTTCCGTCTTGAGCAACGGCAGCACGGCGCCGAATCCCCATCCGCAGCAGAGCCGCTCGCCATCCCGTAGCTTGGGCCGCCTCTTCAGGAAATCAACGATCTTGATGGTGTATTCGCGCGCCTGGGGGACGGGGCTTCGAACGACGTGCTCGCCGTCGCTCGTCTTGATCACCACGCTGTCGGGCTGAGCACCCACGATCGACTTGAGTCGCCAGTCCTTGACTTCGAGGACGACGACGCCCAGGTCGGGACCGATCACCGTGAAATCCGGATAACGATCGCCGACACGGATGTCGTAGTAGACGAGGTAGTCATCGGGGAGGTGCTGGCGGAGCGCGGCAAAGACCTTGCGCTCGCCGCCGGTGACGGTGTCGTTCTGTTCGGAGAGGCGCTCGGGGACAGTGAACGCCACCTCTCGATCGTATCCCGGAGGCCCCGAATGCAGCTACAACCGCCGCAGCCCCTTCGAGCCACGGCTTTTCGAGGATGCTTTAGGCCTCCCCCCACATTCTCGTCAGGCTAGGATCTACTGGCCATGCTCAAGACGTTCCAGTCGTCCTCGGCAGCCGAGCGGCTCGGTGCCGCCAGCGCCTTCGTAGAGCGGTTTCCAACTGCCACGGAAGTCCTGATCGTCGGCGCGTCCCGCGATGCGGCGGATGACCTGGCCCGGTGGGTCACGGCGGCGCGAAGGGCGACCTTCGGGCTGCACCGGGCGAGCCTCACGCAGCTTGCCGTGCGCTTTGCCGCCGAGGAGATGGCACGGCTTGGCGTGGCGCCGGCCACGGCGCTCGGCGCGGAGGCGGTCGCCGCGCGGGTGAGCTTCGAGGCGCTGCGGGAGCGGGCGCTCGCGTACTTCGCGCCCGTTGCGAGATTCCCCGGCTTTGCCCGGGCACTCGCGGCGACGCTCGGCGAGCTGCGGCTCGGCCGCGTCGCCCCCGGCGCGCTCGAGACGCTCGATGGCCCTGCGCGCGACGTCGCGGAGCTGGCCCGGCGCTTCGAGGGGCAGCTCGAGGGGGCGAAGGTCGCCGACCGAGCTGCGCTCCTGGCCATCGCGACGCGCGCCGCCGTGGGGGGTGCCCTCGACCTGCTACGGCGCATGCCGATGGTCCTGCTCGACGTGTCGATCGCCTCACCGGCCGAGCGCGCCTTCGTCGATGCTCTCACGGCGATGGCGCCGGCGACCCTGGTGACCATCCCCGCCGGTGACGACGCGACGCTCGACGCCGTCCGGGGCCTGGGAGCGCGCGATCGACGCGACGAAGAGGCAGACGGGGACGGGGTTGGGCGACACGACGCCGATGACTCCGACCTCACGCGGGCGCGCGACTTCCTCTTCGCCGCAGCCACGCCGCCGCCGGGTGCGGCGCGCGGAGACGTCCTGTTCTTCTCGGCACCCGGCGAGGGACGGGAGACGGTCGAGATCGCGCGGCGAATCCTCGACGAAGCGCGGGCGGGGACGCCCTTCGACGAGATGGCGGTGCTTCTGCGCGCGCCCGAGGTTTACGCGTCGCTGCTCGAGGTGGCGCTGCGGCGGGCAGGCATTCCCGCGTGGTTCGCTCGGGGCACGTCTCGACCGGACCCCTCGGGGCGCGCGTTCCTCGCGCTGGTCGACTGCGCGCTGGAGGGGCTCTCCGCGCGGAGGTTCGCGGAGTACCTCTCGCTCGGGCAGGTGCCGCCGCTCGACGAGGCTGGCGCGCCACCAGTGGGTCGTGCGGTGTGGACGGCGCCCGAGGACGAAACGCTGGGTCCGGCGACGGAGATCGCGCCGGCAGCGAGCCTGGAGGCCGCGCCACCCGACACCAGCGGCTCGCCGGAAGGCGACACCGACGACCGCCCGGTGGTCGAGGGCACGCTGCGCGCGCCGTGGAGGTGGGAGCAGCTCCTGGTCGAATCCGCAGTGATCGGCGGCAAGGACCGCTGGAGCCGCCGTCTGGCCGGGCTCGAGGCAGAATTCCGCGCGCGGCTCACGCGGTTTCGCGAGGAGGAGCCGGACTCGCCGCGGGCCTCGGCGATCGAGCGAGATCTGATAAATCTCGAGCACCTGCGCCGGTTCGCGATGCCGGTCATCGAGCGACTCACGGGGCTCCCGGCGCGCGGCACGTGGGGTGAGTGGATCGCAGCGCTCGAGACGCTCGCGCCGGTCGTGCTGCGGCGGCCGGAGCGGGTGCTGACCGTCCTCGCCGCGCTGCGACCGCTCGACGTGATCGGGCCCGTGGCGCTCGGCGAGGTGCGCGACGTCCTCGCCGGGGAGCTGACGACCCTCGCCGAGCGTCCCCCTGCTGACCGGTACGGGCGCGTCTTCGTCGGCACGATCGAGCAGGCGCGGGGCCGGAGCTTCGAGGTGGTCTTCCTGCCGGGGCTGGCCGAGCGGATCTTTCCGCAGAAGCCGCGCGAGGATCCTATTCTGCTCGACGCGCTCCGGCGCGATCTCGGCGCGTCGCTCGCGACGCAGGACGACCGGGCCCATCGCGAGCGCCTCCTGCTCCGGCTCGCCGTCGGGGCCGCGCGCCGATGCCTGCACCTCTCGTACTCGCGCATCGAGCAGACGGAGGCACGCCCGCGGGTGCCGTCCTTCTACGCGCTCGAGGTGGCGCGCGCGCTCACGGGCCGCGTGCCGGAGCCGCAGCGGATGGAGCGCGAGGCGGCGGCCGCCGCGGGGGCCCGGCTCGCGTGGCCGGCGCCGGACGACCCGGCGCACGCGATCGACGAAGTGGAGCACGATCTGGCGACGCTGCGGGCCCAGCTCGCGAGCGGCGAGGCGAGCGGGCGTGCCCGCTACCTCCTCGAGCTGAACGACTGTCTCGCGCGCTCGCTCCGGACGCGGTGGGCGCGCTGGCGCCGCCGCTTCACGCCGGCGGACGGCGTGGTGCGCGTGACGGACGGCACCCGTGAGACGCTGGCCGCCTCCCGGCTCGGGGCGCGGCCCTATTCGGCCTCGGCGCTCCAGAAGTTCTCGGCGTGCCCGTACCAGTTCTTCCTGTCGGCCATCTGCCGGCTCGAGCCGCGCCCCGAGGTCGCGCCCATCGTGGAGCTGGACCCGGCGACGCGCGGCCACCTGTTCCACCGGGTGCAGGCGGATGCGATGCGAGCGCTCGCCGCCGAGGGTCGTTTGCCCCTCACGGCAGATGCGGTCGAGCCGGCGAGAGTGACGCTCGACCGGACGCTCGACCGTGTCGCCGACGAGTATCGCGAGGAGCTGGCGCCGGCTATCCAGCGTGTTTGGCAAGACGAAGTCGAGTCGATGCGCGCCGATCTCAGGATGTGGCTCGATCAATCAGCCGCGGCACAGGCCCGGTGGGAGCCGATCGCCTTCGAGCTGGCGTACGGGCTCCCGCGCGATCCGGAGAACGATCCGCGCAGCGTCCAGGCGGAGGTGACCCTGCCGGAGGGCTATCGGTTGCGCGGCATCGTGGACCTGGTCGAGCGCAAGCGCGGCGGATCGGACCTGCGCGTGACGGACTACAAGACGGGCCGCGACTACACGCGGCGGAACCTGGTCGTGGGCGGCGGGGAGATGCTCCAGCCGGTCCTCTACGGTCTGGCGGTCGAGCACGTGCTCGCCGCGCGGGTGGTCGAGTCGCGGCTGTTCTACTGCACGCGCGCTGGCGGGTTCTCGGAGCGCCTCGTGCCGCTGTCCGCCGAGGCGCGAAGCCGCGGCACGGAGGTGCTCGCCGTGATCGACCGCGCGATCGCCGCCGGCTTCCTGCCGGCCGCGCCGCGCGCGCGGGCGTGTGGGATCTGCGACTTCCGCGACGTCTGCGGCCCGCACGAGGAGACCCGGATCAGGCTGAAGGACCAGGCGCAGATCGAAGAGCTGCGCGCGCTGAGGGACTGGCCGTGACGGTGCTCGTCGACCAGGCCGAGCGGGAGCGCATCCGGACGTCGCTCGACGAGACGCTCGTCGTCGAGGCGGCGGCCGGCACCGGGAAGACGAGCGAGCTGGTGGCGCGCCTCGTCAACGTCCTCGCCGAGGGGCGCGGAACTGTCCAGACGATCGCGGCGCTCACGTTCACCGAGAAGGCGGCCGGCGAGCTGAAGCTCCGACTGCGCGCCGGACTCGAGGAGGAGCGCGAGCGGGCGGCAGAGGGCAGCGCCCGGCGCACGCGGCTCGAGGACGCCATCGCCCACCTCGAGGAGGCGCGTGTCAGCACGATCCACGGTTTCTGCAACGACCTTCTCCACGAGCGGCCCGTCGAGGCGCGCGTGGACCCGGGCTTCGAGGTGCTGCCGGAGCCGGAGGCCGAGGCGCTCTACCGTCGCGCGTTCGACGCGTGGCTCGCCGAGAAGCTCGAGGCCCCGCCGGAAGGGCTCCGGCGAGCGCTGCGCCGGCGCTCGTTCGACGGCGACCCGGTCGACCGGCTCCGGCGGGCGGGTTGGCAGGTCGCCGGCTGGCGCGACTTCCGGGCGCCGTGGCAGCGGCGCCCGTTCGACCGGTCGGCGGCGATCGAGGCGCTCGTGGCGCGGGTGCACGGCCTTCACGCACAGCTCGCCACGTGCTCGACCACCACGGATACGCTCTACGCGGACCTCTGGCCGCTGCGGCGGCTGAGCGAGGACGTCCGCACGCGCGAGCGAGTGGCGCCCCGGGACCACGACGGGCTCGAGGCGGCGCTGATCGCCCTGCTCGGCGAGCGGACCTTCAAGAGCCCGCACAAGGGGCACCCGCGCAGCTACCGGGGCGGCGTGACGCGGGACGAGATCCTCGCCGCGCACGCGGAGCTCCTGGCGGCGCTGGATGGCTTCGCCCGCGATGCTGACGCGGATCTCGCGGCGCTCGTCCATCAGGCACTCCTGGAGACGGTCGACCGCTACGAGCAGCTCAAGACTCGCGCCGCCTCTCTCGACTTCGTCGACCTACTCTTGAGAGCGCGCGATCTCGTGCGTGACCGGACCGAGGTCCGGGCGGATCTCCAGCGCCGGCTCACGCACATCTTCGTCGACGAGTTCCAGGACACGGACCCGCTACAAGCGGAGATCGTGCTGCTGCTGGCGGCGTCGGACCCGGCGGTCGGCCGCTGGCAGGACGCCACGCCCGCGCCCGGCAAGCTCTTCATCGTGGGCGACCCGAAGCAGTCGATCTACCGATTCCGCCGCGCGGACGTGGGTATCTACCAGGGGGTGAAGGAGCTGCTGATAGCCCGCGGCGCGGCGTGCATCTACCTCACGACGAGCTTCCGGGCGATCCCGTCGATCCAACATCTGGTCAATGCGGCGTTCGCGCCGGTCATGACGGAAGACCGGGCGGCGCTCCAGGCGGGGCACGTGCCGCTCGCCCGGTACCGCGACGAGCTCCCGGGGCAGCCGGGCATCGTCGCGCTGCCGGTCACGAAGCCCTACGGGCGGTACGGCGGGTTCACGAAGTCGGCCGTGGACGAGTCACTGCCCGACGCCGTCGGCGCGTTCGTCGAGTGGCTTCTGAAGGAGAGCGGGTGGAAGGTCACCGAGCGCGAACGGCCGGGTGAAGCGCTGCCGATCTCGGCGCGCCACGTGTGCCTCCTCTTCCGGCACTTCACGTCGTGGGGGTCGGACGCCACGCGCCCTTACGTCGAGGCGCTCGAGGCGCGCGGGATTCCACACCTCCTGGTCGGCGGCCGGTCGTTCCACCTGCGCGAGGAGGTCGAGAGCCTGCGCACGGCGCTGGCGGCGGTCGAGTGGCCCGACGACGAATTGTCAGTGTACGCGACGCTCAAGGGCCCGCTCTTCGCCATCGGGGACGAGGAGCTGGTCGAGTATCGGCAGCGGTTCCGGCGGCTGCATCCCTATCGGCTGCCGCGCGAAGAGGTCGAGACGCACCTGCAGCCCGTGGTCGACGCGCTCACGCTGTTGCGATCGCTCCACGGGCTCCGGAACTACCGACCGGTCGAGGACACGGTGAATCGACTGCTCGCGGCAACGCGCGCGCACGCGGCGTTCGTGCTGCGCCCGTGGGGCGAGCAGGCGCTGGCCAACGTGCTGCGCGTCGCAGAGCTGGCGCGGACGTACCCGTGGCTTCGTCGAGCGGCTCCGGGAGGAAGCGGAAGGCGAGGCACCGGAGGCGCCGATCGTGGAGGAGTCGAGCGAGGGCGTCCGCATCATGACCGTCCACAAGGCCAAGGGGCTCGAGTTCCCTGTGGTGGTCCTGACCGACATCACGACCGGCATCGCCGGGCATCCGGGCCGGTACGTCGAGGCCGAGCGCGGGCTCTGCGCGCTTCGCCTGGGCGGCTGGCAGCCGTGGGATCTCCTCGAACACGAGGCCGACGAGCTGGCGCGGGATCGCGCCGAGGGCGTGCGCGTGGCCTACGTCGCAGCGACGCGAGCGCGCGACCTGCTCGTGGTCCCGGCAGTCGGCGACGACCCGTTCCTCGCCGG